>Ga0256407_10000736_pt1 | contig 74552 bp, 60 predicted proteins | sample RumenRJG_04DNA_FD_193489 | JGI IMG/M metagenome (GOLD analysis project Ga0256407, IMG submission 193489) | Bovine rumen microbial communities from Lethbridge, Alberta, Canada - RJG_04 | ecosystem: Host-associated > Mammals > Digestive system > Stomach > Rumen | place: Canada: Alberta... | reverse complement strand
CAACTTCTCATCGTAGACCGTAATCTTCTCGATAAGTCTCCGGGCCAGTGGCTCACTGTATTCAGTCACCGCCTCAGTCTGTTCGTCCAGGAATGAAATCAGATCCTCCATACGGATAATATCAAAAGCGTTGCAGAGCTTGAGGTACTCTGCATCCTTCGCATGATGGCTGTATACGAACTTATCTTCCTTGATCTCGACACCCGCCACGCTGGAGGATTCGATTAAGTGATAACGATCAGGCTTATCAGTCCAGAATGTCAAAGACCTTACTGCTGTATAAGGAATCCTGGATTATATTCTTGGCATCCTTTGCCCCGATAGGATTTCTGATCGTTCGCTTCGAAGTATCCCGGTCTTGAATATCCTCCATTGTGCCGAACGCAACATTTATATTCGACTGACAATATTCAGGTCCTTCGGATGCCCTTAAAAGCGGTGCGCTTATTGTCAGGATTGAACGGCATATCCGCTGCTGAAGGAGCTTCCGTATCCCAGCCATCCAACGTATAAAACGGGAATGTGGATACAGCGCTCATCTGGTGATTGGCGTCATTCATGATGAACTCAACGCCCGTTGCAATCTGACAGAACTTCCCAATGATCAGTTTATCCCTGCTCCACGGATAAAAGTTCGTTACATGGCTCTCAAACTCCGAATCAGCAATATAGGTAAAGTCTCCGACAGTGATATTCGGATTCTGAATTGTGGGTTTTACATAAATTTCTTTATCATATCCTGCAATCGGATGGATTGCATTCGGATCGGGTGCTTTCCCATGTTTCATCTTATCTCCTCCTCTGACATCTATCTCACAGCCACAACTACCCGACATCTAACTCGGCAACTCAACATAGTGACATCTATCGTGGCAACTCAACTCTCACACTTTTTGAGCTAATTTGCCCTTCGATAAGTTACCGAGAAGCATTTGGTCTGCCCGATGTTAAATTCCTCCGATTGTCCGAAAACCGCAGTATTACTGGGCTTTCGCGGCTATTTCCCTTCGACTCTTGACATCAAAACTACCGTCTCAATATGCGCCGTACGTGCGAACTGGTCGAAGGGACGGTATCTTTCCAGCCTGTAGCCTGATGACAGAAGGATCTTCAGATCCCGGGCAAGGGTGGCGGGATCACAGGATACATAGACTATGCGGTCTGGGGCAAGCCTGGTTACCGTGTTCAGAACCTCCGGTGCCAGTCCCTTTCTCGGCGGGTCAAGGATAATGATATCTGCTCCGGATCCCGGGTTATTCCTGTAGTATTCCGGCAGATACTCCTCAGCGGCCGCGGCGGTAAAGTCAACATTTTGTATGGAGTTAAGCTCTGCATTCGTTTTTGCATCGAATGCTGCTTCGGGAACGATCTCCACCCCGTGGACAAAACTGTTTTTTGAAGCGGAAGCGGCAGCAAGTGTAATGGTTCCTATGCCGCAGCAGATGTCCCATATTTCAGTAACTGAGGACGGAGCAGCATCTCCGCCTCCCTCTTCCGAAGGCTCTTCAAAGGCTCCGTGGGAAACCCCGCCATCAGAGAGTTCCGCATATTCAAGCGCCTTTTTGTACAATTTCTCTGCCATAACAGGATTTATCTGATAAAAGGAAAGAGGAGATATCCTGAACCTTAAACCGCAAAGAATATCCTCAATAAACAGCTCTCCGGAAAGAGAAACGCTCCTCCTTCCCAGTATCACATTGGTCCTTTGGCGATTGATATTGAGACAGACAGACTTTACTCCGGGAATCTCCATAAGCTTTTCCGTAAGCTGATCCGAATGCGGCAGCTCCTCAGACGTGGAAACAAGGCAGCACATTATTTCCCCGGTATTAAAGCCCTTTCTGATAAGCACATGGCGAATGAGTCCTTTGCCGGTCGTCTCATCATATACAGGGATCTTGAATTCATCAATATAGTCCAGAACTGTACGGATGATCCGGCTGAATTCCGGAGGAGAAAGCCTGCAGTCTTCCTGCGGCACTATATGATGGGTCCTCCCCGAGAAAAAGCCGGCAACCGCCTTTCCGTCCTTATCCCTTCCTATGGGATATTGAGCCTTATTCCTATAGCGAAAAACCTTTTCCGAAGGAACAATGGGTTCACGCGCCCGGTCGAGTATTTCCCGGTCTATCCCTCCGATCCGGAGAAGACAGTTATATACCTTCTCATCCTTGTACTTAAGCTCAGCTTCATAGGAGATATGCTGGAGGGTACAACCACCGCAGCTTTGAGCCACCGGACATTCCGGGGTTATCCGGTTTTCGGATGGAATGTCGACAGAAACAAGCTTCGCAAAGCCCATATTCCGCTTTACCTTCATAACCTTTGCGCTGACCCGGTCTCCGGGTGCGCAGTCCTTTATAAAGAAGGGAAAGCCATCAATATGTGCGATGCCTTCCCCATCATTTCCGAGGCCGTCTATTACGGCCTCGATTATGTCATTTTTCTTAAACAATCTGTCGATAACCTCCATATCCGATACCATTTTGTTCTGGACGTTTCCACCGGACCCCACTCGCGCTCGGCGCTCGTAAGCGGGGTCGTGAAACGTCCACTGGACGTTTCACCAATCTCCGCATTTGCGGATGTTGGACTCAAAGAGCCTGTTATAGCCCAGCCACTGATCCTTCTTTTCCGTGCTCAGGCCTGAAATGATCTCACTGAAGGTTTCCATTTTGGCGTCCGTATTATCAGCCATATTGAGAGCCAGAGCCTCCATCATGGCCGGCTTCTTTGGAGAGCCGTATTCATACTCCCCGTGGTGTGCGAGGATGCAGTGCTGCAGCTCTCTTAAAAGCTTCGGGGGAAAATCCGGTATCTTTCGCGCCTTCTCTCCTATCATCTCCGCTCCCATAACTATATGTCCCAGAAGCTGCCCGTCATCCGTATAATCATTCTGCGGAAAATCCGATATTTCCCTTACCTTCCCGATGTCATGGAGCAGAGCAGCGGTGATAAGCATGTCATGATTCAGCGCAGGATATGCCTTTGTATAGTACTTGCAGAGCCTTGTTACCGCCAGTGTATGCTGCATCAGGCCGCCGACAAAGCTGTGGTGGATGGTCTTCGCTGCGGAGCGGGTTTTGAAAAGCTCCGCAAAGCGTTCATCATCAATAAAAATACTTGTCAGAAGAAGATGCAGATGGGGATTCTTTACGGTTTCTATGACCGCCTTAAGGTCGTTGTACATATTGTCGATACTGTAGGGGCTAACCGGCAGATAATCGGAAGCTATATACTCATCATCTCTTGCAACCTTTATCCTGCGGAGTGATGCCTGCAGCGCACCCTGATATCTGGAAACGTCGCCGACCACATAGATATAATCCATCACGTCAAAATCCGCAATCCCATCGGAATTTATCTCCCAGACCTTTGCATCCAGTGTACCGGTTTTGTCCTGTAGTATCACATTAAAATAAGGCTTACCGTTTCTTGTTTCCGCCTGTACCTTATATTTGCAGAGATAAATGTCCGAAAGGCTGTCACCCTCCTTCAGATCGGCTATATACTTCATCTGTTTGTATCTGCTCCTTTCAACTCTTCCACGGCCTCTCCGGCCTTTCCGAAGTCTATTTCAAAAGTCATCTCCTGAAACTCACCCTGGGAATAACGCTGAACGGTAATGACCGCTTCATCTCCCGGCTGATACTTCATCAGCTGGTCACTGTAATCCGAAAGGGAGGAAATATCGGCTGTGCCCAGACGGGTAATGACATCCCCGCTCTGTATTCCTCCGCTCATTGCAGGAGAATCAAGTGCAACTCTGGTAACGTATAGTCCCAGAGGTACTCCTTCCTTTTCGTTAATCTCAGGTGTGACATCTGTTCCGTATATTCCGAGATAACAGCCGGACGAACCGTTTGAAAGTCTTTCTATTATGCCCTTCAGATCGGATATTGCATATCCTGAAAGAAGATTCGGCATATCATCCATAAACGTATCTCCGGATATTATTCCTATGACATTCCCGTCATAGTCCGTAATGACCCCGCTTGCGTTTTCACTGCCATAGATATCCGTACTCAGAACGTGGATATTCTTATCCGGAAGGGATATTTCCCGCTGGTTTCCCGTTGTGCGCCCGAAGCACTGGCTTCCCTGTATCCCCAGAGGCGCACCCAGCGCCATAACCGGAAGTCCGACGATATTCGACCCTCTTGAATTCCCAAGCTCCGCTTCCTTTATCTCCTTTTTGGTATCATCGGAGATCGATGAAAGAGGAACGGATATGATGGAAAGACCTGTATCCGGATCATCCTGCTTCACTTCTCCCGGAAGTGTAGCCCCGTCCGCAAAAGTCACGCTGAGCTCCATTTCCTCGTCAGTGGCCGGCATTTCCGCCAGGATCAGAAGATCCTTTCCGTTATTGGCAACTATAAGTCCCGAAACCGTATTTGAATCCTCGTAGGAATTCTCAAACCAGTCTGTATCATTAACGACCATTGTAACCGAAACGACCGAACGTCCCACCTCAGTCGCCACTCCCTTAAGCGTCCTGTAAAGACTTTTGTAATCCTCCACGGAAAGGGAAACATGCTCGGTGATATTGTATGAAACGATCTTCTTTGGGGCATTATCCGCGGATCCCTCTTCCGAAGGAGCCTCCTTTGAGGATTCCTCCCCGGATTCCCCGCCTTCTCCCGCTGCATTCCCGGAAACTCCGTTTTCCTCCTGCTCCGGCTCCTCCCCAGAAGCTTCCTCCGTCACTTCCTCAGGTGCTTCTTCAGACACATCCCCGGGCTTTTCCTCCGGCTCTTCATCTGCGGAAACCATTTCCTCGTCCCTTGGAATATTGACAGGATCTATCCCGTCCCCTCTTTCCGAAAGGTATTGCCGGACGGTAAGGATAAACACTCCTGCGGAAACAGCGCCGAAAAGCAGCCCGCAGATAATGATCATGATAACCCTTGTAAGAACCTTCTTTTTATTTAAGGGCCGCTCCTTGATCGTTTCTTTTATAAACTGGTATTCAGAAGAATTATTCTCGTCCATAACTATAGTGATTCAGTACATTTGGCATCCGAATCATTTTATCATTCAGAGCATATTGTGTCTACTGCTCACTGTCCACGTGATCCGGTACTTTTAGCGTCCGGGTCATTATGATACAATAAACAGCATGAACAGAAAAGTACTTCATACCCTGGAATTTGACAAGATAATTATGCTTCTGGAAGAAGAAGCCTCCTCCGAAAGAGGAAAAAAGCTCTGCAGGGAGCTTGTGCCCTTTAACAGTATAGAGGACATCGAGCATGCTCAGGGCGAGACGGAAGACGCGCTGCAGCGTATTTTCAAATACGGAAGCCCGTCTTTTTCCGGCGTCCGCGATACCGGCAGTTCCTTAAGGCAGGCTGTTGCCGGAGCTGTATTAAGCATGACGGAGCTTCTGGATATCGCATCCTTTCTGGAGGTTACAAAGGAAGTAAAGTCCTATGGCGATAAGGATCCCGAAGAAAACCGTGTCACGGATTCCCTTGATGACCGCTTCGGCTGCCTTGAAAGCCTGGACTACATAGCAAAGGAGATAAGGCGCTGCATACTTGATTCCGACACCGTATCCGATGATGCCAGCCCGGAATTAAAAGCTGTCCGGCGGAAAATAAAAAATACCCGCAGTAACGTCCACTCCACGCTGTCAAAAATGATAAGCGGCCGTATTTCCGAATATCTGATGGACCGAATGATAGTGACAAGAGACAGCCGTTACTGCATACCTGTCAGAAGCGAGTACAAATCCCAGGTTCCCGGGATCGTCCATGACCAGTCGGGTACAGGCTCCACCCTGTTTATTGAGCCAAAGGCCGTAGTGGAAATGAATAATGAGATAAAGGAGCTGGAGCTTAAAGAACAGGAAGAGATCAATTCGATCCTGAAGGCACTCTCCTTCGAAGCCGGACAGAATGCCGAGATAATAGAAGCAGATCTTACTATAATGGCTGAGCTTGATTTTATCTTTGCAAAAGCCTCTCTCGCCCTCGATATGAATGCCGTGAGGCCTGAATTCAATACCGGCGAAATAATACGCTTAAGGGCTGCCCGCCACCCCCTTATAGACAAAGATACAGTGGTCCCCATAGACGTGGAGCTTGGTGAAAGCTTTGATCTTCTGGTGGTTACCGGACCGAATACCGGAGGAAAGACCGTATCGCTGAAGACCGTCGGACTGCTGGAGCTTATGGGCTTATCCGGACTTCATATCCCTGCCGGCGACAGGAGCGCCCTCTCCTTTTTCCGTGAGATCTATGCAGACATCGGTGATGAACAGAGTATAGAGCAGTCACTCTCAACCTTTTCGTCCCATATGACAAATATCGTGGAAATACTGAAGGATGCCAATATCACCTGTCTATGCCTCTTTGACGAGCTCTGCGCGGGGACCGATCCCACAGAAGGAGCAGCCCTTGCCATGGCAGTCCTTGATTTTCTTCACAAGAAGAGCATCCGCACCATGGCCACCACCCATTACCCGGAGCTAAAGGAATATGCGCTTTCCACAGCCTGGGTCGAAAATGCCTGCCTCGAATTCGACGTGGAATCACTCCGTCCCACCTACAGGATACTGGTGGGTGTTCCGGGAAAAAGCAATGCCTTTGCCATATCAAAAAGGCTGGGACTTCCCGACAGGATAATAAATGATGCGAAGAAACGGGTAAACGAAGAGGATGAGAAATTCGAGCATGTTCTTGCAAGCCTCGAAGAAAACCGTGTAACTCTGGAGAAAAAGCAGAAGGAGATAAGCGACACCCAGGCTGAGATAGAGCGCCTCCAGTCAGAGCTTGACTCCGGGCGCCAGCGCCTGAATGAATCAAAGGAAAAGATCCTCTCCTCAGCAAAAGAGGAAGCCAGGCTCATCTTAAAGCAGGCAAAGGAAACCGCAGATGCGGCAATAAAGAATATGCAGAAGTATGCGGATTCAGACACACTGAAGGCTGCTGAAAGGGACCGGGCGGCATTACGGGAATCCCTTAATAAAACCCTTCCATCCTCATCCGGGATCTCCCCCTCCCTTTCTGCCGTACCGGAAAAAGACAGACCGAAGGGAAATCTGAAACGTAAGCAGATAAAGATCGGAATGAACGTTAGGATAATCTCCCAAAATCTGAAGGGTATCGTACAGACCCTTCCCGATAATAACGGGAATTTATCCGTCCAATGTGGTATTATTAAGTATAAGGTAAATATAAGCGATCTGAACCCGGAGGATACGGCCCGCCGGGGATACGGGATCGGAAGCCTTTCTTCAGGAAAGAAGACCCTGGGTCACACGAAGACCATACACCCCGAGATAAACCTCATCGGAAAGAACTCCGATGATGCAAGGGAGGAGCTCTCTGCTTACCTTGATGATGCCTATGTTTCGCATCTGTCCCAGGTACGCATAGTACACGGAAAGGGCTCCGGTATCTTAAGGGAAACCGTCCGCTCATATCTTAAAAACTGCCGCTATGTCCGGGAATTCCGGGAGGGTGAATTCGGCGAAGGCGATTCGGGAGTGACCATCGCGGTCTTTAAAAATGACTAGAATGACATAGTGTTATTCCGAGCGAAGCCCTACTGTCATTCTGAGCGAAGCGAAGAATCTTTTCTTTACGGGGCACTGATGCGCATGGCGCATCAAAACGTGCCCGAAAAACATCCGCTGGATGTTTTTCCATTCTGAGCGAAGCGAAGAATCTTTTCATAAATATGATCAGGAGAATACACCATGGTAGACAAACAAAAAGTCCTAATAGTGGATGATGACAATAATATAGCTGAGCTGATATCACTTTATTTTACCAAGGAATGCTTTGACACAAAGATCGTAAATGACGGTGAAAGTGCCCTGAAGGAATACGCATCATACAGTCCGAACCTTATTCTTCTGGATCTGATGCTTCCCGGGATCGACGGCTATCAGGTATGCCGGGAGATACGTATGAAGTCCCAGGTGCCTATTATCATGATATCCGCTAAAGGCGAGGTCTTTGACAAGGTTCTTGGTCTGGAGCTCGGTGCCGATGACTATATGGAGAAACCCTTTGACTCAAAGGAGCTTATTGCGAGGGCGAAGGCAGTACTCCGCCGCACCTCCATGTCCGCTGCTGCACCACAGGAAAGCACACGCTCTGACGTAAAGAAGGTGGAATACCCGGATCTCATCATAAACCTTACGAACTACTCGGTTCTCTACTGCGGCAAGCCCCTGGATATGCCGCCTAAAGAAATAGAGCTTCTGTATTTCCTGGCCTCTTCTCCGAATCAGGTATTTACCAGAGAGCAGCTCCTTGATCATATCTGGGGCTATGAATATATCGGTGACACAAGGACTGTTGATGTCCATATAAAAAGGCTCCGTGAGAAGCTGAAGGACCACGAAGCCTGGAGAATATCCACTGTCTGGGGGATCGGTTATAAATTTGAAAGCGATGAACAGTGAGAACGATTACTGAGTATTACCACAGCTTTCTCTGCTTTTCTTCATTTTCAAGCTTCACAAAGAAATCATCAATACTCCGTACTATCTCCTGTGGAGGCAGAGTCTTTAGGAGATAACCCTGGGGCTTTAAGCCCATAACGGAGGCCACACTCTCCTTATCATTCTTACCTGTAAGGAATATGACCGGAATAGATGAAAAGTCTATTTCGGTTCTTATCATTTCAAGAACCTGCTTTCCGTTAACGACCGGCATCTCATAGTCAAGCAGTATAAGATCCGGAACCTCACGGCTGATATATTTCATAGCCATTGCTCCCGAGTTTGCGGGGATAACATTGTATTTCTCTCCCAGCCATTCCCGGAGATTCCTGAGCATTGGACCAGAATCGTCAACCACCAGTATCTTCCGCATATTGGTCTTATCATTCTGTATGAGATAGGAATTTATCACATTGGTGGTTTCCTTGATATCCACAGGATGCGGGAATGACTGTGTGATAGCCGCTTCCGGAAGAACACGCAGAATATCCGTAAGTCCGTTATCCCCCTCTATAAGGAAGATCGGGATCCCCTTCTCTATGCCGAGATCCTTTAGATATACCAGAGCCTCCGTTTTCTCATGGATATTGTTGCCGACATATACTATGATGGCATCCATATCATCATCGAAACGCCCTATCTCGGCAACATCCGCTCCGACCTTCTTGACCTTTATCCGTTTTTCAAGAAGTCTCCGTTCAAGGGATCCCACCAGATAGCCTTCTATTATCCTGACAATAAGCACATTACGTTCAGCTGTCATTTCCCGTCCTCCTCAAATGCCGTCTCACATTCCCTGATGAGTTCTTCGGAAAGACTGATCACATCTTCCATTGCAAAATCCGAAACAAGTGCGTCAAGCTCCATAATTTTTTCATTAAGCCCTCCCGGCAGTGAATACTCCCTAAGCGTGTCCATTGCTTCGTCAGCGCTGTCCATATCGAAAGCGTCCATAGCATCTATGATCTTTTGTAAGCCTTCGATGACTTCCTCACGCTCCGGAGTGTATGAATTCCGTTTCTCCGTGTCTGCAAAAGGCTTTAAGATCCTCTTGTAGCTCTGGTAAAGCTCCAGCACCCCCGGAGTCTTCTCTCTCAGAGCATCGATATCATCATTGTTTCCAAGCTGCTCCAATTCCTTGAAATCATCGGAAAGCTCCTGTGCTCCTATCATTCTGGCGGAGTTTTTCAAGGCATGGACTTCTATCGTATAGTCCCGGATAAGGCCGTCCTCCAGGAACTTGGTGATCCTCATAACATTCTTGTCGATTATCCTGTAAAAGATGACCATACACTTCCTGAAAAGCGCAGGAGATCCGCAGTAGCTTATACCATCCTCCACATTCAAGCCCTCTATTTCCGGAGGGATCTGAACCTCTTCCTCTTCGCTGAGGGCCGCTTCTTCCTCAGCGGCTACCATCACGCTTCCCCTATGGATCTTTTTCGACGGAAGCCACTCCAGAAGACAGCGTCTCATTTCGCGGAGCTTTATGGGCTTCGCCACAAAATCGGAAAATCCTTTCTCCCTGAAAAGTACCTCGGCATCCGCGGTGGCATTTGCGGAAAGGGCAATGACCGGAAGATCCGCAAACTTCCCCCCCTGGATCGTCCTGATCTTCTCCAGAGCCTCCACTCCGTCCATCACAGGCATCATGTGATCCATAAGCACCAGATCATAGAGGTTGTTTGCAACACATTCCACACCCTCCTTACCGTTTTCCGCCGTATCTATCTTCAGCTTCAGTGGTGCTAGAAGTCCCTTTGCCACCTGGAGATTCATTTCATTGTCGTCAACCACAAGTATGCGGGCGTCGGGTGCGATGAAATCCATGTCCACCCGTCCGCCTCTGTTGTTCAGCTCGTCATTTATGATCTGACAGAAATTCAGACTGTAAAGAGGCTTGTTTACGGCTCTGAAACCGTTATCCTCAAGGCTTTCCAGCATAGGATTGATAAGGACACATATCTCAACATCCTTTTCCTTAAGCTCCTTTGTAGCAGCTGCATCTATCCTTTTTAAGCAGTCCGTAAAGAGGTATTTCTTTTCCCTTCCCTCATCAACGGATCCCTCATATTTTTTTGTCCTGATATTGAACTCTTTTGACAGGCGGATAAGCGCTTCCTCCGAATATCTATTATCGAAAAGGTAATAGATCAGCCTCTCCTGATCCTTATTCTTGATCTCTGCAGCAAGCCCGTTATTTGCTACACCCTGTGAAAGAGTAAAGTAAAATCTGCTCCCGCTTCCGATAGTGCTCTCCACGCCTATTTCCCCGCCCATAAGCCTGACCAGCTGCTTACAGATCGAGAGGCCGAGACCCAGACCCTCTCTCTCCGTCCTCTTCCTGTTATTCGCTTTCTGTAAGGGGCTGAAAAGATCACCTCTGTCCTCTTCGCGTATTCCCTGTCCACTGTCCGAAATGGATACGGAAATAAGGCAGTAATCGTCCTCCTTTTCCTCCACCCTGATCGAAAGGCAGATATAGCCGCTGTCGGTGTACTCGACCGCATTATTAAGCATATTTATGATTATCTGCTGTATGCGCCTTGCATCTCCGTAGAGCTTTGAGGGAAGCGCCGGATCTATCATATATAAAAGCTCCACAGGCTTATTCCCTATCCGGTTTAAGAAGATCATTGACAGATCGTTTAAGAAGGACATGGGCTCATATTCCTCCTCGATGATCTTTAAGCTCCCGTCTTCGATCTTCGAAATATCAAGAACGTCATTTATTATGGAAAGCAGGGTTCCGACAGAACCCTTTATATTATTTAGATATCCCTTTGTATGGGGAGGAAGATCTTCCCTTAGAAGAATATCCGACATCCCGACGATTGCATTCATGGGCGTTCGAATCTCATGGGACATATTTGACAGGAAAACAGACCGGGTCATATTGGTCTCTTCCGCGATGGCCCTCGCCTTATCAAGGCTGTTTAAGAGTTCCTCCTCATCGGTTCTGTCAACGAGGAAGAGACAGCTGTAGCTCTCATCTCCCCATCTTTCCTCGACGGTCTTCTTGAAAATACGGTTTCCGACTGTTGTCCGCTCCTGATTATCGGTAAACATCAGACGTATCTCATCGGGGATGGAATCCTCCTCCATAAGCTCCCTGAGCTTCGGGAAAAGCTTTTTCGCCGCTGCATTAGCATCAATGAAGCGAAGAGAAGCGTCAGCGATTATGAACGGATTCTCCATTCTCTCAACAAACCAGGATCTGGCTCTGTTTATTTCTTCATTCTGTAAATGATCCATAGAATAATAATACCATTTTAAAACGGAAAAAGGAACCGTTCAAAGGTTCCTTTTCCGTTCCAGAGTTTTCATACGTTACCTGCAATTCCGCAAGTGACTGCTCTGAACAGTTTCATCCGGGGCAACAGTACACCCTTTACGGGGCACACTTCCGTAGCTTACAGGTGCAGCACCCTTTCCTTTATTTCCTGGGTCCTGCCCTGATTCCAGAAATTGGTTCCTATATATCCGCAGGTACGCCTAGCCACGTTCATCTTCGCCTGGTCACGGTTTCCGCAGTTGGGGCATTCCCAAATAAGCTTCCCGTGGGCATCGGTAACTATATTTATCTCTCCGTCATAGCCGCATACCTGGCAGAAATCGCTCTTGGTATTCAGTTCCGCATACATGATGTTGTCATAGATAAACTTCATTACCGAAAGGACCGCATCAATGTTGTCGGACATATTGGGAACCTCCACATAGCTTATGGCTCCTCCCGGAGACAGCTTCTGGAAATCCGCTTCAAACTTGAGCTTGGTGAAGGCATCTATCTTTTCACGCACACTCACGTGATAGCTGTTTGTGATGTAATTATGATCCGTCACATCCTTGATCCGTCCGAATCTCTTCTGCAGACAGGTGGCAAACTTATAGGTGGTGGACTCCAGCGGCGTGCCGTATACGGAATAATCAATGTTTTCCGCAGCCTTCCACTCAGCGCACTTGTCATTTAATCTCTGCATAACCTTCAGTGCGAAGGGCTTCGCCTCGGGATCCGTGTGTGATCTGCCCGTCATATACTTGCACATCTCGTAAAGTCCCGCATATCCGAGGGATATGGTGGAATACCCGCCGTAAAGGAGCTTGTCTATCTTTTCTCCCTTTGCAAGTCTTGCAATGGCACCGTACTGCCAGAGTATGGGAGCCACATCGCTTATGGTTCCGAGAAGTCTCTCGTGCCTGCAGCGGAGAGCCTTATGGCAGAGCTCCAGTCTCTCGTCCAGTATCTTCCAGAACTTATCCATATCACGATAGGAGCTGCAGGCAACATCCACCAGATTGATGGTCACGACACCCTGATTAAATCTGCCGTAATACCTGTGCTTCTGCCCCTCGGGACTGAAACGGTCGGGGGTAAGGAAGCTTCTGCATCCCATGCAGGGATAAACATCGCCGCCCTTATATTCCCTCATCTTCTTCGCGGAAATATAGTCGGGAACCATACGCTTAGCCGTACACTGCGCGGCAAGCCTTGTCAGATACCAGTACTTGGAATCCTCCGTAACATTATCCTCATCCAATACATATATGAGCTTTGGGAATGCGGGAGTTATGTAAACCCCCTTTTCATTCTTCACCCCAAGGATACGCTGCTTCAGCATCTCCTCAATGATGATGGCCAGATCATTCCTGGTCTGCCCCTCGGGCACCTCGTCAAGGTACATATAAACGGTAATGAAGGGTGCCTGTCCGTTGGTGGTCATAAGAGTGGTGACCTGATACTGTATGGTCTGCACCCCATGCCTTATCTCCTCCACCGTGCGTCTCTCTGCAACGGCGTTTATCTCCTCCTCGGTGGCCTCTATGCCCGCTGCCTCAAACTCCGAGAGCACTTCCTTCCTGAACTTTCTCCTCGTTACATCCACGAAGGGAGCAAGGTGCGATAAGGTTATGCTCTGCCCTCCGTACTGGGAGCTGGCGATCTGGGCTATGCACTGCGTGGCTATATTGCAGGCGGTGGAAAAGCTTTTCGGCTTTTCGATCATGGTGTCGCTTATCACCGTTCCGTTCTGCAGCATATCCTCCAGATTCACCAGACAGCAGTTATACATATGCTGTACAAAATAATCGGAATCGTGGAAATGTATGATGCCCTGTCTGTGAGCCTCCACAACCTCCTGGGGAAGGAGTATCCTGTTTGTCAGATCACGGCTCACCTCTCCGGCCACATAGTCTCTCTGTACTGAGACAACCATGGGGTTCTTATTGGAATTCTCCTCCTTCACATCCTCATTTTCATATTCCACAAGAGTAAGTATCTTGTCATCGGTGGTATTGCTCTTCCTCACAAGCTCTCTCTTGTAGCGGTACACGGTGTAGATGGTTGCGACCCTGAAGGCTCCCTCTTCCTGTATGGCCTGGATCACATAGTCCTGTATCTCCTCCACACCTGCCTCATGGTCCAGGCTTTTCAGCTTCCTTCTGACCTTTTCCTCTACAACCCTCACCTGGGAATCAAGAAGCTTGAAATTGTCTCCGACCTGGGCATTTGCCTTGTCCACGGCTGCGATTATCTTCTCGCCGTCGTACTCCACTTCCTTGCCGTTACGTTTGATAATGTTCACAATAAATCCTCCCTGATGCTGCCCCTCTCTCCCAAAAGGACCATATTGATTGATACGGATATCCGGGTATTTATCGCGCAATAAAGCCGGACGCCCTAACGCCCGGCTCTCAATACTAAATATTGTGCCCGGTTATCTCTCGGCTACCATATCTGGTAACACTATATATGAGAAAACCCAAAATGTGAAGACTTAATATTGCACAAAAATGAAAACAAAGATTTGTGAGAGGTTAACATAAACCTTATTATTTCGCGAAATACGCATCTATACCGTCTGCGATCCCCTTTGCCATCTTCGCCTGGAAGGCGGGATTTGCCATATTTGCGTCGTCACCCGGATTGGTCATAAAGCCCATTTCGATTATAGTCACCGGCATGGTACACCAGTTTATCCCTGTCATGGTATCGTTGGCCTGTACTCCCTTATTCGCAAAACCCGTTGCTGCACAGTAGCCCGAAAGCACCTTCGACGAAAGGCTCTGGCTCGGTGCGGCAAGGCCTGCCACGTAGGGATTCGAGGCTGAGGGTGCCAGGGCAAGGGCTCCGCTTATTCCCGAATTTGCAGCGCCGTTCGCGTGAAGACGGACGGAGATCTCCGCACCCACCTTAGATGCATACTGGGCTCTTTCCATATTGCTTATATTCACGTCATGGCTTTCCCGGGTCATATACACGGTATAACCCCTGGATGCAAGCTCATTTTTCAGAAGCTGCCCCACAGCCAGTGTAAGCTCATACTCCTTTAGTCCGGAGGTTGTCCCATGGGTTCCTCCGGCAACCCTCGCCTTCATAGTCGAAGAACCCGGGCCAATGGGCTCCTTTGTACTGTCACCCTTCCCCTGATGTCCGGGATCAATACAGACAATATGTCCTCCCGTTGACGAAGGAACGGACGCCGGAACCGTATCCGTGGCATTGGACGTATCCGGAACAGCCGCCGTGGTATCTGTCGCGCCGGGGCTTCCCCCCGCCGGAGCCTCCTTGATGAACTGCGTATTTATATAGCCGCTCTGTCCGTTATAGTTTACGCTTGCCCATTCCCCGCTCCTGCCTGTCTCTATAAGAACCGCCCCTGCGGGCAGGCTCGCAAGTATCTTTCCCTCTAGAGAGGGCTCCGAGCGGAGTCTTACATTACTGCCGCTTGTTACCACCGGCTTTTCATCTGCGTATGCCGCTCTGCCGGAGCAGAGGAAAAGGGCGGTGATAAATATAATTACAGCTGCAAAGATCATAGCTCTGTTTTTTATCCCAGTCATCATATCACACCTCAAATAATAAATCCCCGTAGCTGGGCATAGGCCAGTAGTCCTTGCCCACCATCATTTCCAGCTTATCTATAGGAGCCCTTAAGCTCTCCATATCCGTCTTTACGGTATCCCTGCAGAATAAAGCCCTCTCCCTGCCCTCAGGCATCGAAAGTGACTTCTCGTCATCCGAAATAAGCTTTTCCAGCGCAGAATAGGCTTCATCCGTAAGGGCGGTTATCTTCCTCAGATTCTCCTGGGCCGCACGGCTGCCGTAACCCGCGGTCTTCACAGCTGTCACGGTTTCCGAAAGATCCCTTACACACTTTATGCAGGCCGGGATAATGGATTTCGAAGCCATATCTATCATTGTACGGGCTTCTATATTAACCTCTTTTGCATATTCCTCGTATTTAATCTCCTCCCGGCTTATAAGCTCGGCCTTGGTAAAGATGCCGAACCTTCCGAAGAGACGTACCGAGCTTTCGCTTGAAAGGGCGGGTATGGCATCGGGAACAGTCTTCAGATTCGGAAGTCCGCGTCTTACCGCTTCCTTTACCCATTCCTCCGAATAGCCGTTTCCGTTAAATATGATCCTCTGATGCTCGGTTGCATACTTCTTTATAAGGTCATGAACCGCGATCTCAAAATCAGCGCAGCCCTCAAGATAATCGGAGGCTTCCGCAAAGGCTTCCGCCGCAATGGAATTTAAGACGATATTCGGCTCTGCAATACTGGCGCTGGAACCCACCATACGGAACTCAAACTTATTGCCCGTGAAGGCAAAGGGTGAGGTCCTGTTCCTGTCCGTTGCGTCCTTTGTAATGGAAGGAAGGGTGCTTACCCCGGTTTCCAGCTTTTCCCGCTTCAGTGAGCTGGTGGCCATGCCTGTAGAAATAAGCTGGGTTATCACATCCTGCAACTGCTCCCCTAAGAATACTGAAACTATGGCAGGAGGAGCCTCGCTGCCTCCCAGCCTGTAGTCATTACCGAGAGTCGCTGCCGATTCGCGAAGAAGCCCCGCATGGGTATCCACAGCCTTCAGAAGGCAGGTTAATATAAGCAGGAACTGCACGTTGTCATGGGGTGTCTTCCCGGGATCCAGAAGATTTATGCCGTCATCGGTAATTAAGGACCAGTTGTCATGCTTACCGGAACCGTTGACTCCCGCAAAGGGCTTTTCATGAAGTAGGCACATCATTCCCTGCCTCTCGGCGACCTTTTTCATAACCTCCATGACCAGCTGGTTATGATCCACAGCCACATTGCAGTCATTAAATATCGGAGCAAGCTCATGCTGCCCGGGAGCCGCCTCATTATGCTGGGTCTTTGCGGTTACCCCAAGCTTCCAGAGCTCCACGTTTATGGTCTTCATAAATTCGGCAACTCTCTCCCTGATCGCTCCGAAATACTGGTCGTCAAGCTCCTGTCCCTTCGGCGGCATGGCTCCGAAGAGGGTATGTCCGGTGTAGATCAGATCCTTACGTTTCAGGAATTTGTCCCTGTCAACAAGGAAGTATTCCTGCTCCGCACCGACTGATGGTCTCACCCTTTTCGAGGTCTTATTTCCGAAAAGCCGGATGAGCCTCAGAGCCTCGTTATTAAGAGCCTCAATGGAACGTAAAAGCGGAGTCTTCATATCAAGAGACTCACCGCTGTATGAGCAGAAAGCCGTAGGTATGCAGAGTATCGCTCCGGCCGCGTCATGCCGGACAAATGCGGGACTGGTGCAGTCCCAGGCGGTATAACCTCTCGCTTCGAAGGTGGAACGTATCCCTCCCGAAGGGAAGGAGGATGCATCCGGTTCGCTTTTAATAAGCTCCTTCCCGGAAAACTCCACCACAGCGCCTCCGTTTCCGGCAGGGGCAATAAAGGAATCATGCTTTTCCGCCGTGATCCCCGTCAGAGGCTGGAACCAGTGGGTGTAGTGTGTCGCCCCCTTTTCTATGGCCCAGTCCCTCATGGCATTCGCCACCACTTCAGCAGTCATGGGATCTAAGTCCTTGCCCTCGTCGATGGTCTTCCGGAGCTCCCTGTAAACCTTCTTCGGAAGCCTCTCCTGCATCACATTATCACTGAATACATCTTCCCCGAATATTTCAGAGATATTGATATTTTCGTTGTTTTCCCTTTCTGCGTTCATTTAGACCCTTTCTCTGTTCTGTAAGATCCTTTCTGTTGCTTCGCAACCCCTCGCCGGGGTGGCATCCCACATCTTCGATGTGGGATATACCTCGCCGGGGCGGCATCCCACATCTTCGATGTGGGATAAGCCTCGCTTCGCTCAGGATGACAAATTAGTGTCATTCTGAGGGCGAAGCCCGAAGAATCTTTATTTTGTCATTCTGAGGGCAGAGCCCGAATAATCCTTGTTTTGTCATTCTGAGGGCAGAGCCCGAAGAATCCTTGTTTTGTCATTCTGAGGGCGCAGCCCGAAGAATCTTTTACAAGATCTCCCCCAGCACTCTGATAAACTCCCGCATCTCCTCATCCGTTCCTATCGAGATACGGAGATACCCGTCTATAAGAGGCTTATCAAAATACCTCACATAAATGCCTCTTTCCTTAAGGCTGCCGAAGATCCTTTTTGCAAGATCCTTCTCTGTCTCACCGGGCAGTGTTCCCTTATGGGAAGCAAAGATGAAATTTGTGCTGGAATCCCCGAATGAAAAACCCAGCTCCCTTAATTCCTTCTTCACCCATTCCCTTGTGGAAATAACCCTGTCCCTTATCTCCTTAAAGTACCCGTCGTCCTCGATCGCCGCCTTTCCTGCGAGAAGGGAGGGGGTATTCAAGGTATAGGAATTCACGGAAAATTTCACATCATTTAAATACTTTATCGCCTTTTTCTGTCCAAAGGCATAGCCGATCCTCAATCCCGCGAGAGCCCTGGATTTACTTAAGGTACGGACTATCAGTAGGTTTTCGTGGTCATTAAGAAGAGGCAGAGCGCTTTCTCCCCCGAAATCTATATACGCTTCATCCACTATCACCATTACACCGGGATTTGATGAAAGTATCTCTTCTATCACCCCGTGGTCCGCTGCAATACCGGTGGGAGCATTGGGGTTTGCGATGATTATCCCACCGTTCTTCTGTCTGTAGGGTGCGGGATCCATGGTAAAGTCATCCCTTAGGGGCACTGTCTTATAGGGAATACCGTAAACAGAGGCCCATACGTCATAGAAGGAGTAGGTAATATCCGGGAAAAGCACGGGGTCAGCTCCGTTAAAAAAGGTAAGAAAGCACATTGAGAGCACATCATCAGACCCCACTCCGGTAAATACGTTTTCATCCTTTAAGCCATAGTACCCTGCGATCGCCGATACCAGCTCCGAGCACGTAGGATCAGGATACTTTCTTAAATTATCCGTATCAAGATTCCTTAATGCCTCCCTTACTTTCGGAGAAGGAGGATACGGACATTCATTTGTATTCAGTTTTATTACCCTTCCTCCCGGCTGCTCCCCGGGGGTATAAGGGACAACTCTTCTTACATTATCCTCATAACTCATATTTCACCTCGTCATCCTGAGCGCTCCTCTGTCATCCTGAGCGTCCCTTTGTCATCCTGAGCGTCCCTTTGTCATCCTGAGCGAAGCGAAGGATCTTTTAACCGCAGAGTAAGATTCTTCGGGCTTCGCCCTCAGAATGACAATGCCACCTGTCATCCTGAGCGAAGCGAAGGATCTTTTAACCGCAGGGTAAGATTCTTCGGGCTTCGCCCTCAGAATGACAATGCCACCTGTCATCCTGAGCGAAGTGAAGGATCTTTACGGCATAGCGCGTCAAAGCGTGCCCGAAAAATGTCCGCTGGACATTTTCCCTCCTCAATCATGACAATCCGTAATGCTCCGCCAGTCTCTTGAATCCCGGAAGGGAATTAACGATGGTGTCATATGAAACACAGTATGAAAGCCTCACAAAGCCCCCCAGGGCAAAGGAGGTACCCGGAACCACAAGTATGTGCTCCTTCTTCGCCTCCTCCGTAAATTCCCTGTCGTCCACCGGAGTCTTGATAAAGAGATAAAAAGCCCCCTCAGGCTTCACGCATTTGAAGCCGTAGGAAGTAAGTGCTTCATATATGGTATCCCTGTTCTTTTTGTAAAAGCCGGTATCGGCCTTTGCATCCAGGCACTCCGCCACAACCTTCTGGAAAAGTGAAGGAGCGTTCACACATCCCATAACACGGTTTGCTATGGTCACTGCCGCAAAAAGATCCTCATGATCCGCGGCCTCGTCCGGAATAACGAGATAGCCTATACGTTCTCCGGGAAGGGAAAGTGTTTTTGAGAAAGAATAGCAGACCATGGTATTGTCATAGTATTTCGTGACGTAGGGTACGGGCGTATCGGAATAAACCAGCTCCCTGTACGGCTCGTCGGAAATGATGAAGATATCATGTCCGTATTCCTTCTGCTTCCTTTCGAGTATCTCCGCAATCCCCTTTATGGTTTCCTCGGAGTAGATGACACCCGAAGGATTATTGGGGGAATTGATGATAAGCGCCTTTGTTTTATCACCCACGGCTTCCGAAAGAGCATTAAGATCCGGCTGGAAGGTCTCGTGATCCGTAAGTACCGTCTTCAGCACCCCGTCATAATTTGCCACGTAGTTTTTGTATTCGACAAAATAAGGTGCAAAGGTAAGAACCTCATCCCCGGGATCTATTATGGCCTTAAGGGCACAATTAAGCCCCGCAGCGGCTCCGACGGTCATCATGATATTATTCTCGTTGAAGGAGGTAGAGAAGCGGTGGTTCAGGTTTTCCGCTATCTTTTTCCTTACCTCCGGATAGCCCGCATTGCTCATATAGCCGTGAAGCTCCAGAGGATCCTCATTATTTAATAATTCCACCGCCACATCACGCACCTTGTCAGGAGCGGGAACATTTGGATTTCCGAGGGAAAAATCATAGACATTTTCCTCCCCGTACTTTCTGGCCATATTCCGGCCTTCTTCAAACATCATCCGGATAACGGAATTATTGCTTACCAGCGCCTGCATCTTTTTTGATATCATATTCTTCTCCTAATTCAGCTTTTTCACGGACGGCCAGTACCGGAGCACAGCCTTTCCCACTATCTTCTCTCTTTCAAGGAAGGTATTGTTCCAGAATCTTGAGTCTGCGGAATTATTCCTGTTGTCCCCCATCATAAAGTAGTGCCCCTCAGGCACCATATAGGGACCGAACTCCCCCTCCGTCGTAACCTTGAGATAGGGTTCGTCCAAAAGCGACCCGTCAATATACACACCGCCGTCATGAATCTCCACCGTGTCCCCCGGCATACCGATTATCCTCTTGATATACAGTATGTCCTCATTATCCGGATAGCGGAAAATGATGATATCACCTCTTTCGGGATCAGAGCTTTTGTATGCGAGCCTGAGCCCGATAACCCGGTCATTTGACATTATCGTCTGCTCCATTGAGGACGTCGGTACCGTAGCGTTCACAATAATGAAATTATTTATGAAAAGCGCCACCAGCACAGCAGCGGCGATGGTAACCACCCATTCGATTATCTCGTTTCTGACTTTCTTTTCTGACATCTCAACCTCTGTTATTTATATTGCTGTCATCCTTAGTGAAGCGAAGGATCTTCTATAACCGGTTGGAAAAACATCCGGTGGATGACAGGGCTCCTAACCCATCTGACAGTATATCACATCCATTAAAATTGTCATCCTGAGCTTCCTTTTGTCATCCTGAGCGAAGCGAAGGATCTTTCACTCCCCAAACCACTTCTCCTTAATCTCCCTGCTGAATTTCTCCGCACCGCGGCGGTTCAGATGGTTATTGTCCCCAAAGCAGGAATTGTCGTATTCCGGAACTCCCTTTACCACTGAAAAAGAGGGATATCTGTCTGCGATCCCCTGCATATAATCATCATAGTCTGCAAAATATTCATCCCTGATAGCCTCATGTGAGGCGGTATTTAAGGGAGCCTGCTCGATTATCACATCTATGCCCTCATCCTTCAGAAGATCCAGAAGCCTAATGTAATACTCATCCACCAGGGGATCCAGCTCAAAGTCCTCCTTATGTGTCTCGTAGCTCAGACCGTCATTGTACTCATCCTCTCCGAATGCGGTATAGCCGCCGTCCTCCCGGACAGCCGCGTATTTCTTCAGATTAGCTGCCCTGTTTCCGTTGAAGCGTGAGGTGATAAGGGCATCCATATACTTATTCGGGAGACGCAGGGAAAATGATAAAAGATCGGCAAAAGAACCGTTATGATTGACCTTCTTCGTTCCGTACCTCACAGCGTCCTTCTTTACCTCCAGCACCTCGGCTGCGGACAGATAATTAAAGTAAAGCGTCTGGTCCCAGTTATCCATTTCCGTGAAATGGAAGGGTGCAAAGATCAAAAGAACCTTCTCCGGAGCCCTGTGATTCTTCAGATAATTCTTTACGGCAAAGTACATTTCTATGGCTGTGGATCCGCCTATGGCAATATTGTATATACTGCCGTCTTCAACTATCTCCTTCGGTATGATCCCGGACTTCGCCCTGGAATCCCCCACAACAAGGATCTCCGGTTCACTGCTGTCGAAAGGCCCGTGAACCGCATCCCTTTCCTCAACCCACATAGGATATTCTAAGGACATATAGCCCATAGGGTTAAGGAAGGTATAAGCACAAACCAGCATAAGCGGAATGGCGAGCAGTATGAACTTTTTCAAAAGCCTGATAAATGTGTTCATAATTAAGATGCAGTGCATTCAGAATTCAAAATAAATAAACTTCGCGGCTCCGATATTCGCGCTGAATATTATTGCCAGTGTGAGGAAGAAATAAACCGTCCATCGCACATACCAGGCGGAACCCAGTACCAGGGAGAAGATATCCCCCTTTTTCTCCTTTATTATGTCGGTAACGAAAAGGAATATGACCATGGCAAAGGCAATACAGAGATTAAAGGTTCCGAGACCGAGAGCGGTTATATCAAAGCTTCTTATCACGGATAAATTGATATCGGTAAAGATCTTCTCTATGATCTTCACCGCATCGGACACGCTTTCCGATCTGAAGAAGACCGCTGTAAAGCTGAAAAGGAAATATGTCATGATCCTCATATAATATGAATGCACCTTTGCCGTGAAGGGGTTGTCCACCGGAAAGGCCGCTATTAAACGGCTTCTGAAGCCATATGTCACCTCTCCCAGAACCTGCAGGAGACCTGACAGAAATCCCCATACTATATAGGTAAAGGCTGCACCGTGCCAGAGACCGGAAAGAGTGAATACTATAAGGATATTCAGATATTTCCGAAGCTTCCCCTTTCTGCTTCCTCCAAGGGGAATATAAAGATAGTCCTTAAACCAGTGCATAAGGGACATATGCCACCTTCTCCAGGCGTCCGACAGACTGGTGGCGAGAAAAGGCTGACGGAAGTTCTCGTGGAGCCGTATCCCGAATATCTCCCCGGCTCCCAGAGCTATCTCGGAATAGCTCATAAAGTCGCAGTAGATCTGTACTGAAAAGGATAGCGCCGCAACCAAAAGCTGCAGGCCGTCCGCATAATCCACATTTGAAAAAATGAGATCCACCATTATGGAAAGCCGTGAGGCGATAACGAGCTTCACAAAATATCCCCACAGCATCCGTAAAAGACCGTGACGCACCCGCTCATACTCAAAGCTGTGCTCTTCATTAAACTGGGGCAGCACTGAGGGGGCGCGGCTTATGGGTCCCGCGAGAAGCTCGGGGAAGAAGGATACGAACAGCGCATACCTTACAAAATCCCTTTCCGGACTGCATTCACCCTTATAAACATCCGCAATATATGAGAGGGATTTAAAGATATAAAAGGATATCCCCACCGGAAGCAGTATGTTAAAGCCGGTCTCTATCCCGAAGGTCTCGCAGAAAAAATTGAAATACTTGAAAAAGAAAAGGAGTGACAGCTCCAATACAAAGGAAAGTGTAAGGAGAAAGCGGTTCTTATAGACCCAGAACGCCGATATATATGTTATCACGGTAGCAAGAAGGAGGAGCAGTACATAACCTGCTCCCTGACTCATATAGAAATAATAGCTGCATAAGAGCAGCCATATCCTTCTAGCCTTGCCTGCCTTTGCAGGCAATATGAAATATATCAGTACTGCGACCGGAAAAAAGACCGCAAATGAGACTGAATTAAATATCATTATTTCCTTAGGAACTGCTTAAGCTCCTTAAATACTCTGCCTACCGGGAGCCCCACAACATTGCTGTAGTCTCCCTTTATGCTTTTGATATATTTTGCAAAGGATCCCTGTATGGCATATGAACCTGCCTTATCCAAGGGCTCGCCCGTAGAGATATAATCCCTTATCTGTTCGTCGCTTACAGGATAGATCTTCACTCTGGTCTTCTCATGGAACTGCTTATAATGCACGTTCTTCCCCGGATGCTTAACGGCAATTGTGACTCCGGTATAGACCTCATGCTCTCTTCCCTGAAGCTCCTTCAGTACATTGAAGGCTTCCTCTTCGTCCTTGGGCTTTCCCAGAACCTTCCCGTCCACGGTTACTATAGTATCTGCAGAAAGGATCACAAAGGAATCCTGCTTTTCTTCCCTGATGAGCTTATCCGCCACATATTCCGCCTTGTATGAGGATATTTCCTCTGCCACGTCCGCAGGCTCCCCGGCCACCATAACCTCCTCGATATCGGCAGGCATTACGGTGAAGGGTATGTCTGCCTTTTTTAGGAGCTCCCTTCTCCTTGGCGATGCCGAAGCCAGAATAAGCGGCTTATTCAGTATCTTCGAAACTCCCGGATCACCCTGTATTTCCGGGCTCGTAGCTGCCTGCTCCGGAGAAAGGATCCTAAGCTTAGCCGGACTCAGCTTCCCGATGACAAGAGAGGCTGACTGAAACTCCTCTGCTGTCAGCTTGTCCGCTTCAACAAATGAAAAATCATATCCCTTTATGGATTCGTATTCCTGTCTTTCTTCCCCGCTTATGGGAAGGATCACTATGGCTTTTTTCATAATTTTACTTTATCCCTTTGCCTGAAGTGCCCCGAGCTCCGCCTGCGCCGCACCGCTTACCAGGGTGCTGTAACGGTAAAGCACGTAACCGCTGTATCCGTTTGCATATGCTTTGTCTCTCTGTCCGGCAAGGTTTGTCGATGAAGAAGCCCAGCCCGGATCTCCCGATACCGGCTGCCCTGCCTTGTATGCCGCAAGCCCGACGTATAGCGTTATCCCTGCTGAATCTATGGACTTGAATTTAGCTGCGCGGTCCGAGAACATGGTAACGTTCCCGCCTGCTCCGTAATTATCCGACCAGTAGATCTGCGGCACCAGATAGTCCACATACCCGCCGTTTGAAAGCCAGGTATCCACGTCTGCGGAGGATGCCCTGAGATTGCTTAAATTCCCCTGAGGTGAAATACCGAAAAGCTTTCCGGCTCCGGCACAGACTCCATGAACCTGGCTCACCATGGAATTCACCTCTCCCTTTCCTATTGGAGGAAAGTAGTCGTCAAAATGTATTCCGTCCACCGCATAATTCGATACTATCTCCTGCACTCCCGCCACCACGTTTGCCGTATTGGAAAGCTGGGGATTTGCGGATATCGCTCCGTTCCTGAAGCCGTAAGGATTTATCCAGGCATGGATGCTGAGTCCCTTTGAATGTGCTATATCCACCATATCCTTAAGGGGATCATATCCCGGGTCTGAACCGTTCAGCATCTGGCTGCTCCAGGGGTAGATCTGGGAAGGATACACCGCATCATTATGGCTCCTTACGTGGACAAATATTGTGTTTAAACCGTGTGAGAGCGTGGTATCGCAGACCGATGAAAAGGCTGAATCAAAGCTTCCCTGATCCTTGCCCTTCAGATACATCTGCCAGTCAAGGAAGGAAAACCACACCCCCTTAAGTCCCGAAGGAGCGGCCTCTGCCCTTTCGAGATTGAGTCCCGCTGCATTTGACACCCCGGAAAGGACTGCAGCCGTAAGCAAAACCGCCAGTAGCTTCTTTATAATCTTCATATTTTCCTTATTACTCCTGTCTGCTGTATATGCCGGCGAGACCGCTGATATTGCCGTTATCGCTGATCTCCAGGGTGTCGCCTTTATTTAAGAAGGTCAGGGACACCTTGTCGTCCTCATAGACCGCTTCATTCTTCTTGCCGGGATCAACCGCTGCAACACCCTCCAGCTCAGGCTTTTCCTCGCCCTTCTTTTTTATGGTGAATTCAAAGCTGTTATCGTCCGCCGGCATGAGCTCCACGGTTCTGGGCTCCAGATAATACTTTGAGTCCCAGCCGACCTCGCCGCTTCCGCTGTCCACATAGTACTCAAACCTTTCAAAGGGAAGAAGCTTATCATTGTCATAGTCATAGACCATGACCTCACCGGATACCGCATTGACCGCCAGCATCTGATCCAGTTCCACTTCCTTTTTATTTACTACAGAATAGAGGTAAACGTCAACCCCGTCCACCTCTGAATATTCACTGAAGACCGCCCTGCAGTCAAGCTCATCCAGCTTTTCGCTCAAAAATTTATCCGCGCTGTCCTGATCGATCTCTTCTGCCTCGGGCGCTTCGTACTCTTCCTCTTCACTTTCTTCACTGCTTTCCGAAGCAGCCCCGGAAGTATCCCCGCCCGCTGTCTTTGTTTTATCAAATATGCCGCAGGCGGTGAAAAGCACCGCCGCGGCCGTTAATGCTAATATAAACTTTAATTTACTCTTATACATACGTCTCTTACTTGTTCCAATATTTGTATATTGCTTCCGCTTCGTCCTTGGCCATATTGTCGAGCAAGCTGTCGTCCTTAAGCTTTTCGGCATCCGAGGAATTCGACAGGAAGGCGTGCTCTACGATCAGTCCCGGTATTCCCTTTGCTGCAGAGGTTCTTATTACCGAGTAATAGTCGCCGTCATTTCCCGAACGGGTCTTTGAACCGATGTTCTTGGTTCCGAGGGCCTTTGAAACAGCCGAGCTTATCTCATCCGCGAGCTTGTGCTTCGCGTACTTACTCTTTACCGAATAGTATACCTCTGTCCCGTTGGAGCCTGAGCTTTCAGCGGAATTGCAGTGCATGCTGACAAAGAGATTGCAGTTATTATCATCCGCGTAATCCGTTCTGTCCGTCAGGGATACATAGGTATCGTTTGTCCTCGTATAATAAACCTTTGCGCCCTTCTTTTCAAGATAGGACCCCACCTTCTTTGCGATCTTCAGGTTCATATCCTTCTCGGTAATGCCGTTTCCTGTCGCGCCGTCATCCTTGCCGCCATGGCCTGCGTCTATACAAACGGTGAGCTCGGTTGTGGATTTCTCCGTTGCCGGATCCGAAGCCGCTCCCTTTCCTCCGACACAGACAATGGTCGTTGCAAATACATTCGACGGATCATTCGGTGACGTAACCTTAAGCTTTATATCCTTTGCCTTGTGGCCCTTTACACCCTTAAGCTTTCCTGAAGTGGATCCGACGGTCACATACTTCTTGATCTCGGAAGCGGTATAGCTGTCGCTCTCCAGGGTGTATTCCATCTTGTCATTCAGGAAGAATATCTTTTTGAATTCGGCCTGGGTGAGACCGTCCGCCTTTTTCGGCATCTTGGCCGGCTTTAGCTTTATTTTCGGAGTAAGGGTCTCCCCTGTCTTCACAACATACTTCTTCTTTGCAAAGTCCACTCCGGAAGGATTCATATAGTAGAAATCCGAAGGCTCGCCGAATACATAGCCGTCATGGAATTCACCGGCACCTTCTCCGTAATAAGTAACCGACTGTACTCTGTACTTGATCAGTTCTCCGTTATTTATCTTTTCGCCGTCCTGATTAACATATCTTATTTCGGAACCGTTCTTCTTAATATGATTACTTGACATGGTTTTGTAATCATTAATGACTGCATGTCCGGTTTCGGTATCATAGGCCTTGGTGGCTTTGTTGTATGCGTAGCTCCACCTCTGAATGTAGTAACCCCTTATATTTTCGGCGTCATCCTTCCAGGTGAGCTTGGCATCGCATCTGTGATTACCGTCTTCATAATACTCTGCGCTGAGATCCTTTACGGCTTCCTGTCTTCCGTATTCCACGAGCACTGCCGAGGTCCCGAGGGCAGTACCATAGCCGGCCTCACCCTTTTTCTTCTTATAAGCCGTAACCCTGCAGTAGTAAGGCACGCCGAATTCCACACCCTCAACCGTATATGACCTCGAATTATAATATGAGGATTTTGTATCCTTACTGCAGTAGAGCGGTGCATCTCCGTAAAATGTCTTGAAGTCCGGTGTCTTGCTCCACTCCAGGAGATACGCGTTTGCTTTGTTTATCTTATTCCACTTAAGCTCAAAGGAGCTCTTTGATTTCCTTTCCCCGCGGAGCACGGGAGCAGTGGAGATCATCTTTACATTCTGTACATTTGACCACTTTGATTCGGGTATTGTCTCCTTCTTTCCGAAGTCATAGACAGAGCTCTCCTTTGCCTTTACCCTGAAGCACATTGTGGCCTTATTCACTGATACCTGTACACTCGGTCCTCCCGCATCCGTATAACAGTTTGTGCTTAAGGTACGGTTCTTTCCCTCGTATTTTCCGGTAGCGGAATTATATTTATTTACATCTATCTCATCCCTTGTGCCCTTGCTCTTCTTATTCCAATGCTCCAGAATAAAATGATCCGAGTCGGTACCGAGTCCCATAAAGGTGACATTTACGGACTTTACCCCGTCATAGGGCGAAGCGCTGACGATCTTTGGCGTAGTCCTGACATAGGCAGGGGTCTCGCTCTCCCCCTGAACCCCGGATGAATCATAACCGAAGGCTGCTATCTTATATATCAGTCTCTCGTTTTCACCCGCCGTGGAGTCCAGAAACGATCTCTTACTGACCTCTCCCAGAGAAGTCCAGGTGTCATCACCGTTATATCTCCATATCCTGTAGGCGGTCTTTCCTCCACCCTTGCCGTTACTCTTATATGACTTTACCTTCTTCCAGGTGAGCTTTATCCTTCCATTATTGTCTATTACGGCTTTTACCCCCGAAGGAGCCGGAAGGGAATTTACCCCGTTCCTTGAAGCACATATTACAAGATTTCCGTATTCATAGCTGGTATTATAGTTTTCAAGAATGGCATCACCGTTTGATGAAGCGATGAAGGTATTCGGAACCGAGGTGTCCTTCTCAGGGTCTCCCTTGTTTATTCCGGTGAAAACATAGTTGAACTTTTCTTGTCCGGCCATAGAACCCCTGACGACCTCAGGCTCCTTGGGTTCGGCTGCCGAATTCTGCGAAAGAGGCTTTCCGTCATATGTTTTCGCATACGTGGCGCTACGGATGGTAACGTCTCTCTTTTTTATCCTTACGTTGATCTCAAGCTTTTTTCCATCCTCATCGTTTTTCGGTCTGAATTCGTACAGATAGTTCTGGCTTATAGACTTTATTGCATTGAAGGAGACAATTCTTGAAGACTCTGTGATATCCTTTACTTTTTCTTCATTAACAACTATATTTCCTGTTTTCTCAACCTTGTAAACAGCTCCTTCGCCGAATGAGTCGTAGATATTATAGTCTCCGGGCAGATGGAGATTACCGTCATATTCATATTCAAAATTTTCCACCCAGTGGCCGGGAACCCAGGTTTTCTCATCCAGTCCCGCCTCTGCGTCAGCAGTCTCTCCGGTCTCTTCGACATATTCCGGCTCTGCAGGTACGTCCGGTTTCTCCGCTACATTATCAGAAACTTCACCGGATGCTCCGTTATCTGCCTCCAAACCAGCATCCGCGGTCTCAGGCGCCTCCTCAGCTTCTGCCTGAACTTCAGGATCCCGGCCCTCACCTTCAATAATCTCACCGCTGTCTCCCTCCTCAGTAATACCAATGCTGCTTTCCATAGAGGCGGTATCACCGACCTCCTGCGCAAAGCCCGGACTCACCGTTCCGGCTATCATCGCGACAGACAAAATGATTGCTGTTAAATACTTGGTACGTTTTTTCATAACCTCTCCTCTGCAATAGCTTTTATATCCTGAAACACAGGTATTCACTAAATTATAGTACATAGATTATGTCTACTGGTTTTAAAAACAACACACAAAATATAGCATAATATTTGTGATATTTCTACAAATTATGGGGAAAAATTAAAAAAATGTGAAGAATTGGTTAAAAATTATGTAAATAACTTATGCAAATCAGGTCTCAGGCGGCTTTTTCCGTGAACAGAGCCTTCAGTAAAAGAGGGGTCAAAAGAGAGCTTATCACGATAAGCAGGATCACGGCCGTAAAGTATTCGCTTCCGATGATACCGGCCTTCAAGCCACGCTGGGTCACGATAAGAGCCACCTCGCCCCTGGTCATCATGCCGACTCCTATCCTGAGGGCATCCTTCCCCTTATATCCGAGGATCCTTCCCATTCCTCCGCAGCCTGCTATCTTGGACAGCAGTCCGACTACCACGAATGCCAGTGAGAATAAAAGAATGGTGGAGTCCAGGGTACGGAGATTTGTCTGCAGACCGATGGACGCAAAGAAAACCGGGCCGAAAAAGGTATAGGAATTAATATCGACCCTTCTTTCAATATATTCGGAATCCTTTAAGGAGCTCAAGATCACACCCGCAAGAAAGGCTCCAGTTATATCCGCAACACCGAAATATCTGTCCGCCACATAGGACATGATAAAGGCGATGGCAATGGAGATAATGGGGATACGTCTGGTATGCGGATAGCGCTCGTCTATCCTCTTCATTACCTGATAGAGCACAATACCGGCAAAGAACGCAAGCACGAAAAAGAGAACGGTCTTTCCCGCAACAAGGAGAATACTGCTGCTGGGATCCTTCATACCTATCACTGCCGTAAGCACCAGGATCCCTATAACATCATCTATGATCGCGGCGCTCATTATGGTCATCCCGAGCTCCGTTGATATCTTTCCGAGCTCCTTTAATACCTGCACCGTGATGCTTACACTGGTAGCGGTGAGTATGGTGCCTATGAAAAGAGCCTTTATAAATTCCGGACTGCCCGCAACGTCAAATCCGTAGAAGCACATATAGAGAAGAGTTCCGAGGATCAGAGGTACAAAAACCCCCGCGCAGGCAATGAGTGTAGCTTTTAACCCGGATTTCTTCAGCTCTCTTAAATCCGTCTCGAGACCTGCGCTGAACATAAGGAGTATGACTCCGAGCTCAGCCATTTCATTTAAGAAATCCGTTGTCTGCACAAGATTCAGAAGTGTCGGACCTATGATTATCCCTGCGATTATCTCACCCGCCACCTGGGGTGCATGGAGCTTCCTTGCAAGCAGTGCAAAAAACTTGGCGAAGAGTATTATCACCGCCATATCCATCAGAATATCAAGAGTTTCCATCAGTCCTCATCCTTCACTTTAGAAAACTGTATGGCTATTCCCACAGCCGATACCAGAACCTTTACTATAAGCCAGACAATCGATCCCTCCCCGGGAAGGAAGGAAAGGTCATAGGGGATAAGCATAATAAGCCGGAGCAGTGCACCCGTTATGGCAAAGCCTCCGATAATGGAGGTAAGAACGATGATAACAGGTTTATCCGCCTTTGTTGCAACAAAGCCTGCTACCACCGCAGCGGCAAAGGATATTACAGTTCCCACTATCCCAAGGGATTGCAAAAGATTATTGAGCAGGAAAAATACCGCACAAGCTGCCGCGATAAAGAGTCCCAGCTTCAATATCAGGAATGATGCTGCTCCGAGGGCAAGTCCCACTACAACCTGGATGACAAGCGTCGGAACCGGCAGACCTGTGACGGAATTCAGGATAAGGCCACTTAGGCTGAATCCTGCTATAAAACCCAGAAAAAACACGGCAAGCTTATATAGCCTGTACCCCTCTATCCAGAGAAATACCGCAATTATCAACATAATTACCAGTACCACCGGTGATGCATCCGAAAAATTAAATAAAGTAGGCATTGAATTAATCTCCTCTAATAATGCTGTTTTTCACTACTTTTGCGGGGGACTTCAGCGCTTAGCGCGGCGAAGAATCCTTTCCCTCCGCTTTCCCCAAGTATACCAGACCTGTCAACCCACACTCCTGACAATATGGCTCCCGCCTTCATCCTGCCTTATCCGGAGCTTCACGGGGATCTGATCCTCCAGCATCCGGACATGGGATATTATACCCACAAGGCCATGCGCTTCCTGCACACTGTTCAGCACATTCATCGCATCCCCTATGGAATCGCTGTCGAGTGTTCCGAATCCTTCGTCGATAAAAAGGGCTTCTATCCTGATGCCGCTTTTTCCGGCAACAACAGACATACCGATGGAGAGCGCCAGTGAAACGAGAAACTTTTCTCCCCCGGACAGCGTACCCACAAAGCGTCCCTCCTTTTCCCCGCTGTTCTTGTCAAAGACCTTAAGCTCCAGCCCTTTTTTATTTGAGCCCTGTGCCTTATCATCCGAACGGAACAGGCGGTATCTGCCGCCATGTACCATTTCAAGCATGGAATTCGCTGCTGTGATAACAGAAGAAAACATGATCCCGAGGACATATCTCTGAAGTCCGGTTCCGGAGTCGCCCCTTAACCTCTTTGCAAAAATGAAGTCCTCCTCTGCTTCCCTTAAGGCCTCGTCTATGCCCTCTCCCTTTTCCGTAAGGAGCTTCATTTTATTCTCAAGCCTCTTCTGCTCGGATAAGAGGACTGCCCTTTTCTCCTTATATCCGCTCTTTCCCGCAATAGCGTCGTCAAGCTCCTTCCTGCAGCTTTCCTCATCGGGCTCGGTCATTGACCGGAGCTCATCCCTTAGCTCCTTTAAGCTTTTCCCGGCCGCCTCCTTTGAGGCATAAAAGCTACGGATCCCTGCGCTTATCTTCTCTTCCTCATCCGGGGAGAGCATAAGCTCCTCCGCCTCTTCCCTGGCAGAAAACCCGTTTTCTTTAAGAGCCGTTTCCGCAAGAACCCCGGATTTCCTGCATTTTTCCTCTGATTTTTTCTCTTCCCTTACCGCGGCTTCAAGTGCGGCCTTTATCTCCGTATACGCGTTCTGGCTTTCCTTTTCCCTTTTAAGCAGCTCCTCTTTATTCCTGAGGAAAGCCTCCTCTTCATCCGAAAGCTCCTTTATTTTTTTGTCAAGCTCCTTTAGTGACCCTATGTCAGGCACCAGATCCATTCTGAAGCCCTTGAGATATGCTTCCGCCTGTATTACCTTCTGTCCGGCCTTCTCCCGTTCCGCCTGCCTTTCTTCAAGGCTTCTCTTTGCCTTATCGCTTAAAGCCGTTTCCTCCTCCAGCTCCTTATACTTCCTGTCTCTTTTCTTCCTGATCCTGTCCACCTCAGCTTTTGACACCGTTTCACCGGATATGGCAGCCTTCTCCGGATGCTCCCTGCTCCCGCAGACCGGGCAGGGCTCTCCCTCTTTCAGTTCAGCCGCCAGCACCCCTGTTATCCCGGCGATATAGGAATTTAAGAGACCGGTATGCTCTGCCTCCAGAGACTCATATTCTCTCTTAAGCTCCACCGTCCTTTCGGCGTGTGCTTCATATTCCTTTTTTGCCGATACTTCCTCCCTGTCTGCTGCGGCCTTTATTTTTTCTGCGTCCTTAAGCCCCTTCTCCGCTTCCTCAAGTCCTTCATAAGCCTTTCTTTTTTCCTCATAGCGGATCATAAGCTTCCGGTTATTTTCAATTTCTTCCTCTTTCCCCTCATGTACCTTCAGTTCCTCTGCCGCCTTCTCAGCCCGGCTTTTTTTCTCTTCCAGAAGGGCTTTGATCCCGGCTGTTTCCTTCCTTCTTTTCTTCAGTTCAGTCTCCGCTTCTCTCAGAACGGAAAGCAGGGATCGTACAGCCTCAGCTCTCTTCCCTTCCCTGAGCCGTATTTCCAGAGCCCCGGTTTCCTCCTTTTTCTCCAATATGGCTTCCAATGCCCTTTCCGCCTTGTGGAGATCAGAAAAACGCTTTGTAAGGGAAAGAAGCTCCTGCTTTTCCCTTATCTCCTTATCGAAGTCCCGGCTCTCCGTTTCCCTGTCAAGTATCCTTATATTCTCCTTCTTTTCCCCGATCAGATCCTGAAGCTCCGAAAGGCTTTCGCAGCCTTCCTCCCTGAGACTCCCGGCTATCCTTTCCCTTGATTCCTTAAGCCGGTTCCTCCGTTCCTCCGCCTCGTTATAAAAGGAGACTGCGATCTCCTGCCACCTTTCCTCTCCGAAGATACTGGTGAGTATCTTTTCCTTTTCCTCCGAGGTGGAGGTGAGAAGCCTTTCAAACTGTCCCTGCGGAAGGACTATAACCTGTCTGAACTGCTCATAGGGAAGACCCACTATCTCTGCGGCCTTCTCATTCAGATCCTTTTCCCTGGGGTTTTCAAGGATTGTCTGCCAGTCACCGTTTTCATCCCTTTTCATAAGGTTATATGAGGGAGATAGATTCTTTCTCTTCCTTGAAAGCCTCCGTTCAAAGCAGTAATATTCCCCGTTATTCTCAAATTCAAATCTTACAAAGGTCGGAGTTTCAAAAGCCGCGGTACTGCAGCGTAAGGACTGAAAGTCATCCCTTCCGTGCCCGCTGCTCTTCCCGTAAAGCGCTTGCGTCATGGCGTCAAGTATCATGGTCTTTCCGGTGCCCGTCTTTCCGAATATCAGAAAGAGTCCGTTTTCCGAAAGCTCCGTAAAGTCCACTGTCTCATGCCCCGCATAGGGTCCGAATGCCTGAAATTCTATTTTTATGGGTTTCATACATTTACCTTTCGATTATCATCCTGAGGGCAGCATCTTTGTCATCCTGAGGGCGGCATCTTTGTCATCCTGAGGGCAGCATCTTTGTCATCCTGAGGGCGGCATCTATGTCATCCTGAGGGCGAAGCCCGAAGGATCCTTTCTCCTCCCTCAGTGAATACTCTTTCCAACCGCATCCCGGAACAGCTTCCGGATATGCTCCGTAGGCTCTTCACCCATAATATCCCGGCAGTACCTCGTAAAAACCTCTCCCGGATCCGTCCCCGCGTTTTCAAATTCCTCTATTGTCATCGTGATCTTTGCGTCCTCCTTTTCAAGTCCCTTTCCGGAAAGCTCCAGGAGGTTTCCGTACTTCTCCCTGAAGGCCGCCATGGCATCCATTCCCACAAAATGATCCGTTACCTCCAGCTTCACATAGCCCTGAAGTACCTCTTCATCAAAATCAGCCTTCATAAGCTCATCATAGCTGCCCCTCAGGGTCACCCTCTTATGAAGCTGCGGGATGGGTATTATCTTCCGTTCCATATTTGAAGTGTCGATCAGGGTGACGCTTTTTACCTGCTTTTCCTCCTTTCCGAAGGAATAAGTCATAAGTGAACCGCTGTATCTTAAGTTTTCCCTTATATCCTGAGGGCCGTGGAGATGCCCCAGAGCCACATAATCAAAGTCCTTAAACAGATCCGCGCTGACAGCGGCGGCTCTTCCGACCTCTGCGGCAATGTCACTTACGGAGGTTTCCGCGTCAATAATATAGGCATGCGAAAGAAGGATATTCTTTTTTCCTTTACGGAAACGCTCCCTGCAGCGGTCAAGAACCACCCTGTAGGCATCCTCCATGGAAACTGTCTCATCCGCCCTGTCCGGAAATACCGTCCTCACCTTATCCGTTGATATCCAGGGCAGAAGGTAGATATCCGTATCCTCACCCTCCACACGCTGAAGCTCTTTAGTCAGTGAACCCGCAATATACAGGCCGCTCCGCCTTAAAAGGGCACTGCATTGGGAGATACGCTCCGCCCCGTCATGATTACCCGCTATCATATACACCGGTATCCCCAGATCACCACAGATATGAGTGATCATCCGGTCGTAAAGCCTTATGGCGTCCTGAGATGCGATGCTCTTGTCAAAAACATCCCCGGCAATAAGTATGCCGTCCGCCTTTTCCTCCTCCGCGATCCTTATGATCCCGTTGACCGCGTATTCCTGATCAGATGAAAAAGACATTCCTCCCCGGAATGTCATTCCCAAATGCCAGTCTGATGTATGAAGAAGTCTCATTTTATCCTGTCTTTCCTGCTTTAGCGTATGCCTTCTCTTCAAAGCTCTTATTATCCACGATAAATCTCTCATGGGTTCCTTCTGCGATCTTCCCGGCTTCATCAAATACCTCGGCGGAGAAAACCAGCCTCCTCCGGTCTACCTCCGTGAGCACCGTATCGCAGCTTACCTTCATCCCCACCGGAGTGGCGGAAAGATGTGAGATATCGAGCTTTGTCCCGACTGTTCCCTGTCCCTCATTCAAAAATCCTGAAATACTGTTTAATGCAGTATTCTCAATAAGAGCTGCAAGCGCCGGTGTGCCGTACACCCTTAAAAGCCCGCTCCCGATCTTCGCCGCGGTCAGCTCTTCCGTTACGGTCTCTTCTCCATGCCCCTTTATGCCGGTATTTATGTCCTTAATTTCCATTTCCCTCCTCTGTAGCAGCGGTCGCTTCTTCGCCCTCACTGTTCTCATCTTCATTCTTAGGTTTATTAAATTCCTCAGGCACGGTCCTCGGACCGCCTCCCGACGTATCGATGACCTCATCGGGTTCCATTATATTCGTAACTATGGCAGCATTGTCCGCTTCCATGGCGCCGAGGATCTCTCCCCTTGCATCGGGTCCGCAGGCCTTAAGTATCCGCGCAACGAGATAAGCATCACCGTCTGCGCCTGAGGACTGAACCATAACATTAAAGATCTCCGCAGCGTCCTTCGGCTTCATAGAAGAATAAGCCTTGGCGTATTCCTGAACCTTCTTATCCGTCTCTTCCTCCGCAACGACCTGCTTATAAAGGATCTGCGCATTGGCAGGCTCTATCTGCTCATAAAACTTCTGATATTCCGAAGGATCAGGAGCCTTGTCGGAAAAGACCACCTCATTATAAAACTCATCCTTGATCTTCTCGAACTCCACCTGGTTATTTTCAAAGGTGCGGAGACGGTCGATCTCCTTCTGCAGCTCATCATTGGCAAGTCTAAGGTCGTTATTTGCCTGCTGTGCATCCGTAAGCTGGTTCTCCAGCTCCTTTATCCTTGACACCGCAGAATCCACATCCGTATAGCCGCCCTCGATCTCTTCCGTGCCAAAGCCGTTTCCTTCAACATTGGGATTATAGCCCGGCAGAACCCTGTTCACTATGGGAACGTCCTTTAGAACCGGGGTCAGGACACCCGAACCAAAGCCGCCAACATCAAGCTTCACCAGAAGTCCGAGTATCGCCAGCCAGATAAGTACGATAAAGAGCGTGACCAGGATTATTGACAGGGCACCCGACTCCTCCTCGTCATTAATCTCGTCATTTCCCTTTTTCTTGTCGCTTTCTTTTAAGTTTCCTGCTCCCTGCTCCGCAGGAAGGTTATTTGAATCTGCCATTACTGAATCCTTTTGATCCGGGGCACTGCCGCGCATGGCGCGTCAAAACGTGCCCGCAAAAGGTTCACTGAACCTTTTGATCCGGGGCACTGCCGCGCACGGCGCGTCAAAACGTGCCCGCAAAAGATTCACTGAATCTTTTGCCCATAAGTATAGCTTGTGAGTTCGTCGATCGTTTTACTCTCTGCGGCGGCCTCTTCCCTGAGAAACCTTTCAAAGGCCTTCTCCCTTAGCTTCTCCTGAGCCTTTCTCTCCTTCATAACGTTTTCAAGCTCCCTCCGCCTAAGCTCCAGAATCTTTTTTTCCCTTTTTATCTTCTCCTCCGAACGGACTATATCCTCTGCACAGAGCCGCCGGCTCAGGTCATTATTCTGTATTTCCAGAAGATCCAGTGAATCCTTTCTGAGTCTCTTTGCCTCCTCTTCAAGAGCGGCCTTTCTTTCAAGGAGCAGCTCCTTCGCTCTCTCTGCCTCATTAAGGACCATTCTCTGCTGCGCAAAGCGCATCTCTGCCTGGGTCTCGAGCTTTTCTTTCAAATTTAGGATGTTCTGCATCCTGAACTTAAATCTCGCCATTTCACCTAACCCCGATCACCTGTGTTTCTACAGCACCCTCTGTTATCCTGCGGCCTTCAGTCCAAAGGACAACCGGCTTCACGAGCCACCCGCTTCTACAGCTGCCCCCGGTTCCTCAAAAACCTCTTTTAACTTCTGCAATGTCTCCTCAAAGGTAAACTTTGCATCTGTTGTCTGCATCAGAAACTCGTTTATGGTATCGATCTTCTGTATGGCATAGTCTATCTTCGGGTTTGAGCCCTTCTGGTAGGCTCCGATATTTATAAGATCTTCGGCCTCCTGATAGGTAGCCATCACATTCTTCATTTTTCCTGCAAGAGACTTATGCTCCTTATCCGCGATCTGGCTCATACATCTCGATATGCTCTGGAGAACATCTATTGCCGGATAGTGATTCTGCTGGGCGATCCTGCGGTTAAGCATAATGTGTCCGTCAAGGATCGAACGGGCTGTGTCAGTGATCGGCTCATTAAAATCATCCCCGTCCACAAGCACGGTATAAAGGCCCGTGATGGATCCGGTCTTTCCGTTCCCGGCTCTTTCAAGGAGCTTCGGCATCTCTGAATAAACCGAGGGCGGATATCCTCTTGTAACCGGAGGCTCTCCGCTGGCAAGCCCTATCTCCCTTTGAGCCATGGAGAAACGTGTCAGCGAATCCATCATTAGGAGCACATCCCTGCCCTGATCCCTGAAGTACTCCGCTATGGCGGTAGCCGTCTTTGCGGCCTTATTTCTCTCAAGCGCCGGCCTGTCCGAGGTGGCAACAACGACAACAGACCGTTTCATTCCTTCCTCACCGAGATCCCTCTCAACGAATTCCCGGACTTCCCTGCCCCGCTCTCCGATAAGGGCGATCACGTTAATATCCGCTTTTGTATTTCTGGCAAACATACCCATAAGGGTACTCTTTCCAACGCCGGAGCCTGCGAAGATACCGACTCTCTGCCCCTTGCCTATGGTCATCAGGCCGTCCACGGCCTTGACTCCAAGGGGCAGAACCTCGTTTATTATAACCCGGTCCATAGGATCCGGAGGCTCTGCTTCGACAGAATACTCCCGTCCCCCGTATATCACGGAGCCGTCTGTAGGCCGTCCCAGGCCGTCCAGGGTCTTTCCCAGAAGATCATCACTTACGGTAACGGTCAGAGTGTGACCCAGGTTCTCAACCGTGCATCCCGCCCCGATACCGTCTGTTTTGTCATAGGGCATAAGCTGGGTCTTGCTGTCCTTGAAGCCCACGACCTCAGCCATAATGGGTGCCTTTGTGCTGTCCTCCGGAATGATCCTGCAGATATCCGCAAGGAGGGCATCCGGCCCTAAGGACTCTATGGTAAGCCCCACCACATTCACAACCTTGCCGAGCTTTTTATAAAAGCTCTGCCCCAAAACCCTTTTGTATTTTGAAAAGTCAATTACGGGCTCAACCAATGATACTATTTCTCCCTGTATCTGTCTTTCCTGACATCCTGTGAGTGCGGGGCACTGCCGCGCATGGCTGTCCGATGGCAGCCGTGCACCGCACGGCTAAACGCCATTCAAAATGTGCCACTGGCACATTTTGCAATACGTGCCCGAAAAACTTAATGACCAAAAATAAACCTGTTTTTGGTCATGTGTCCACTGGACATTTTTCCTTCCTGAGCGCAGTTCCTTGTCATCCTGAGCGCAGCGAAGGATCTTTCACCCGGGAGCAAAGATTCTTCGGGCTTCGCCCTCAGAATGACATAATCGCCGCCTTTCCATCAGTCCTTCTGGTCGCTTGTATAGGACAGGAGCCTTAATTCCCTCTTTAATCCTGCAAGCTGGGTCTCAAGGGAGCAGTCAAAGATCCCGCCGCCCGTCTCTATAAAACATTCGTTGCTCTTTAATGTCATATCCTCAACTATCTCAACATCACCGGCAGCGGTTATCCCGGAAAGAAGCTCCTCCTTCTGCATGGAGACAAAGCCGTAGTCATCCTTTGATACATGGATGATAAAGCCCTCGTTACCCTCAACCTTTCTCACCGCGTCCTGGATCAGATGAAAGATAATATCCTTTGAGTCCGAAAAATTCACATGGATTATATGCTCATAAATATCTGTCAGCGTATCGATGAACATCGGTTCCAGCTCATCGATCTTCTGCCGGTATTCATTTTCGAGGCTCTCTATCTTGTCCTGGTACTCGGCCTTTATTGCCTCCGCTTCCTGCATTCCGGCATTGTAGCCCTCATCATGTCCCGCGCTGTAGCCCTCGTTTTTGGCATTCTCCAGGGTTGCAGCTGCGTTCTGCTCAGCATCACTTAAAATGGCCTGTGCCTGTTCATTGGCCTCGGCAACTATACTTTCTGCCTCAGCCCTTGCGGCTGAGAGCATTTCCTCACTGATCTCAGCCGGGGGCGGTGAAGCTTCCTCACTTTTCAAGACATTAGAGGGAGCCTCGGCATCCGCCTCTTCTCCCTCTTCCTGTTCTCCAACAAGCATTTCGACCCTGTCTGCCACAATGCCTTCCGTGAATTCATCGAATCCGCCGGAATCATTTCCGTACTCTGCCGGGGGCGGTGTACTTATGATCTCCTCCATTTTGTCCTGGACGAGTCTGTTTGAATCTATAATAAGCTTTTCCGAACCCTCAACCTTGACAAAGGCCCGTTTTATCATATTAGACAACTATCTCGTCTCCTCCGCCTCTGGAAATAACGATCTCGGCAGAATCTTCCAGCTTTCTGATGATATTTACGACCTTCTGCTGGGCTTCTTCGACGTCCTTCATACGAACGGGACCCATAAAGTCCATATCTTCCTTTATCATAGCTGCCAGACGCTTGGAAAGGTTTCTGAAAATGGCAGTCTGTACTTCTTCATTGGCGCCCTTAAGGGCAAGTGCCAGGTCGCTGTTCTCAACATCCCTGAGCACACGCTGGATAGCACGGTCGTCCAGAAGAAGGATATCCTCGAATACGAACATCTTCTTCCTGATCTCGTCCGCAAGCTCAGGCTCGTCTATCTCCAGAGTCTCCATTATATGCTTTTCTGTCGCACGATCTACCGTATTCAGGATCTCAACTATGGCATCAACACCACCGACAATTGTATAATCCTGGTTTACAAGGGATGCAAGCTTTGATTCCAAGGCCTTCTCCACCTCTTTTATGACGTCCGGACTCGTCCTGTCCATCTTCGCAATACGTCTCGCCACATCGGCCTGTTTGTCCGGAGGCAGAGCCCCGATGATCATCGCAGACTGCGCAGGATTAAGGTAGGACAGGATAAGGGCGATAGTCTGTGGATGCTCTTCCTGTATAAAGTTCAGAAGCTGGGAAGGATCCGTCTTTCTCACAAACTCAAAGGGCTTAACCTGCAGCGATGCGGTAAGTCTGGAAATAACATCTACGGCCTTCTCCGGTCCCAGAGCCTGCTCCAGAAGCTCCTTCGCATAGCCGATACCACCCTCCGCAATATATTGCTGCGCAAGGCATACCTGGTAGAATTCATTGATAACAGCCTCCTTTACCTGGGGCGTTATCGACCTGGTATTGGCTATCTCCAGTGTTAATTCTTCTATTTCTTCTTCTTTCAGGTGCTGAAATATCTTGGAAGATTTTTCCGGTCCAAGCGCAATAAGGAGAACCGCCGCCTTCTGCGTCCCCGTAAGCCCTGCCGCCGCGCTGGTATCCATCTTATTCGCGCCGGGTGCAGCGGCGGGAAACGCCCCCGCGGCCTCAGCAGGCAGAGTATTTTCGGCTGCCGCCATTACAACTTACCCCCATTCATCCGAAAGCCAGTTTCTCAAAAGTACTGCTGCAGCTTCGGGATTATTATCAACAAAACTCTCGATCAAAAGTCTGGCCTCTGACTTCTGCTCCTCCAGGTCGATATCCTCAAGGGACGCTTCCTGGGTACTTGCCAGAAGGTCACCCAGCTGAATCTCGTCCTGAGGCTCCTCCATGGCATTCTCTCCCCTCATGGATCTGATCACAACAAAGGCAAGGAGTCCGAGGATCAGTACTATAAGGCCTATCATAAGTATGGTCTGCCAGTCGGGAAGGTTACTCTCGGCAGGCACAAACACCGGCTCCTGGAATGCTACTATCTGGATATTGGCAACCGGGATCCCTGTGGCCTTGGAAACCACATTGCTCACATCCTCATCAACCTCCAGCTTGGTGAGATCACTGTTCTCCGCCTGGAATGCTTCAAAGGTGGTTCCGTCCAGGAGTCCCTGAGCCTTCATCTCATCCTCATTATAGATCACATACCTGATGGCGGTTATACCGATGGAGCTGGTATCATACTGTATCGCTCCGCCGCCGCCTGTGGTATGGGTTATAGTCTCATTTGGCAGATAATCCCTGCTGGTCTCATCTGTAGTGGTGGTGGAATTTCCGTTATCAGCGTAAACATAGGTATTGTCTCCGTTGGTATCGGTTCCCGGCACCTGTCCGTTGGTATTCTCCGCAGTCTGTGAGTAGGTATCCTGATGGGAAAGTACTCCCTGATCCTGTCCTTCAGCCGGAGTATAGGTGTGCTCCGTGGTCTCTATGTCATTCCAATTGAGATCCAGATTCGGTACCACCTGAACCGAATCATATATCTTCGCGCCAACGAGTGCGTCCCTTATCTGGCTCTCCACAAGCTGGTCATACTTCTGCTTGTAGGAAAGCCTGCTGGAAGCTGCTCCCGCTCCGGTGGACGAGGAAGTGTCCTCCCCGGAAAAGAGCATATTCCCCTTAGAATCCATTATGACTATGTTCTCTGTGGTGGCGTTTCCTATGGCTGTCGCCATGAATCTGGCAAGCCCCGCTGCTATATCATCGGTCATAGCCTCCGGATTATCAAGGACGAGCATAGCACTGGCATAGTTCTCCCGGTGCTCCGAAAGGAGCGTCCCGTCATTATCCGGAATACTCAGGTTCACCGTTGCGCTCTTGATATTTTCCTGGGTTTCCAGATCATTCTCTATATTCTTTTCCAGATAGAGCTGGTATCTCTTCTCCTTGTCGGTTTCCGTACTGGAGAAGCCGCCGGAAAATACATTGGAGATATCATATCCTTCAGCCGGGATATTATTGGCACCGAGAAGTATATTCGCATCGCTCAGCTGCTTCTTGTTGATGGAAATGGTCAGACCGTCATCGCTGATCTTGTAGTCCATACCGTTTTCATCCAGAAGATCCCGTATCTGGGCGGTCTGGGCGGTATCCTCTGCAACTGCCAGCACAGCATATTTTGGTGCCGAAACCGTCCAGATAAGTACGGTAACGGCAACCACCACCGCTGCTCCCACGGAAATGATTATTGTCTTCTGTTTTGTACTGAACCTGTTCCACCACTCAAGGAACCGGTCAAGTAATTGTCTGAGTCGTTCCTGCATTTATGTGTCCTTTGTACATTGTCATTCTGAGCGCACATTGTCATTCTGAGCGCACATTGTCATTCTGAGCGCATCTTGTCATTCTGAGCGCACATTGTCATCCTTAGCGCATCTTGTCATCCTTAGCGCATCTTGTCATCCTGATCGCATCTTGTCATTCTGAGCGCACATTGTCATTCTGAGCGCACATTGTCATTCTGAGCGAAGCGAAGAATCTTCTCATCCCGATGGGAAAGATCCTTCGCTGACGCTCAGGATGACAAGGTTACTGTCATTCTGAGGAGCGCTGCCTCTGTCATTCTGAGGAGCGCAGCGACGAAGAATCTTTTTTTGAAAATGTCGCCGTGTCGTCATTCTCTCACAGATCTCTGTCTCCTCCGGTTCAACCAACATTTTCACGCGTTGCGTGAAAATGTCGCCTTGACGTCAGTCCTTCGGACTGACGTCATATGTCGCCGTGTCAGCATTTTCTCTTCGAGAAAATGCTGACTAGATCTGCATCTGCATGATTTCTCTGTAGGCTTCGATGAAGCGGTCCCGGAGGGCTACCGTGTATTGTAAGGAAGCCTGGGCCTTAGCCTGGGCAATAGCCAGATCATGGGTATTCTCCGTAAGTCCCAGTGCCAGCTTTACCTCCTCGTCCTCCTGGTCCTGCAGATAGGAATTGGTCTCATTTATCTGGTTCACGGCACTCTGAAGAAAGCCTCCGAAATTCCCGGAATCGGCTATTCTGCCGTTCCCGGTCCTTAATGCCGCATCCTCAATGGCGTCACTTGTCACGTTATATAATTTTGTAATGTCCATATGCGTCTCCAAAAATCAATAAGCAGTTATCCCGGAAATGATCCGTTATCAAGCCTTGCCGATGGTCAGCCCCTGCTGTGCGATAGCCTTTGACGTTGTAAAGGCCGTTGCATTCGCCTCGTAAGCACGGCTGGCATCTATAAGGTTGGTCATCTCCGTGATGGTATTCACATTTGGATAGAGTACATAACCGTTCTCATCCGCATCGGGGTGAGCCGGATCATAAACCATCTTGTACTCGGAATGCGTGTCATTATAGATCCCGCCGACCTTCACCCCCGCCAGATTTGACTGGGCATACTTGCTCTGATTTGAGGCAAGTATGGAATTGAAAGATGGCTCCGGATTATTCTTTGTCTCGAAGGTGACTACCTTTCTGGTATAGGGATCACCGTTACTGGTTCTGGTTGTATTGGCATTCGCTATATTCTCGGAGATCACATCCATACGGAGTCTCTCCGCGGTAAGACCCGATGCGTTTATGCCAAAGCTGTCAAATACTCCCATTATATTTCCTCCCCTCTTACTTCTGCGTCACGGAACGGATATTCTGGAATTCCGCCGTGATGCTCTGGGTAAGGCCGTTATACAAAATATTATTCTTTGCAAGCTCGGCATTTTCAGTATCTATGTCCACATTATTACCGTCCAGTCTGTAGGAATAGCCTTCAGAATCGGTGTACTGCTTACCCCGCAGGCGGTCCATCCTTATGGATCCCACCTTGTCGTCCAGGCTCTCGAATCTCGAGTGCCTTAAGGCTTCCTCCAGATTTGCGGCGAAAGAAACATCCTGTCTCTTATAGCCGGGTGTATCGATATTTGCCAGATTATTGGCAATGGCTTTATTCCGTAAAGCCGAAGCGTCGGCAGCCTTGTCGAGCACATTGATATAATCATATATATCGGTTTTTACCATGTCGCACGCCTCCTTTTTGGAATGTTGTTTTTGACAATTTTTCATCTATAATTATAAGGGAAAATACACAAAAGTCAAAGGATGGAAAGAATGGCTTCACACCCCTTTATACTGCTGTTTTACGCTGTTTCGGGCTTCCTGAATACGTTGATTGGCATCTTTCATAAAAAAACAACGGAAAATAATTATTTTATAAATAAATCCTATATTTCCTCCCGGGAAAACGTATTCATTGAGGATCAGAACAAAGAAAAAGAGCTTAGATACGGCTCGAGAAGCTTTGCACATTCAGGCTGCGGAACGGCGGCTGTATACAACGCACTGCTGCTCCTCGGTAAACCTCAGCCACTCGCTGAAATAATCCGATATTTCGAGGGTCACGGTGCTTCATTCTTTGCAGCCTTCGGTACTGCGCCTCAGGCCGCTGCGAAATATTTACGAAATCTGGGGTTCTGCGTAGAAAAAACCGCAAACAGAAAAAAATTTAAGGAGCTTGCAGAATGCTCGGACGTGATGATATTTACGGTAATGAATAACCGCCGCAGCATTAGACGCATGCTGCACACAATGTGTATCGAGCGGGTGCCGGAAAGTCCTTGCGCTTCCTTAGCATCCGCTCCGGACGGCTCTTCCGTTCTTCCGGCTTCCAATCCGGACATCACCGATAACCGCCGGAAATTCCACCGTTTCATCGTCCACAATTCCCATGGCAGATCAGAGAATTATGTAAACTTCGATGAAATGATGTCACACCTGGGTGACGGCAGCGGCCTCGCCGATGGCGTGTACATGGTGGGAGTCAAAAATGCATGACACTTCTGACATACACAATCAGGATTTTACTTTTGAAATGTCCTATGGTTTTTGCGGTTTTATTTGCAAATGTCATAGGACTTTTGTTATAATTACTGCAAAATTAGCACGACTTTTTAAGATCAGCATCAACAAACAGTAAATCCTAAAAGGAGACAGGCAGATGTTCAGAAGCATCGAGGAAGATCTGAAGCGCTGGCAGCATAAAGGCAGTCGAAAGCCTCTGTTACTGACCGGTGTAAGGCAATGCGGCAAAACCTACATCATAGAAAAATTTGCCCGGAAAAATTTTAATGGTTTCGTATATGTCAACTTTGAAAGTTCAGAACACATTTCCGGAATATTTGAGTATGACTATGATGTGAGGCGGATCATCAAGGAATTGGAGCAGCATTTCGGAACAAGGATAACCCCTGGTGAAACACTCGTTTTTTTCGACGAGATCCAGGAATGTCCGCGCGCTGTCACCTCACTCAAATATTTCTGTGAAAATATGAGGGAACTACATCTCATATGCGCAGGTTCCCTACTGGGAGTCGCCTTAAAACAGGAGAGCATTTCCTTTCCTGTAGGAAAAGTAAACCGGATGCAGCTGTATCCCATGAACTTCAGGGAATTTATCATTGCAAACGGTAGAAACGATCTGGTAGAGATATTTAATGACTGGCCCGTTGACAGGGTAATACCGAAGATCTATTCGGCTCCGATGGAAAAACTGCTTAAAGAATACTATATTGTCGGAGGAATGCCTGAAGCAGTAAAAGCCTGGATCCAAAACCATGATGCTGCTGAAGTTGATGAGATACAAAGTGAGATCCTAAGTGATTATGCGGATGATTTTTCAAAACATGCTCCTCTGAAAGAAATTCCCAAAATCAGATGGATCTGGGACTCAATTCCGATCCAGCTCGGAAAAGAGAATAACAAGTTTGTTTTTTCCCATGTTAAAGAAAGCAAACGATCTTCCGATCTGGAGGATGCGCTTCAGTGGTTAAGCGACTCCGGACTCATTATCCGGACAGAGCTTACGGAAAAACCCGAGCTTCCTTTGTCGGCTTTTGCGGATAAGACATATTTTAAGGTATATCTGTCAGATATAGGATTACTCCGTGCCAGATCCGGATTGTCCGCGCAGACAATACTGGATGAAACAGAACTCTACATAAGGTATAAGGGGGCTTTGGCAGAAAATTATGTTTTAAATGAGCTAAGGTCAATAGGAAAAACACCGTATTTTTGGAGATCCGGCAACACCGCAGAGGTTGATTTCCTATTTGAAGAATCCGGGCTTATTATTCCGGTTGAAGTCAAATCGGCAGATAATACCCAGGCAAAAAGCTATAAACAGTTCTGCAGAAAGTATAAACCAAAACTAGGATTTAAGCTGTCACGAAAAAACATTGCTCAAACCCCCTTCGAGAATACTGAAACCATCAGTCTCCCGCTATATCTTGGATGGAATCTGGACCGGTACATCCACTCTCTTTAAGTTATATTATTTTTGCCGTTGTCCGCTGCAGCACCTCCGCTTTCTACCGTAACTAGTATTTTATTCAACTGTTTATGCAATCGGTTCAAGAGCAGTATTCCTTTATATATTCATTATAAAACGGAAGTGCGAGGGAGATATACGCCTGTCTCGCGTTTATTATCCCACGCCTTAAAAGCCTGTCCCTGTAAACAGAGTAATTTCCTGGCTTGTCCATAAGCGCTGTTATCTCACTCCGTTTGTACTCCTCCTTATCCGTAAGTAGACGCGCCATTTCCCGGTCAGCTTCTGTCAATTCCTCACGAAGCTCCCTTCCCGCCTTCTCCGCCGGGAGGGTTTCCCTTGTCCTCCCCGGGCTTACCCTGCGGTGGGTTTCCCTGCGGCGGGTTTCCGTTTCCGTCCGGCGGGTTGCCTTGCGGCGGGTTGCCTTTTCCCGGCAGCCCGTTGTGGGAAATGCTTCCCCCTTCAGGCGGGTTTCCCTTTCCTTCCGGCGGGTTTCCCTGTCCCGGCATTCCGTTACGGGAAACTCCGCTCTCGCTCTTTATTTCGATTGCTTCGCCGCTGTACTCCGAGTCCTCGTTATACTCATCACCGTCAATATAGAGCTTGTGACCGTTAAGTTCTATAGCGCCAAGATCAGCGGTAAGGGAGCTTATATAGGAATCTCCGGTAAGAGTCCATTTTGAGCCGTCTTTCAGCTCCACATATACGTCCCCGGCTTTTCCTTCGGTATTTACAGCTCCCACAAACTCAGAACCGTCTGAAAGATACATATTCAGTATAGATATGTCATCTACTATGATATCTCCGTTTATCTTCTGTCCATCGGCATAGAGATTCACTTTTCCGCCGTTTGAGCCTTCGTTACCCCAGCCTGCCGCAGCAGCCCGAAGAAAGGCTCCGCCTCCCCGGTTTGAGATATCCGCATTATTTAAGCTTATGTCCGCTACAGTATTATTTACGAAGACTACGTCACCGCTCATATTAGTAAGGCTTCCGCCGTTCATGGTAAATTCGGCCTTTCCCTGATCGGCATCACCCGACATTGACTGATATATCATCACCGCCTTGAAATTATCCGACTTGTCGCTGTTATGCTTATTATTGTCTGCGGTAAGCTTCACATTATTAAGGGTGACGCTGTTCTTTCCTTCCACCACGACCCCCTCGGATGCGGTGGAATTAAGCACTGCGTCATTTACCGTGATATCTGCAGTGGAGTAAACCGCCGGCGATCCGCTGCCATCCGCAGAGTAGCTTCCTCCGGTCACCTTGACCGTACCGCCCCCTCTGTCAGAACGTATAGCCGCAGAGGAATTTCCGGTGGTGTGAACGGTAAGGTTATCAGCATTCATGGTGCCTCCGCCGGTGGTCATTATTCCGCCGGAGCAATTACCGTCAGTAAGTATCACCGAGTCCGAGATATTAACGGTGGTCCCCTCTCCGTAGCTGAATACGGCATTTGCATGGGTTCCGCTTGTATTAACAGAGATATCGCTTAGGTCAAGAGTGGCACCGTTCGTTGCAAATACAGCAGAGTTTTCGCCGTAGAAATCAGCCTCGTCGCCCTCGGAGTCGCCTGTTTTCTGAATCTTTACCTCACTGTATGAAACGGCGTCCCCGTCTGCTGTAATTACATGCTCACCATCAACAGAGCTTTCCATCACCTCATAAGCATCATTATCCTTAAGATCTTCTGTAACACTATCCTCCGTGCTTTCCCCGGAAGCTTCCGTTTTCAGTCCGGTATCCGTTCTGATGGCTGCAGTTGAAGGAAGCCTTCCGTCAGCACAGGCAGTACCCGCGGTGCTCGCAAAAAATATCACTGTTGCAAGAAGTGCAGCATTTTTCCTGATTCTTTCTCTACTCATTATCCGACCTCGACTTTCTGAATCCTGTATTGTCGTATACTGTTACCAATTAAAGATCCTTCGGGCCTTGACATCAGTCCGAAGTACTGATGTTACGGCGACATCTTTGAGCGGAAGAGAAAAGATGTTGGCCGCCCCGACAAAAGCAATGATATCGAAAGAATCTGTTTAAAAAATGTTTGAATTGTGTCTTTTTTGTGTGCGGTACTAAAACATTGCTTACTGCATAATTCTTATGCAGCCCGTTTTGTCAATTCCCGGCCGTATAGAGAATCCCATTTTGAGCAGATCATCTCCTTTTTTACACTATATTCTGCTCTTTTGGAACGCTATAAAAGACCCGGAAGAAATTCTGCCTTCCGGGTCTTATTCTCTGAATCTATGAATGTGATTGAATGAATTTCATATACCACCTGCGGTGCCGCAGGCAGCTGTTTCAAAATAGTTATGCGCTTTCTATGTTTCTCGTGGCGATAACGTCAACTCCCGTGCCTGCAACATTGCTTACCACAACATCACCTATATGCTTCGGAGCTGTTACGTCGGCAGCATCGATATCCTTCATAACCTCGAAGATCTTGTCCTTCGGGATATCGTTCTTCGTCTTTACGGGAAGACGGGGCTTGTCGCCGCCCTTTATCACAACCGTGCTGGTCACGATACGGGTGGGGTTCGTAACCTCCTTACGGGCATAGATATCGCCCTTCTGGCAGGTATTGCCCTCTACACTTATCACTTCGCCTTTTTCCATCTGAACCGTTATCAGACACCCCATGGGGCAGCCGATACAGGTAAGTTCTTTTGTTGTCATCTCTCTGCCTCCTTATTCCTTCTCTATCTTTATGGTAATAGTCTTGAGATCCGGGTATTCTGAAAGCTTCTTCTTCTGGAGTATAACCTGCTCCATCTCACCGGGAGCCATTATCCTTTTCTGATTATGCATCACGCGCTCATCATCAAAGTAAACGCTCACATAGGAATCCTGGAACACTGCCCCCACACGGAAGCGGACTGTAAGGAGATCGTCCATCCTGTCTGTATCCAGAGTGCAGGGAACGGTATAGCGCGCGCCCTCTGTAGCTACAAGCTTGATTGGCTCCTTCGAGCTCTTTGCAGCACCTTCCTTAACGAACTTCGATGCGTTTTCTCCGGCCTTCTTAGCTTCCTCGGAAACAAAGTCAACCAGATCGTGAACATGAAGCACATTTCCGCAGGCGAATACGCCGGGGATACTGGTTTCCAGGGACTCATTCACAACAGGTCCGCTGGTAACGGGATTAAGCTCAACGCCTGCGCTCTTTGAAAGCTCGTTCTCCGGGATAAGTCCGCAGGAGAGAAGGAGGGTGTCGCAGGTATATCTTTCTTCCGTACCGGGGATGGGCTTCATATCGGGACCAACCTTTGCGATGGTTACCGCGGAAACCCTTTCCTTACCCTCTATGTCAACAACGGTATGTGAAAGCTTAAGAGGGATGCCGAAGTCATCCAGACACTGAACGATATTTCTCTTCAAGCCGCCGGAGAAGGGCAGAAGCTCTGCAACAACCTTTACCTTTGCGCCCTCAAGCGTCATACGGCGTGCCATAATGAGTCCGATATCACCGGATCCGAGGATCACAACCTCACGTCCCGGCATGTAGCCCTCGATATTAACGAGGCGCTGAGCCGTACCTGCGGAAAAGATGCCTGCAGGTCTGTATCCCGGGATATTTAAGGCTCCTCTCGGCCTCTCACGGCAGCCCATTGCGAGAACAACCGCACCGGCCTTTATCTGGATCATTCCGTCGGTCTTGTTCATAGCGGTAACAACCCGGTCAGGAGAGATGTCCATAACCATGGTATTAAGCTTATATTCGATCTTCTCGTCAAATACCTGCTTCATGAAGCGGTATGCATACTCGGGACCGGTAAGCTCCTCCTTGAAGGTATGGAGTCCGAAGCCGTTATGAATGCACTGATTAAGGATGCCTCCCAGCTCATGGTCACGTTCAAGGATGAGGATCGACTGTGTTCCGGCTTCTCTTGCCGCTACTGCAGCTGCAAGACCCGCAGGACCTCCGCCTACGATAACAATATCATAAGTCATCATTATGCTTCTCCTCCTTTCCCGGCCTTTGTACGCTCAGGAGCGATCACTGACTTGCCTCCGCTCTTCGTGATCTTCTCAATGGGAATACCAAGCTCGCGGTTTATTATCTCCATTACTCTCGGTGAGCAGAAGCCTGCCTGACATCTTCCCATTCCGGCTCTGGTACGTCTCTTCACACCGTCAAGTGAGCGTGCTCCGAGAGGACGCCTCATAGCATCCAGTATCTCTCCTTCGGAAATGGACTCGCAGCGGCAGATGATCTGTCCGTATGCGGGATCCTTCTTGATAAGCTCGTTTCTCTCTTCTACGGACATATTGGAAGGATTGAGTATTCCCTTTCTCTTTCCGTTCCAGTTTGCCTTCTTTGCGGGCTTTGCAAGGTCGCAGACGATACCTGCAACCATCTTTCCGATGGCAGGGCTCGATGTAAGTCCCGGAGACTCAATACCTGCGCAATCAATGAAGCCCGGAGCTTCCTTTACCTCACCAATGACAAATTCATGGTTATCCTCGTGGGCACGGAGTCCAGCGAAGCTTGTGATGACCTTTCTCGCAACGGGAAGGTTCTTTACATGCATTCCGGCCTTTTCGATAAGGTCGTTGATGCCGGCAGCCGTTGTTGCCGTAGCCTCTTTATCCTCTATATCTATGGCAGTGGGGCCTACAATAAGGTTTCCGTGGATAGTCGGGGAAACCAGAACGCCCTTGCCGAGCTTGGTGGGCTGGGGGAATATGGTCTTCGAAACAAGATTTCCCACTTCCTTATCGAGAAGGCAGTAGTCACCGCGTCTCGGTGTGATGTGGATCTTCTTGTCAGCAACCATGTTATGGAATACGTCGGAATAAATGCCTGCAGCATTCACAACGTACTTTGTCTTGTATTCGCCGTTATTTGTACGGATATGCCAGATCCCGTCCTCGTCACGCTTTAATGTCTCGGCCTCCGTATTAAAGAAGAAATCAACGCCGTTCATAGCTGCATTCTCGGCCATAGCGATATTCAGCATGAAAGGGCAGATGATCCCGCCTGTGGGAGCGTAGAGAGCAGCGCAGGCCTCGTCCGCAAGATTTGGCTCCATTTTGTGAAGCTCCTCCTTATCAAGAAGCTTCAGCTCCTTGACACCGTTTGCGATACCCCTGTCATAAAGCTCCTGAAGTCCGCCTTTTTCCTCCTCATGAATGCAGACTACAAGAGAACCGTTTCTCTCGAAGGGAATGTCGAGATCTTCCGCAAGCTGACCCATCATCTCGTTTCCCTCTACATTGAGCTTAGCCATAAGTGAACCCTCGGCTGCGTCAAATCCCGCATGCACGATGGCACTGTTTGCCTTACTTGTTCCGGAGCAGACGTCCTCGCCTTTTTCAAGCACACAGACATTCAGGTCGTACTTTGAAAGCTCACGCGCTGTGGCACTTCCGCTTACCCCTGCTCCGATTATGATACAATCGTAGGTCATATTAATTCCTTTCTTAGATTACAACACCTTTTTAAAAAACGGCAACAGAGCCTGATGCTTCCGTCGCCGTTTTCTCCACTCAATCAGCAATCAATATATGATTTTTCTGAATAAACCAATTCAAATCCTTCTTAAACGAATACTGCCATATGAAGGAGAGATGCTACGATACCGCCGCAGATAGGTGCGATAAGGGGTATCCAGCCATAGCCCCAGTTGGGATCCTTGTTGCCCTTATTAGGTCCGAGAAGCTGATAAGCAAAACGGGGAGCTGAATCTCTTGCAGCATTCATTGCGTATCCTGTAAGTCCTCCGAAGGAAGCACCGCAAGCTACGATTACGCCGTAAACGAGTACCCAGGAAAGTCCTGAATCACCGCAGTTAGCGGGAATAGAAGCAAGTGTGAATACAAGGATGAAAGTAGCAACGAACTCTGAAAGGAAGTTGAGTCCGGGATTCGGGATGGACGGTCCTGTGCAGAAGCAGCCGCGAACAGTAGCGTCATCCTCTGTAGCCTTAATGTGATCTGCAAAAAGAACCATAAGGATAGCTGCGCCTACGAAGCCGCCGAGCATCTGAGCGATGATGTAGCCGGGAACAAGATTCCAGGCAAGACCGCCACGGATAGCAGCGCCGATGGTAACAGCGGGATTAAAGTGAGCACCTGACATTGCACCGAAGGTGAATGCAGGAACCATAACTGCCATTCCCCATCCGATAAGGATGTAAACAGCTCCACCACCCTTAAATCCTGACTTCTCAAGATTAACGTTGCAGCATACACCGTCTCCGAGGAGAACCAGTATAGCAGTTCCAATGAATTCAGCAATATAAGCCTGCATAAACTAAAACCTCCTTTTTTTGAAAAAATGATCCGGTCTGCTCATGCAGACCTTCGTTTTCTGTCTCCGCCGGAGACATCAGGCACTCCGGCGGAAACAGTTAAAACCTTTGATTAAATTACTTTGCCCATCCGAGGGTGGTATTAACAGCCTTCTTCCAGCCCTTGAGCTTCTCATCACGTGCAGCCGCATCCATATTGGGCTCGAATTCCCTGTCGATAGCCCAGTTCTTGATAACGTCTTCCTTGCTTGACCAGAAGCCAACTGCCAGACCTGCAAGATAGGAAGCACCCATAGCTGTGGTCTCAACACATACAGGACGATGAACAGGAGCATTGATGATATCTGACTGGAACTGCATAAGGAAGTTATTCTTGCAGGCTCCGCCGTCAACCTTCAGTGCGTTCAGCTTGATTCCCGATCCTTCTTCCATTGCACCGAGAACATCATAGGTCTGAAGTGCAAGAGACTCAAGTGTTGCACGGATGATGTGCTTCTTGTTTACACCACGGGTAAGGCCGGTGATAGCGCCACGTGCGTAGGGATCCCAATAAGGAGCGCCAAGTCCTGTAAATGCAGGAACAACGTAGCAGCCGTTGGTATCCTCAACCTGGGTTGCAAAGTACTCGGAATCCGGTGATGTATCAACGAGCTTAACCTCGTCACGGAGCCACTGGATAGCTGCGCCGGCAACGAAAATGGACCCTTCAAGAGCATACTCAACCTTGCCGTCAAGTCCCCATGCGATGGTGGTAAGAAGTCCGTTGTTCGGGAACTTGGGCTTTGTGCCGATGTTCATCAGCATGAAGCAGCCTGTTCCATAGGTGTTCTTAGCCATTCCGGACTCGAAACAGGTCTGTCCGAAGAGAGCTGCCTGCTGGTCGCCTGCTACGCCTGCGATCTTGATGGGGCCGCCGAAGAACTCAGGATCTGACTCACCATACTCTGTGCTGCTGGAAGGAAGTGCCTTAGGAAGCATGCTCATAGGTACTTCGAGCTGTTTGCAGAGCTCCTCATCCCAATCAACAGTGTTGATGTTGAACATCATTGTTCTGGAAGCATTTGAGTAATCTGTTGCGTGTACTTTGCCCTTTGTCAGCTTGAAGATAAGCCATGAATCAACGGTACCGAAGCAGAGCTCGCCTTTTTCAGCTCTCTCGCGAACACCCTCAACATTGTTAAGGATCCAGCGAAGCTTTGTTCCTGAGAAATAAGGATCGAATACAAGACCTGTCTTGTTGTAAGCTGTGTTGTCAATTCCGGGATACTTCTGCATAAGTTCCTGCTTCATATCAGCAGTTCTGCGGCACTGCCATACGATTGCATGGTATACGGGCTTTCCTGTAGCTCTTTCCCATACGATTGTTGTCTCACGCTGATTGGTGATACCGATTGCAGCGATGTCCTCTGATGTTGCCCCAACTTTCTGCATTGCTTCACGAGCAACTGAGAGCTGTGTCTGCCAGATTTCATTAGCATCATGCTCAACCCAACCCGGCTGAGGATAATACTGTGTGAATTCTTTCTGCGCAACAGAGCAGATCTCACCCTTCTCGTTGAAAAGGATACATCTGTTACTGGTTGTTCCGGCATCCAGAGCCATCACATACTTTGCCATACTTTTTTTCCTCCTTTTAGACCTTGATATTAAGTTGTAAATAGTGTTTTTCCCGTGTGAGATTGTTTCTGCTCAAAGGAACCATACCTTGGGGTTCGTGGTGGATACTGCCACCGCCCCGTTAGAAAGTGCATTCATAACCCCTGCCTTGTCGGAAATGAGTCCGCCTGCCATTACAGGCACCCTGCTGATGGAATTGATCCTCTTTATCATATCGGGAAGTATGATCCCCGGAAGGAATTCAACCAGATCGGGCTGTGGCACACCAGGTTTAGCTCCTTTTTCCATATTGATGAGAGCCAGGCTGTCCAGGACAAAGTACCTCAGTACCGTATTCAGCCCCAGCTCCTTGGCATGGGGGATGAGCGCATTCTTTGTCGTAATGATGCCGTCGGCCACTGTACTGGTTTTAATAAAGTCCAGAGCCACATCTCTGGATGAAAGGCCATTAATGAGGTCAACATGAACCATCGCGGTCCGTCCGGCGTCATGTATTCTTTTTACAATGTTCGGAATGGTGCAGATATCTCCGTACAGGATAAAGATCACACTGGATTCACTTGTAAGAGATAATCGAAGACCCTCGTCATCCTTGACCGCTGCAATTATGGGATTGTCTTCAACCTGTTCAACAAACGCCCGACACATTTCGACTCCGTTCCGTGCGGACCCTCTGTCATGAACTTTTAGGAAATTAGCTTTCCCGGTGACCTGACGAGGTGCGCACATTTAAAAAATAAAAGGAACACAAACTATGAAGCAGCTTTCTGCTGTTGTATAGCCGTGTTCTCTCGTCTCATAGGCACCTCGATTCAACTGATGAGTTGACTATAACACGTATTTGTTAAAAATGCAATACAAAAATAAACAAAAACCCAACAAAATATAAAAATATACTAAAGTGGCGTTCCCGCATTCCGGAAAACCGGGCAATTTCGACGGTCAAAGCTCCGCAGGAAAGGCTAGAACTGTGCATAAAGAAGATCCACCGGATCGTATCCGGTACCGTAGGCCCCGAATAGTATTACGAAGAATATGCAGGCATACCAGAAAACAAAGCGGCAGGGAAGGGGCAGGGCTTCAAGCTTCGCACGGATCGGGATCTCCGCCTCCTTCATTATCTCCACGGCACAGACCACAAGAATACCGAAAATAATCACCATATACCCGTACCTGTCTATGCCTATGTCCTGTATATGATCAGCCACCATATCGAAGCGCAGATCCGTGAAAATAAGCTTTAGCATATGCATTCCCGCACTCAGGGTCTCGGCTCTGAAGAACATCTCTCCGATCACCACGATCAGCATAAGCTTCAGATACCTGAAAACCCTCACCGGAACAGAGCCGTCACTTAATTTAATCCGCTCCAGAAGCTTCTGCACAGGCTCTTCCAGAACGGTCTCAAGATACACTATGACAAAATAGTACATACCGTAGAAAATGTACGACCACTTCGCCCCGTGCCAGACTCCGTTTGCAAGCCATACTGGAAACAGTGCTATGGCCGGTGTCAGCAGCTTTACGGCATTTTTTCCCAGAGCATCCTTTACCTTCTTCGTGAACCGGGTAACAGGTTTTGCGAGAACCACAGGATAAAAGATATAGTCCCTGAAGAAGCGTCCCAGGGTGATATGCCATCTCCGCCAGAAATCCGAGGCATTTTTTGCAAAGAACGGCTGTCTGAAGTTTTCCGGAAGCCTTACCCCGAATATCCGGGCACTTCCTATTGCCACGTCAATGGAGCCGGAAAAATCCATATATTCCTGGACAGTAAAGAGAAAGGCGCCGAAAAGAGCCACGCCCCCGTCCATATACTCACCTTCAAAGATCTGTGAAACAGCGGGCGAAAGCTGATCCGCAATACAGAGCTTCTTAAAAAGGCCCCAGAGTATCCTCTGATAGCCGTATGCCGCATTTTCTTCCTTTATGCCCTCTCCGGAAAAAAGAGGAGTTCCCTCGGTATATTTTGTAACCGGTCCCTCCACCAGCTTCGGAAAGAAGGACATAAAAAGACACACATTCAGAACACTCTTCTCCGCGCTCATATTTCCCCTGTAGATCTCCGTCAGATAGGATATGGATTCCAGGGTGTAATATGAGATACCCACGGGCACTGCAAGCTTCAGGATCTTCCAGTTGAAGGGGATTTTGAAAAGCTGTGTGAGCCTGACGGCATTAAGGCCGATAAAGTCGAGATATTTGAAAAGAATGATGACCAGGATCAGCAGCAGTACGGATAGAAAAAGTATCCGCTTCTTTTTCTTCTGCCGCTCCTTCCTGTCTATACTCCTGTCATTTCCCGCCTTCTCCAGCTGTATGCCGGTGATCCAGACAAAAACCGATGATAAGATATTTGCAAGAAGGAGTATCCCGCTCAGGCTGAAAAAGAAGAACCACCCTGCTGCAAGCAGCACGAATTTCCGGTTCTTCCGTGGAAAGAGCTGATAGATAAGCATGGTGACCGGCAGAAGCAGTGCAAAATACATCCAGGTAGTGTATGAAAGCTGCTTCCACCATTCACTTAATGATTCGATTATATATTGTATATCCAGCATCAATGTTTTACCTGCAAACCAGATTCTTCGCTTCGCTCAGAATGACAGAACTGTTATTCCGAAGGCGCAGCCCGAAGAATCTTCCAGTCGGAATACTCCGGGTCATCCCTGTGGTCCGGAAGATCGTAATTCTCCCTAAGGTACCCGGCGATATAGTCCGATACCTTTTCGGAGCCGCTTCTGTTCAGATGATCCCCGCCGTCCTTGGTATCCTTCGCCCAGTCGATACCAAGTTCCTCATAAAAAAGATTCATATCGACAAACTCCGTTCCCTTGTCGTCAGCCCACTCCTGCACCGCCTTATGAACCTCTTTGTTGTAATTCCCGGGACTCGGAAGTGCCAGGATCAAAAGCTCAATATCATTTTCCCCGCAGAAATCCACTATCCTGTCAAGATAGATCAGATTCAGCTCTCCGATCTCCACAGGCTCCGCATCCTCCGTCATATAATCAAGGCTTCCCTCGTAGGGCTCCACCGTATCTTCCGGCTGGTATCCCTTTGTCCCGGATGCCCCCTCATTTTCACCGAAGATATTGAATCCCTTGTAAAAGGTGTGGTAATGAAATATGGGAAACAGCCTTTCGATCATATTCGTCGGAATTGCAAAATCGTCCTTAAACGGGGAAGCGTCCTTTGTCATAATGTCCGCTTCAAGCACCAGAAGCTTCGGACTCTGTCTGCGGCAGAAATTCTTTATCAGGACACACTGGTCACAGAGCCTCATGGCGCCGTCGCTTAAGTCATAGGAGGTGATACCGCTCTTCTCCCATATGCGGAGTGGGGAGATATCCCTGAAAACCAGGGAGTCCCCGGCAAAAATAACATCTATCGTATTCTCCTTCTCAAGGTGAATATCCGCGATCTTCCTGCGGGTCGAAATAATGTCGTATACCTCACCCTCTTCGGGGCTCACGAGATAGGACGTCAAAAAAAGCAGGAAGAAAAACCCGATCATCAGGCATATGGCTTTTTTATGCTTTATTCTTTCTATCATGACAGCTTTTTCAATAATTCAATATTTCCGGGATTTTTGACGGCTTCGATCTCCAGGCTCCTCATCTTAGACGCCACATAAGCCCTGTCCTCCGCGTCATGGATACGCTCCAGAACCTCTTTCTCCGTGATCCGGTAAGGATGGATCATGATCTCCAGTCCCCTCTTTGCTGCCCTTTGGTGCAGCCTGTTATTCAAAATGTTACGGAGATTTCCCGGTGTCAGGGAGCCGGAAAACAGTATCCCTGCAAAGTCCGCAGTCTTTCCTTTAAGTCTGTTTCCGAAACGGAAAAGGTTAATTGCTCCGAAGGCAAAAAGCAGGAGGCTCTTAATGATATTCAGAGGACGGAAGCCAGTGAAATGCCCGATCCCTCTGAAGGCATAGGGGGCGTCACTTGTGATGCGGATATATGAAAGCCTTAAGTTCTTTTCCTCTATGAGCTCCATAATAAGGGAAAAAACCGCCGGTATCATATGCACATGCCTGTGGCTGTCGATACGTATCCTCTCCCTGTCAAGGTAGGGAAGACAGCGGTCAAGCTGTGCCGAAAGCTCCTTCTTTATGGCGGCAAGATATTTCCTCCTGTAAAACGGAAGAAACAGGTTCAGGATATATCCGGAATAGGAAGTATTGAAATAGCCTTCCCCGTCGGTCAAAATACTGCGCCCCGTCAGAGCATGTCCGGTGATCAGGTCAAAATGGACCGAAAGGAAAACCTCCTTCCGGCAGTCTCTCCGCAGAAGCTCCATGCACTCCGGAAGGTACGGGCTGTTTGGCATAATACTGGTGCCGTTCACGCAGCCGTTATTGATGCAGTCAATGATCTGCTCCGAAGCTCCCGGACTTATACCGAAATCATCCGCGTGGATCTCTATCATAACGTAAGAAAAACTTTCCTTTCCTGAACTGTCATCCTGAGCATATGCGAAGGATCTTTCCTCCCGGCGGGAAGATTCTTCGGGCTCCGCCCTCAGAATGACAAATGGTTTCGCCCGACAGTCTCACTCCTCATCAAGGTCGCAGCTCACGAAATACCTGGGCCGCCTTTTTGACTCCATATAGGTTCTCCCTATATATTCCCCGAGTATACCGAGTGATAAAAGCTGCACCCCGCCAAGAAGCCAGATGCTTATGGTCAGGGTAGACCAGCCGGGAACGGTAACACCCCGGATATGGTCGACTATCGTAAGTGCCATCATTACAAGCGACACGATGAAGCTTATTATCCCGAACATAAAGACCAGCCTTAATGGCTGTATGGAAAAGGAGGTAATGCCGTCCAGGGCAAGGGTCAGCATTTTCTTCAGGGTGTATTTGGAGCTGCCGGCCTCCCTTTTCTTTACGTGGAAATAAACCGAATCGCTCTTAAAGCCTATATCAGGAACCAGTCCCCTTATAAAGAGATTATGCTCCTTATATTCCGACAGAGCCTCAACCGCCCGCTTTGACATAAGCCTGTAATCCGCACTCTGCGGGATTATCCTGACTCCGAGAGCCTTCATAAGCCTGTAGTAGAGGGTCGCCGTGGTCTTCTTAAAGAAGCTGTCCGTATCCCTGGAATCACGGATACCGTAAACTATGTCAGCTCCTTTCCTGTATTTTTCCAGGAATTCCGGAAGGGCGGCTATATCCTGCTGCAGATCCGCATCTATTGTGACCATACAGTCGGCGCCCGCTTTTAAGGCCCTCTCCATGCCCGCAAAAATAGCGGTCTGGTGGCCGTAATTCTTTGCAAGCTTTAGACCCGTGAAACAGGGATCCTCATCGTGAAGTGATGCTATGATATCCCAGGTCCTGTCAGCGGAGCCGTCATCCACAAAGAGAATGCGGCTTTCCTGTGAGACAGGCCCGGAAGGATCCGAGATAAGTGAGTGCAGGACTTCCAGTACCTTCTCCGCACTGCCGCGCAGCACCTCTTCTTCGTTATAGCAGGGTAAGATGATATAAAGCTTACAGGACATGGTTCGTTCTCCCTACCCCTCTTTCCTAAGGACAGGATCCGTAAGGCTGAGATACAGATACCCGGCCGCATAGAGATAGGCAAAAAGATACATAAGGCTCATAAGCTGGTAGCTTATCAGATTGTCACCCATATGGAAGAGATAACTTCCGTAGGTAAAGATAGGGCAGATATTCATGATGACCGCCGCAGGGGCGAGACGCACATCTATTGCAAGGGTGTACATGCTAAGTATCAGGATCGCAAGATAATCATACCTTTCATGCATGGCCGGCAGGAACATAACACAGGTCATAACAAGATAACCCGCAGCCGCAAACATAAGCTTCTGATCAAGCTGCTCCCTCTTTGACTTAAAGAAGCAGGCAGCGATCACAAGAACCGCCAGTGTGATCATAAGAGCAGGAACCGTCATAGCCTCATAGCTGTCTATCCCGAGAACATAGATATTCGGAAAGCCCACAGTCATCTTCCCCACGTCGGTCTGCTTAAAATATACGAGATAGGTACTCGCAAGGGAGCGGCCGCAGATAAGCGCCGGGATCCCCGCCACAAGGTAGAGCCCGGGAAACCACAGAAACTTAAGTATACTGAATTCGTGGTAGCAGATATACATCACGATCAGGAAGGGCACAAAAAACAGGGTCTGCAGCTTAAAGATAAACGCGATGGCAAAAAAGACAAAAGCAGGATCGTACTTCTTCTTAAAAAAGTAATACAGGCCTATGAAGATAAAGGCGGTATAAAAGCCGTCGCACTGCTTCCAGAGAGAACCGTTAAGCATAGCCATCGGGAGATAGAGCATCATTGCCGCAGCAAAGGCAGCCCTCTTCCTATTTCCTCCCGTCAGGTGGTTTAAGATCTTAAACATAAAGAGAGCCCCGAGATATTCTCCGAAAACGGATACTGCGGAGATCCAGATACCCTCGTCAAAAATTGGAATAACGGAAATAGCCGCAAGGATAAGATTATAGGGCACAAAGTAGTCCCCGATACTGCGGCCTAAGCCCTTTACCACACCGAGCTCCCGGTAATAATTCACCCAGACTCTGAGAAAGCCCTGAAAGTCGCCGGAAATATAGTCCCCGTTAAACTTAAAGGTCGTAAGCTTATAGCGTATCACAAGAGAGAAAAGAATGAGGAGCGCTATGGCAATCTCATATATGTATTTTTCTATTATCCCCACCAGGAACTTATCCAGTGGATTTAAATGCCTGTTTTCCATTCATGAAGCTCCTGCAGTGATTTCACCGGCGAATTTCCCGAACGCTTTATCTCCCTTATGCCCTCTGCTGCGGCACGGGCTGCAGCTATGGTGGTGACATAGGGGATGCGGGCTTTGATAGCATCCTTTCTTAAATAGCTGTCATCATGAATATTATATTTCCCGACAGGGGAATTGACGATTAAGTCAAGCTTTCCGTTAATGATAAGATCCCTCACGTCCGGTCTGCCTTCGTAGTTCTTATTGACATGCTCCACGGGGATGCCTGCTTCATCTATTCTTCTGCAGGTTTCACCGGTAGCATATATCTTGAAGCCGTTCTCATGGAAAAGCCTTGCGATCTCTGCGGCCTCCGGCTTGTCCTCGTCATTGACCGAGATGAGAACGCTGCCCTCCAGGGGAAGACCTGCCTTTGCGGCCTCGGCAGCCTTGAAGAAGGCCTCTCCGGGAGTGTCCGCAAGACCCAGAACCTCGCCTGTGGAACGCATTTCAGGCCCCAGCACGGGATCCACCTCAGGGAACATATTGAAGGGGAATACCGCTTCCTTCACCCCGAAATAGGGAATGTTCTTCTGCTTTAGCTCCGGAACCGGCGACTTCTTTCCGGTGATATCCCCGGTTATGATATCTATGGCTATCGGAACCATACTTATGGCACAGACCTTTGATACCAGAGGCACCGTCCGGGATGCCCTGGGATTTGCTTCCAGCACATAGACCCTTCCGTCCTCTATGGCATACTGCATATTCATTAGTCCGACAACGTTCATTTCCGTTGCGATCTTCTTCGTGTACTCCCTAATGGTATTCAGTGCTTCCTCCGGAATATGCTTTGAAGGAATGATGCAGGCGCTGTCACCGGAATGGATACCCGCAAGCTCGATATGCTCCATTACCGCAGGAACAAAGGCGTCCTTCCCGTCGCTTATGGCATCCGCTTCACATTCCAGGGCGTTATGGAGGAACCTGTCTATAAGTATCGGGCGGTCGGGGGTAACTCCCACGGCAGCATTCATATAATCCCGCATGCTGTCATCATCACGGACTATCTCCATTCCACGACCCCCGAGAACATAGGAGGGACGCACCATTACGGGATAGCCTATCCTGTGTGCGAGCTCCAGAGCTTCCGGAACCGTGGTGGCCATTCCGGACTCCGGCATCGGGATGCCAAGCTTATCCATAACAGAGCGGAACTGATCCCTATCCTCCGCAAGGTCAATAACTTTAGGTGAGGTACCGAGTATCCTTACTCCGTACTTTTCAAGCTCTGCAGCAAGGTTCAGCGGAGTCTGTCCTCCGAACTGTGCGATCACTCCGACAGGCTTTTCCTTATTGTAGATACTCAGCACATCCTCTAACGTAAGGGGCTCAAAGTAGAGCTTGTCGCTGGTATCGTAGTCCGTGGACACGGTCTCCGGATTACAGTTTACGATTATGGTTTCAAAGCCCAGCTTCTTAAGTGACTTTGCGGCGTGAACACAGCAGTAGTCAAATTCTATGCCCTGTCCGATCCTGTTGGGGCCGCCGCCTAATATCATAATCTTCTTTTTGTCAGCCGCAGGATTTTCAAGATCACTGTCAAGGGAATAGCTGGAATAGTAGTAGGCAGAATCCTCAGTTCCGCTTACGTGAACCTTATCCCACTTTTCCCTGCAGCCGGCATTTTCTCTGGCTTCACGTACAGCCTCCTCGGAAATATTGAGTATCTCCGCTAAGTATCTGTCGGCAAAGCCGTCCTGCTTTGCCTTTATAAGAGCCGCGGCAGATGGCACCTTCCCGTAGAAATCACGGACAAGGGCTTCCTCCTCTTCCACCAGCTCCTTCATTTCATTTATAAAATATTCCTTTACGGAAGTGATATCAAAGATCTCCTTGACCGCTGCACCCTTCCGGAGAGCCTCATACATTATGAAATGCCGCTCCGATGATGCGCTGCGAAGAAGGGCAAGAAGCTCGTCCTTTGACTTCTCCGCGTAATCTTTTACATGACCCGGGCCGTAACGCCCCTTTTCGAGGGAGCGTACAGCCTTCTGGAAGGCCTCCTTATAGTTCTTTCCGATACTCATGACCTCGCCCACGGCTCTCATCTGGGTACCGAGCTTATCCTCGACTCCCTTGAACTTCTCGAAAGCCCAGCGTGCGAACTTGACTACCACGTAATCTCCGTCAGGCTTATATTTATCAAGGGTACCGTACTTTCCGCAGGGAAGCTCGTCAAGGGTAAGTCCCGCTGCCAGCTTTGCGGACACAAGCGCGATGGGGAAGCCCGTAGCCTTGCTGGCAAGGGCAGATGAACGCGAGGTTCTGGGATTGATCTCTATAACGATGATGCGGCCGCTCTTCGGATCATGGGCAAACTGCACATTTGTGCCGCCGATAACACCGATATGCTCCACTATGGAATATGCCTGTTTCTGAAGCTCCTGCTGCAGATCCTCAGCAATCGTGAGCATCGGCGCGGTGCAGAAGGAATCGCCTGTATGAACTCCCACAGCGTCCACGTTCTCTATGAAGCAGACGGTGATCATATTATTTTTGCTGTCCCGGACAACCTCCAGCTCCAGCTCTTCCCAGCCAAGTATCGATTCCTCCACCAGAACCTGATGAATAAGAGAAGCCTGCAGACCTCTCTCGCAGACAACCTTCAATTCATCCTTATTGTAAACAAAGCCTCCTCCTGCGCCTCCCATGGTGTAAGCCGGACGGAGTACCACCGGATATCCCAGCTCATCCGCAGTCTCAAGTGCTTCATCAACGGAATAGCAGGCCTTTGAACGGGCCATTTCTATCCCCAGCTCGTTCATGGTCTTCTTAAATTCCGTCCTGTCCTCTCCACGCTCAATGGCATCCACCTGGACACCTATTACTTTGACGCCGTATTTTTCCAGAACCCCTTTTTTATAAAGCTCAGAGCAGAGATTAAGCCCGGACTGTCCGCCGAGATTCGGAAGCAGCGCATCCGGCCTTTCCTTTTCGATTATCTTCTCCACACGCTCGGCATTCAAAGGTTCTATGTAGGTTTCATCCGCCATTTCCGGATCCGTCATTATGGTGGCTGGATTCGAATTCACAAGGACCACTTCATACCCTAAGCTCCGTAGAGCCTTGCAGGCCTGGGTTCCCGAATAGTCAAATTCGCAGGCCTGGCCTATCACAATGGGACCCGAGCCAATTATCATTACCTTCTTGATATCGTTTCTGCGTGGCATTTATTGATGTTCCTTTCAATTATTAATAATACTGTCATCCTCTACAACCAACATCTTTTCGCTGTTGCTCAAAGATGTCAATTCCTGAGCGCAACGAAGGATCTTATAATCCTCTACAACCAACATCTTTTCGCTGTCGCTCAAAGATGTCGCCATGACATCAGTCCTTCGGACTGATGTCAATTCCTGAGCGCCTTTTTGTCATCCTGAGCGAAGCGAAGGATCTTTCCTTCCGGTGGGAAGATTCTTCGGGCTCCGCCCTCAGAAAGACACCTCACAGCCATTCCGGGACGAGCTGGTTCTCCATGATCTGCTCGTAGGTCTGTCTCTTTATCAGAAGGGCGTGGCGGCCGTCCTTCACGAGCACCGCTGCGGGGATGGGACAGTTATTGTAGTTTGAAGCCATGGTATAGCCGTAGGCTCCCGTAGAATAAACCGCCACTATATCTCCTGCCTCCGTGCTCTCCGGAATCATAAGATCACGGATTATTATATCACCGGATTCACAGCACTTTCCACAGATCGTAACCTTGTCCGTACAAGGTTCCTCAGCCTTATTTGCTATGATCCCGGTGTAAACCGCATCATAGAGGGGAACACGGATATTATCCCCCATTCCCCCGTCTATGGATACATACTTCCTTACGTCTTTTATCTCCTTTATCTGTCCCACGGTATAGAGTGTGATGCCGGCTTCCGCCACGATACTCCGTCCCGGCTCAATGGAAACCTTCGGTCTCTCCATTCCCATATCCTTTGACCACTCTATGATCCTCTCCATCATCGGATCAAGGAAGAAGGAGTAAGGCTTTCTCTCCTCATTGGTGTAGGTCACGCCGAAGCCTCCGCCCAGATTGAATTCCTTAATATCCTCACCGAGCCTTCTCTTTACCTCGGTCGCTGTGGTGAGCATCACCTCAAGGGATTCCATAAACTCCTTTGTGGTAAAGAGCTGGGAGCCTATATGCATATGCAGCCCCTGGAACTCGGTATAAGGCGAATCAATAACGCTTTTTATAAGGGGATAAAGTACATCATCCTCCATAGGGATACCGAACTTTGAGTCCAGCTTTCCTGTGATGATGTAGTCATGGGTCGATGCCGCAACCCCCGGGGTTATGCGGACAACAACCTTTACCTTTTTGTCATACCTTTTGCAGGCCTCCTCTATAAGAGGAAGCTCCTTTGTTCCGTCAAGGATAAAGCGCCTGACACCGTACTTAACCGCCATATCTATTTCCGAAGGCAGCTTATTATTCCCGTTAAATTCGATCCTGTCAGCCGGGAAATCAACCGACATTGCAACTGCAAGCTCTCCGCCGCTGACCACATCTATGGAAAAACCGCTTTTCTCAAGAAGCTTATACATTCCTCTGCTGCAGAAGGCCTTTGAAGCATAGGCCACGCGGCAGTTCCCGTACTTTTCGATAAAGTCCTTCTTTAATTCCGCGACACGGCTTTCAATGTCGCTTTCCGAAAAAACATAAAGGGGTGTACCGTACTCTTTAGCAAGAGCCGTGGTGTCACAGCCGTCGAAATAAAGCTTTCCGTTTTTTATTTCCCTGATCATATAATACTGCTCCTTTCCCGTTTCCCCTCGTAAACCCCCGGTGATACGATTATCCTACCTGTCATCCTGAGCGCAGCGAAGGATCTTTCCTTCCGGTGGGAAGATTCTTCGGGCTTCGCCCTCAGAATGACATAGCCGTTGCGGCGCCAGCGAAGGATCTTACCCCACGCCTTCGGCCGCCGAGATCACGGCTTCTTCCAGCGCCTTCACCTTATCCGCTGATACCTTCCCGTCACTCCGGTCGAAGGTGTAAAAATAAAACTTGATCTTCGGCTCCGTTCCTGAGGGTCTCATGGCAAACCAGGAGCCGTCGTCCATACGGAAAATAAGCACATTAGATGGCGGTATGTCCTCATAGCCTTTTATATAATCCCTGACATCCCGTACCTCAAATCCTCCAAATGCTGCCGGCGCATTTCCCCGGAAGTGATCCATGATCCTCCCGATCCTTTCCTGTCCTTCCTTTCCCTTCAGTACAAAGGACTTCTGCCTCTCGGCGAAGAAGCCGTACTCCTCATAAACCCTCTGAAGCTTCTCATAAAGCGTGAGCCCCTGTTTCTTATAAAAAGCCGCCATTTCGGCGATCAGCATTCCTGCGGCGATACCGTCCTTATCCCTGACCTTTTCTCCCGGGGCACAGCCTATACTCTCTTCATAGCCGAAGAAATACTTATACCCCTTTGCTTCTGTTTCCGGAATCCTTCCACAGATATTCTTGAAGCCGGTCAATGCTTCAAACACGGTTATCCCGTAAGCCTCACAGATGGTCTTCCCGAAGTCTCCCGTAACTATGGACTTTATCATGGCATATTTTCCGGGAAGCTTCCCGGCTGCCTTTCCGCTCTCTGCGAAATAATTGATAAGAAGAGCTCCGGTCTGGTTGCCGTTTAGGAACTGATATCTGCCAGCTCCATCCCTGACCTCTATGGCCATACGGTCGGCATCCGGATCAGTGGCGATAAGCACCTCCGCATCCAGATCATTTCCGTATTTTTCAGCGAGACCAAAGGCCGCCGGCTCCTCGGGATTAGGAAAGGGTACTGTTGTAAACTCCGGATCCGGATCCTCCTGTTCCTTCACAATACGGAAATTCTCAAAGCCCCGTTCCTTCATTATACGGGAAAGAGGGATACTGCCTGCACCATTTAGGGGAGTGTAGATAACGGAAACCGATTTGTCAAGTGAGCTGTCCTCTCTCCGGGAAAGGGACTTCACATAATCCAGGTACTTCCTGTCCATGTCCTCACCGAGAGTAATGAGAAGACCCTGTTTCTCCGCCTCTTCGGGCTCAAGTTTCTTAATACCGTCAAAGAAGCCGTACTTTTGGATTTCCCTCAAAATCCCGTCCGAAACCTTTCCGGAGATCTGCGCACCATCCTCCCAGTAGACCTTGTAGCCGTTATACTCCTTGGGATTGTGGCTTGCGGTCATATTGACACCGGATACCGCGTGAAGCTCCCTTATTGCAAAGGAGAGCTCCGGGGTGGGACGAAGGGATGGAAAGATATAAGCCTTTATCCCCATTGCATTCAGGATCCCCGCAGCCAGATAGGAAAATTCCTTTGAATGATAGCGGCAGTCATAGGCAAACACCACACCGCGGGAAATATCGAGGCCTGACTTTAAGATATAGTCACCGATACCCTTTGTGGCACGGGAAACCGTGAGATCATTCATCCTGTTGCTGCCGGCTCCGCAGATGCCGCGCAGACCCGCCGTTCCAAAGACTATCTCCTGATAAAACCTGTCGGTGATCTCCGCTTCATTATCCTTTACGGAAAGAAGGTCATCCTTAAGCGGGCTCCCATCCGGAAGGTTCTTTATCCAGTATTCGTAGTTTTCTTTTGTGTTCATCTTGTTTCCTGATTCATGATTCCTGATTCCTGTTTTTTTGTCATCCTGAGCGAAGCGAAGGATCTTTCATCCTCTACAACCAACATCTTTTCGCTGTCGCTCAAAGATGTCGCCATGACATCAGTCCTTCGGACTGATGTCAAATCCTGAGCGCCTTTTTTGTCATCCTGAGCGAAGCGAAGGATCTTACCTTCCTGTGGGAAGATTCTTCGGGCTCCGCCCTCAGAATGACATCGGTGTATTCATTTTCCAGCTCTCCCTGCTTTCTCTTAGGAGTCTCGTCTCTCCGTCACGGAGCCAGATTTCAGGCATGTTCCTTGAAAGAAAGGCAAGAGGCCCCTCGGTCACTGAGTAGGCGCCGCACCTTCCGAAGCACAGGACATCTCCTATAATAAGCTCCGGAAGCTCGATATCCCGGATCAGCACATCTGCTGTGGTGCATAGACTTCCGCAGATACAGTAATGCTTTCTGCCCGGAGCGCCATTGGATCCGGGATCCAAAGGATCCCCGCGGCCTTCGGTACTCCATATCTCTTCACCGTCACGGATAAGTGAGACAGGAGGAACCTTCATCGCCATATTCTGGCCATGGTACTTCAGCTGATGCACTCCCCCGTCGCATATCACATAATTCGCGTCTCCGTTAAGCTTTATGTCCATAACGGAGGTGAAATAAGCACCTGATGGTGCTGCCATAAAACGACCCATCTCGAGACCGGTTCTGTACCTCCTTCCGAATTCCCTGATGGGCTCCGATACGAGCTTTATCAATTCTCTGTCCTTTTCTTCATAAGGACCTTCATAGTACTCTGAGGAAAGCCCCGGACCGTACTCCACAAGTTCCGGGACAAAGGAAGCCCTGCTCTCAGCTTCTTCCAGCAGGGAAGTCAGATTTTTCATATCCTTTTCAATCTGCTTCAGCCTCGTCTTGGCAGTTCCGGAATAATAATGAATGCCTATGATGTCGACATCATGCCGCTCCCTCTCCGAAAGAATGTCCAGAATATCCTCCTCTGACATCCCGAACTGATTGCCGGAGGACAGCCTGAGAATCACCTTTGCCCTTTTCCCGGAGCTTTTTCCCTCCGCCGCTATCAGAGCATAATGCCGCCGGCTCTCCGCCGTAAGGATCGCAGCCCCGTATTCAAAGGCTTCATGGATATCGCTTTCTTCCTTCATAACACCGGAATATAGTATCCTGTCACCGGGAACCCCTGAAGCCCTGCACAGAGAAAGCTCTCCGGGACTGCAGACCTCCACATATCTGATGGTATCCCTGTCCGGAAGCGCAGAAAGAAGAAAAGGGTTCGCCTTTATGGAAAAGGTCAGATCCTTATCCGGAAAGACACTCTTTATTACAGCAACCCTCTCCTTGAATTTTGATGCATCAAAGAGATAATACGGAGTATTCAAGACTTATCCTTCCCCTGCAAGCCTTTCTATCAGTTCCTCCAGGGCATCCAGGGAATTGAAGTTTTCCGCGGTAAGATCCTTTGGAGATATCTCGATATCAAATTCATCATCCAGTTCTGCCACTATCTGGACGATGTCAAAGGACTCCAGAATATTACCGCTAACAAGCTCGGTTTCATTTTCAAAATCAATATCCGGTCTTACCTCTGTAAGGATTTCCAGAAGCTTTTCCCTCAATACTTCCACCTCCTTTATACTAATATATCTACTCGTTACCCTAAGCGAAGGATCCTCTCCTCCCTTTTTGTCATCCTGAGCGACAGCGACGCATATCCCACATCGAAGATGTGGGATGCCGCCCCGGCGAGGGGTTGCGAAGCAACAGGAAGGATCTTCTCCTCCTGTGGGAAGATTCTTCGGGCTTCGCCCTCAGAATGACAGGGGGTCACTCCGCCCTCAGAATGACAGGGGCCGCACAGGCCGCTCCGACCCAAATCGCTCTTAGTGTATCATACTTTTCAATGTATTAAAATCTGTTTTTCCGTTGGGAAGGAGCGGCAGGGCATCCATGTTCTTTATCTTCCTCGGAACCATAAAGCCCGGGAGCTTTTCCCTCAAAGAAAGTGCCAGGGTTCTCGTATCGATCTCACCTTCATAAAACAGCCAGAGGTTTTCCCTGTCTGCGTCATAAAGAGCCGCGCTCCTCTCTATTCCCGATGCCGCGGCAGCGCTCTCTATCTCGTCAAGCTCCACCCTGTGGCCCATATGCTTTATCTGCCTGTCCTTCCTGCCGTGGAACATGAGAAGTCCGTCCTCGCGGAAAACCCCAATGTCTCCGGTTCTGTAGATCCTCTCATCAAAGGCCTTTTCCAGAGGATTACAGGTAAAAGCCGCTGCCGTCCTTTCAGGATCATTAATATAACCCAGGGTCACTCCGGCTCCCGCAACTGCGATCTCCCCCTCTTCTCCCTGCTTAACCGGGGCGTCATCCTCTGAAATGAGGAAGACCCTGTAATCCGGATAGGGAATGCCGATCGGGATGATCTCATCCTCCTCCACCGGATGGTCGATCTTATAATAGGTGCAGCTCGCTGTGGTTTCCGTAGGCCCGTACTGATTTACAAATACAGCATCCGGCAGTTCCTCCTGCCACTGCCGAAGAACCGCCCCGTTCATCACGCTCCCGGAAAAGCAGATCTTCCGTAAGAATTCCGGCTTCTTGTCCTTAAATGCTTTGAGCTTCGTAAGTATCGATATGGCAGAGGTACTCCATCCCACGCAGCTTACCCTTCTTTCATTCAGGAGATCGAAAAGCACATCCGGCTGCATGAAAAATTCCTTCGGTACCAGCACATCTTCCGCTCCGGTAAAAAGCGGCACATAGATATCCCTTATGGCCGCGATATAGTCAAGAGGAGACTGGGCCGCCATCACGTCGCCCGAATCGATCCCCATAACCCCTGTGTAGCCCTCAATGTAATTTAAGAGGGAGAGATGCGATGTGATAACCCCTTTGGGATCCCCGCCGGAGCCGGAGGTAAAGATCACATATAAGGGATCTGTCATCAAAATGTCCTTCCTCTTCTCATCAAGGAGAGTGCGGTCTATCCTTTCATTGAAGATACCGGGCAGCATAGCTTCATTAATGATAAATGAAGGCTGAAGCCGCTTTAATATCTTTTCCCGTCTTTCATCCGGAATATCCAGGCCTACCGGAGCATAGGCGTGTCCTGAATAGACCACACCCAAAAATACCACTATGGTATCAACGCTCCTTTTAAGCATAACAGCCACAGGCCCCTCGCCGGTATTATGTTTAATAAGGTATGTCCCGACGGCTCTCGCTTTCAGAAGAACCTCCTCAAAGCTTATTCTCCTTTCCTGATCGGAGTAGGCTGTCTTTACCGTATACTTCCCTGCGGCATCCTCCAGAAGATCAAGTACATTTTTTTTATTTTTACTCTTAAAACTTTGCATATATCATCCCCGCTGCATCATATCCACTGCCATAGGCACCGAAAACAACTATACTCATTATGATAACATACCAGGCCGCCCAGCGGACAGGCTTTGGAAGAGCTTTGAATTTTCTGTCAATAGGAACATTCTTTTCCTTCAGCACATTGAAGAGCATTATCAGAAGAAATGCAACAATGACAGTCAGGTAATCATGATAATCCATACCGTATTCCCCGAGACCGCTTAAAAGGGCATCCGGATCAAAGTCAGTAAAGATAAGGGTGAACATCTTTATTCCCTGTGACATGGCTTCCGCCCTGAAAAACATTTCCCCGAAGATCACTATGAAGAAAAGCTTAACGGAGCGGAATATCCTTACCGGAACCGAAGTCTCATCCATTTTAAGCCTTGATAGGAGGGAAAGAAAAGGTTTTTCCAGAAGATTTTCGGTGAAAATAAGCACAAAGTAATAGAGACCGTAGAAAATGTAGGTCCACTTCGGACCATGCCAGATTCCGTTCAATATCCATACACAGAATATTGCTATGGACGGGCCGGTCAGACGGCTCACCTCCATACCGAAGCGGTCCTTCATTTTTTTTGAAAGCTTCATCACTCCCTTACTCACGGACACTGGATAGAAGACATAGTCCCGGAAAAAGGTTCCGAGGGTAATATGCCACCTGTGCCAGAAGTCGGAAGCATTCTTCGCAAAGAAGGGCTGACGGAAGTTTTCCTTTAAGCCCACCCCGAAGATCCTCGCGGCGCCGATAACAATGTCAATGGAGCCCGAGAAGTCCATATACTCCTGAACCGTGAAGATAATGGCAGCGAACAATGCGATGCTCCCCTTCATCTCGTCAAGTCCGTAAACAATATCCACAGCCGGAGCAAGATGATCTGCGATCATAAGCTTCTTGAAAAGCCCGAGAAGTATCCTCTGATACCCAGCCGTCAGATTGTCGTAGGTCACCGGCAGCCCCTTAAAAAGGCTATCCTTTATATCGGAAAACCTGGTGATGGGACCCTCGATCAATGTGGGGAAAAAGCCCATATAAAGAGCAACCTTTGAATAGCTCTTTTCAGCAGCAGTCTTCTCCCAGTACACATCCGCGAGGTAGGATACAGCTTCCAGGGTAAAGTAGGAAATACCCACGGGTGCGATGATATTTAACATCCGCCACTCAGGAAAAGGAATGTGTATAAGTCGAATAAGCCGGACTACGCCCGAGCCCGTAAAATCAAGGTATTTCAGGATAAAAAGGACAAAAATAAGCATGAGGATCCCTTTAGTAAGCAGCCCCTTCTTCTTTGCGCTTTTTTCCTTCCTTTTAAGGCTTTGATCATCGCTTACAGCCTGCATCGAAAGCGCTGTTTTCCAGGTGAAAACGGTTTCAGCAAGGTGGATGATAAAGAGCCAGCCGCTTATGGAGATAAAGAAGAACCAGCTTGAAAAAAGGAGCACGAGATAACGCTTTTCCTCCTTTACGATGGTATAAAGAAGGATCACCACCGGCAGGAAGAGGGCGAAAAACATCCAGGTCGAGTAAACCGGATCCCACCATAACCTTATACATTCAATAAAAAGACCAATACTCACGGATACAGTCCATACTCCTTGATATCTTTTTCCCAGCCGTCGTATACCGGATCCCCTCTGTGATCGGGCAGATCAAAATTATCCTCAAGATACTTTCCGAAAAATGCCGTGGTCTTTTTCGAGCCCTCAAAGGACATATGGTTTCCTCCGTCCATGGTATCGGTTGCCCAGTCAATGCCCATATCCTCAAGGTGCATATTCAGATCAACAAAGTCAAGACCGTACTTTTCGGCATATTCAGTCAAAGCCTCATTTTTTGAATAGGTCCAGTTCTTCGCATTTGGTGCGGCGGTCAGAACCAGAGGCACATTCTTCTCTTCGCAGAACTTCCGTATTTCCGCGAGATATTTCTTGCTTTCCTCATTGATCCCGACAGGATCACCCACACTCATATAATCCTGAGGTCCGGTATAGGGCACGGCCTCATTTGTTTCCACAAAGCCCCGGAGAGCGTGCTCTGTACGTAAGGGTACGCTGTCATCATAAAGAAATTTCGGCACATAGGATTTATATATTGTGTGATAGTGGAATATGGGAAAGATGTCCTCTATAAGATTCGTCGGAAGTGCATAGCCGTCCTTATGCGTATAGGCATCTGAAAAGATCGTATCCGCTTCAAGGACTATCACCGACGGTGTCTGGGAATCATATGAAGCCTTTATGAGCTCCAGGGCATCACATAGCCTAAGGGCGCTCTCACTCATGCAGTATGAGGAAATACCGTTTTCCTTAAAGAGCTGCTGCGGGGAAAAGGTTCTGTATACCTCGCTGTTTCCCGCAAAGATCACATCAATGGTATTCGGTATCTCCTCTTCAAAGGAATCCAGCTTCTGTGTGACCTGAACAATATTATAGACCTCGCCGAAGTCAGGCTTTACGAGCTTTGATGAAACAGCGAATATTACAAGGAGGATCCCCAGAAACAGAAGTCCGTCTATAGTGTTTTTCGTGATCCGGCTTTTGTTCATGGCACAAATATCAAAAACCCCTGCCTATATCCTGCGTAAGGAGCAGCCGGCAGGATTTCGTTTTCTGCAACGCGTTGATTGTATCATAAGAAGAAAGCCAATGAACAAAAATACAGAAAATCTTAAGGAACGGACTTTCATTAGCCCGCGCGCTTTTTTCTGCATTTCAACCGTCCGTGTATTTTATTTGAGCAGGAAAACCATATAATATGGCAACGTCAGTTTTTCGCCCACCTGTCCGACATTATTTGAACTCAGTTTGATACACCTGTTTACTCCATACCGGTCTTTGTTTTTCAAAACCGTATTGGCTGATTTGGCATTTCCGTTTGTCGCTTTTGCTTCAACGAGCGTAACTTCTGCGTCTATGGGTGTTATAAAATCAATTTCCAATCCACTGTCTTTATGAAAATAGAATAATGACCTTCCTCTCTTTGAAAAAGCATCCGCAATGATGTTTTCATAAACAGCACCTTTATGCATCCCAAGATCACCGCAACTTTCAAGGAGCTTTCTGCACTTTTTTACCGAGTTTCTGCTCTCTGCACTTTTAGGGGTGACTTTTTTTGCGATTGAATACATTTTCCGCAGGCACTTTAGGTAGAATTCAAACTGCAGCAGTATCAGGTTTTCACTTAAAGCAAACAGGCCCAATACACCGGTATAAAAACAATCCCATCTTTTTCAGCATAGTCAGCAGTGTGCAGAATATAGGGTACATCCAACTGCGCATTAAATCTGTTCATAAATTTTCCCAAAGAAGAATATGTATATCGCTTGCCGGATTTCACTTCAATCGGCGATACAT
>Ga0256407_10000731_pt1 | contig 74863 bp, 62 predicted proteins | sample RumenRJG_04DNA_FD_193489 | JGI IMG/M metagenome (GOLD analysis project Ga0256407, IMG submission 193489) | Bovine rumen microbial communities from Lethbridge, Alberta, Canada - RJG_04 | ecosystem: Host-associated > Mammals > Digestive system > Stomach > Rumen | place: Canada: Alberta... | reverse complement strand
TTCTTCAAGGTCTGACTTTTCACTCAAGCTACCCTCCCAAAGTCATACCAAATCGAGTAAAACCCTCTCCAAGGTCTGACTTTTCACTCAAGCCACCGTCCTAAAGTCAGACCAAATGAGGCAAAGCCTTCTTCAAGGTCTGACTTTTCACTCAAGCCTTCTCTCTAAAGTCAGACCAAATGAGGCAAAGCCTTCTTCAAGGTCTGACTTTTCACTTAAGCCACCGTCCTAAAGTCAGACCAAATCGAGCAAAGCCTTCTTCAAGGTCTGACTTTTCACTCAAGCCACCGTCCTAAAGTCAGACCAAATCGAGCAAAGCCTTCTTCAATGTCTGACTTTTCACTCAAGCCACCGTCCTAAAGTCAGACCGAATGAGGCAAAGCCTTCTCCAAGGTCTGACTTTTCACTCAAGCCACCCTCCTAAAGTCAGACCAAATGAGGCAAAGCCTTCTCCAAAATCTGACTTTCATTCAAAGAACCCCTCTTTTGGAAAAGCATACCTTTTTCAGCGTTTTTTCCAGTCTGCGAGAAAGCCGAAAGGGGTAGGGGTCCGGGGACAGGGGAAGGTGGCTTTCTCCTACGCTCTTTGGCTTCCCCTTCCCCGGTATTTAGATCCATTGAGACTTTATTTATGGTAAATGATCATGCGCCTGTACAAAGCGTACGCCTGCAAAAAGCGTACGCCTGCAAAGCGTACACCCGCAAAAAGCGTACACCTGCGAAAAAGCGTACACCTGCGAAAAAACACTCCTGCAAAAAACGACACCTGCGCAAAGAGATATTTGTATTGGACATGAAAAAAGACGAGCAGATCAGTGCTCGTCTTTTCGCCTATTAGATGTGCTTTTTTCACTTCCGCTTTGCCAGTCGTGACCGTGTAGAGGGTGCCTTTCCAGTCGTACTCTCCAGTGTAGGAAGAGTCGACTTTACCTTTTCGAATGTACCAGGTCTCGTTGTTATTGGTTGCGAGACCGTCAAACGAGACGCCCTCTACGACGCCCCCGCCGAAGCACCGACGGAGGAATAAGCATTGAAGCACCGACGGAGGAGTAAGCACCGAAGTTCCCTCGAGAAGTAAATGCCGAAGCTCCGACCGAGGAGTAAGCATCGAGCCCCCTCGAGGAGTAAACGTCGACGCACCGACCGAGGAGTAAGCACGATTTGACCGAAGCTCAGACCGACTGCTGAATAGCAAATAACCCCCACCAGAGCACTTTTGTGTCTTCTGTGTGGGGGTCATTTTTTTGCTGAAGTTAGCAGACGCACATGCCAAAACGTAACGTTTCACGCCATTTTTCTTTACGCGTACGAATAAATATTTTCTGCTTTTCAGCATATTTAAAGGTTTTTTAAGAGTTCTATAAGTCTTTTCTTTTAAACTTAAGTTAAGACATTAGTCATCCGCACAACCGAACATGAGAAACACACAAAAGGAGTAACACAATGAGAAAACGTATTATCAGCATTGTGCTGGCAGTTGCGATGATCCTCTGCCTTGTCCCCTTTGGCGTCATGGCAGCGGAGAACGACACGTCTCCCAACGTGGCACCTGCCGTGGACGTGAATTCCGATATTGCACCCGCAGAGGAATCGGATGTTACCGCACCTGCTGCCAATGGAAGCATCGATGTAGGGGTCATGGTCTATGGCGACTCGATGACAGACCTTGTATTCGGGCACAACCCCAACAGTGGTTTCGACCACTTCCTCACAATTTTGAAAAGAGAGGTACAGGACCTTTTGTCCAACCATGAAACTCCTCACCCGGAGCTCTACCTTGTCAACATGCAGGGCAAGGAATACAAGCTTACAGAAAATGCTGTTTATGATCAGGGTTTCTTCCCCTCCTTCAATTACACAGCAGATGGTATTTTCGGTTTTTCCGAGACAGTTTTCAAGTGGCTGCAGGGAGCATTTGGATGGATCATGCAGGATGTTGGTCCTCTGGAATCCCTCTATCGCCTCTATGGTGCGAAGGACATCCCTTATGGTCCGTACTATCTTGAAATCCGTGGTCTGGACGAAGACGGCTATACGGTTGCAGCACCTTCCAGAGGCAAAATCTATGTTAACGTCAAGAGTGACGATCGCGGCACCTGTTATGTCGGGTATGAAGAAAAACTTGGCAGCATCGATCTGGAAACATCCATCGACTTCTGGATCTTTGATGTTGATATCGACTGGCTGACCGCTGACTTCACCATGCCCGGCATCTTCCTCGATGCACGGGACCCCGGTGTCGAGTTCACCTCCGCCAACCTGGGCGATGAACCGGTCCCCGGTTCCGAATTCGTCATGGTGAATCGCGACGAGACAGAAAAGATCATCAAGGCAGCATATGCCCTTGGCAGAGATACCTTTAAGAATGCGGTTGACCTGCTCGGAACGGAAGGCTTCACCTGGGAAGAACTCAGCATCCTTCATAATGAAGTTCTGAAATGGGATAGCGAAAACGCTCAGATATCCATCGATGGAAAGAACGCTTACAAGCTCCTCGGCACCTACTGGGCTCTGGTACAGGCTTCTGCCATGGATCCGATGATCGACTTTATGAGCAATGACACCAACATCAGACTGCCGGCCATTCTCAAAGAGACCGCAGATGAAAATGGTATCGTCCATTTCGACCCGAATGATAACGTTACGCTCAACTGGTCCATCGAGATTCTCATGAAGGCCAGTGGCATTGTTCTCGGTAAAGCGGAAGAGATGGAACTCATCGATGAGGTGTTCCCGGACCCGACGACCAACGCGATTATCAACCTGGTCATTGACCTCGGCAAGAAGATGGCTAATTCGAAAACGCCGCTCTGGGACGAGAACGGAAACCTCTACTATGACACGATCAACGATTGGGTTTACCCGATCCTTATGAACGATAACGTGATGGACTTCGCAGTCGAACTAATGACGGCTATCTCCGGAGCCCTTACGGACGAGGAAATCAAAGCTCTTGAGCTCCTCCCGAAGCACGCTATCCTCACAAAGAAGATGCCCGCCGGCAAGTATATCCTCTTTGAGACCAGTGTTCCCGATGGCTACTTCCGCAGCCCGTTCTTCTACACCGTCGACCTGACCTGGCATCCGGAAGATCCGAACCCGCAGAACTGGTATTATGCTCAGGTTGCTGACATGGGTATCATCGCTCCTTATTTTGCAGAGGACTATTACACCTGGCTCCGCAACTACGACTTCAAGTCTGAAGCAGACAAGGTCCTGAACTACATCACCCGCGGTGCCACCGGCAACCTCATCACCAATACACTGACCGGGCAAGAGGATATCACGAAGTATACGATCACGTTCTACTCGAACATCCTCTACCGTTACATGGGCGGCAACCTGGTCTACAAGTCCGAGCTTGACCTCGCGAAGGACATGACCAAGTACCTCTACGCCTATGGCAGGACCGCACAGAACCTGCTCGTCTTTGGCGATCAGGTCGCGAAGAAGTCCAAGGCCGTCATCACCGGCAAGGTGGATAGAAACTGGATCTTCTACAACTACTCCACCAGTCTCCGCACGAACAGCGCGCTGAAGACGCAGAAGATCCTGTTGGGCGTGGAACAGGCCATCGACACGACGGATGATCATCCGGTCACGACCGGCATCAAAGCGACAGTCCATAAGATCATCGAGCGGATCGATACGAGCAACCGCATCATCGAGCAGACCACGAAGATCCAGAACGCGATCTCCAGCTTCCTGTCCAAGACGGTCTCCTCCATCGGTTCCACCATCGGCGACCTCGCCGCAAAACTGGTGAAAACCATCATCGGCTGGAGCAAACTGTAACCAGTTAATCGTTTCGCGATTTACGCTGAAAGCACACATACGGATATTTCAAAGTCATATGCCTGAAAAGGCAGTAAATACAAGAAAAACCCCGGCTATCACTAGCCGGGGTTTTGTGCTTTATCAGTAAATCGCCAACCGCTTACTTGATGATGTCGGTACCGAAGTACGGGCGGAGGGCTTCCGGGACGGTGACGCTGCCGTCTTCGTTCTGGTAGTTCTCGAGGATGGCGGCGACGGTGCGGCCGATGGCAACGCCGGAACCGTTCAGCGTGTGAACGAGCTGGGGCTTGTCTTTCGGGCTGTCCTTGAAGCGGATGTTCATACGGCGGGCCTGGTAGTCGACGAAGTTGGAGCAGGAGCTGATCTCGACGTAGCGGCCGTAGCTGGGCATCCAGACTTCGATGTCATAGGTCTTTGCGCTGGAGAAGCCGAGATCGCCGGAGCTGAGGCACACGACGCGGTACGGAAGGCCGAGGCCCTGCAGGACGCGCTCTGCGTCGTTGGTCAGAGACTCGAGTTCCTCGAAGGAGTTCTCAGGACGGGCAAACTTGACGAGCTCGACCTTGTTGAACTGGTGCTGACGAATGAGGCCACGGGTATCGCGACCGGCGGAACCGGCTTCGGCACGGAAGCAGGCGGAGTAGGCGGCAAACTTGTAGGGCAGTTCGTTGCCGTCGAGGATGTCATCACGGAACATGTTGGTGACGGGGACCTCCGCGGTCGGGATGAGGAACAGGTCGTCGGTGGTCTTGAAAGCGTCTTCCTCGAACTTCGGCAGCTGGCCGGTACCGGTCATGGATGCGCGATTGACGAGGAACGGCGGGAAGACTTCCGTATAACCGTGTTCGGTGTGGGTGTTCAGGTAGTAGTTGATGACGGAGCGCTCGAGTCTGGCGCCGGCGCCTTTGTAGAAATGGAAGCGGGTGCCGGTGACTTTCGCGGCGGTCTCCGGGTCCAGGATGCCGAGGTCAGCACCGAGGTCCCAGTGCGCTTTGGGCTCGAAGCCGAAGTCTTTCGGCTCGCCCCAGCGGCGGATCTCAACGTTTTCGGTGTCATCCTTGCCAATCGGGACGCTCTCGTCCGGAATGTTCGGGATGCCGAGGACGATCTGCTTCTGACGGTCAGCGAGGGAAGCGAGCTTCTCGTCGTTCGCCTTGACCTGGGTCTTGATCTCGCCCATCTTGGCGAAGATCTCGGAGGCGTCTCCCCCGGCCTTCTTGATCTGGGGGATCTGCTTGGAAGCTTCGTTCTGCTGCTGTTTCAGTTTGTCGTTCTCCTGCTGCAGCGCGCGGCGCTCCGCGTCGATGGCGATGAGCTCGTCGACTTCCGCATCCAGGTTGCCGTTGCGGGACTTGACCGCAGCTTTGACGCGCTCAGGGTTTTCTCGGATGACTTTGATGTCCAGCATTGTGATTGGTCTCCTTTATGCTAATGGTGTTATCAACTTGGTTATTCTTCGTTGAGTGCTTCGCTCAGTGCGTTCGCCAGTTTGGTGAGGTCGTCCTTCGAGAAGAAGTCGAACTCCAGGGTGCCCTTGCCTTTGGCGTTCGGGCGGACCTTGACCGTGACTTTGCGTCCGATGGACTGGGTCATGGCGATCTCGACTTCATCGTAGAAGGCTTCTCTGGTCCGGGACTTCTTGGCCCGGGTCTTTCCGCTCTTCTCATCCTGTTTGACTTTGACAAGTCGCTCGACGTCGCGGACGGAAAGCTCTTCCTTTTTGATCTGCTTTGCGGTCTCCACCATTTCGGAAGAGTCGCCCAGAGCCAGCAGCGCGCGGGCGTGGCCGGCGGAGATGTCTCCGTTTCTGGTAAGCTCTCTCACCTCTTCGGGCAGGCCGAGGAGACGGATGGAGTTCGCGATGGCAGGACGGGAACGGCCGACGCGGGACGCGGCCTCCTCCTGTGTAAGACTATAGCGGGTAATGAGCAGCTGCAGGCCTTCCGCCTCTTCGATGGGGTTCAGGTCTTCACGCTGCAGGTTCTCGATGAGCGAGATCTGCATCGCCTGCTCATCGGACATTTCCCGGATGATGACGGGAACCGTGGTGAGGCCCACCATGCGGGACGCTCTCCACCGGCGTTCACCGGCTACCAGCTGATAGGTGCCATCGTCCATGGGTCGGACCAGCATGGGCTGGAGGATGCCGTTGGCTTCGATGGACTTCGCCAGCTCCTGCAACGCCTTCTGGTCGAAGGTCTTACGGGGCTGTTCTTTGTTGGGTTCGATCTGAGTCAGACGCAGTTCCGATACCGAACTGGAGGGCTCCCGTGCAATGTCGCTCTCCGTGAACAGTGCGTCTAATCCTCGCCCAAGACCACGTTGTTTTGCCATTTTTCACTCACCTTTTCGCGTTCTTCTTGATAAGTTCTCTCGCAAGGGCGATGTACGCCATGGAGCCTCGGGACCCGCGGTCATAATAGAGGACAGGCATTCCGAAACTCGGTGCTTCGGACAGACGGACATTCCTCGGAATGGCGGTCTCGAAGACTTTATTCGGGAAGTACTTCTTGACTTCCGCTACGACCTGCTGGGTCAGGTTCAGCCGGTTATCGAACATGGTCAGGACGACACCTTCGAGGTCGATCGAAGGGTTATAGAGCCGTTTGATCGTCTTGACCGTGTTGAGCAGCTGAGACAGACCCTCGAGTGCATAGTACTCGCACTGGATGGGCACAAGGAACGTGTCCGATGCCGTCAGGGCGTTCAGGGTGATGAGCCCCAGCGACGGCGGGCAGTCGAGGAGGATGTAGTCGTAGTTCTCCTTGACGTCAGCCAGGGCTTTCTTCAGCCGGGTCTGACGTTCCGGGATGTCGACGAGTTCCAGCTCGGCGCCGGCGAGGTCCATGCTGGCCGGGAGCAGGTCTACATTTTTGAATTTGGTTTTGATGATGGCATTCTTCGCAGGTTCCTGATCGATGAGGATCTCATAAGACGAGACCTCCAGGTTCTGCTTCTCGATGCCGAACCCGCTGGTGCAGTTGCCCTGCGGGTCGATGTCAACCATGAGCACTTTCTGCTTCTGCAGGCCCAGAGCCGCAGCGAGATTGACGGCCGTAGTCGTTTTGCCTACGCCGCCCTTCTGGTTGACGATCGCGATGGTTTTAGCCATTTGATCACCTTATATATAGAAAAGATGTCTCTAGTTTAGCACAACGAAAAGGTCTTGAAAAGGTCGAAATACGGCCTTTTTGTTTCACGTGAAACGATTTTAAACAAGGTTTCTCAATGGATTGTGGTAGAGAAAAGAAGCGCCCCCAAACCATTGTGTTTGGAGGCATTTCTTGTCGAAATAATTATTTTTTTGACGAATTGTTTCACATGGAACAATCAGTTCAAACGACGTAGGTACGCGAAAAACAGAAGTTTTGCATACTCAATCGGCGTCGTTCGACACCTTTTTGATGGTCGCCCCTGCCGGAGCTCCGTTCGTGAGGAGCTGGGAACGCAGCGCGTTCAATTGAGCTTCCTGTTCTTGGATGAGTGCATCGCGGTCACGGAGTTTTTCCGAAAGGTGATTCACGATGTCGGTCAGTTCCGCCACTCTGGCGTCTGCTTCTTCCATGGCAAGCTTCTGCTGGCGGATCGCCTCCGCGAAGACTTCAAGCTGTTGCTGGAGGAGCTGGTTCTGTTGTTCCAGTTGGTTCATGTCCATATGGCACCTCCGGCTCAGACGAGTGGCACTTTCTTGATGCGGTCTCCCCTGCGCGGGAACGCGTGAGGAGTTTTTTTCTTTTTCTTGATGAGGACGATGGAGCGTCTGGCGGTCTCGTCGGCTTCCTCATCGAAGGCGCTGACGAGTTCATATTCCATGAGTTCCTGGAGTCTGCCGCCAAGGGTGCGAATGGCACCGAGTGCAGCGGCCATTTCCGCCTGTCCTTCCGGGCCTTTCATGGAAATGAAATGACCTTTGACTTTGACGAAAGGAATGCAGAGTTCCGAGAGGACCTGAAGGTTCGCGACCGCTCTCGACGTGACGTAGTCGAAGCGTTCCCGGAATTCCTTCTGCTGACCGGCTTCTTCGGCACGGGCGTGGATGATGTGCACCGCTTCCTTATCCATATCGTAATAAGGAATGCCGAATTCGTCTGCCGGGCATTGCTCGTCCGTCGTAAAGCCAAGCTTCTCTGCGATGTCGCGGACGACCTTGAGTTTCTTCTCGGTACTGTCGAGGAGCGTGACGTTGAGGTCCGGGCGGGCAATCTTAAGGGCCAGTCCCGGGAAGCCGGCACCGGTGCCGATGTCCAGTAAGGACGCGCCTTTCGGCAGGTCCACCTTGCTCAGGACGACGAGGCTGTCGACGAAATGTTTCATGACGATCTCGTCCGGTTCGGTGATGGCGGTGAGGTTGATCTTCTCGTTCCAGGCGACCAGTTCTTCCGCGTATTTGTCGAAGCGGTCCATCGCGGTTTCGTTGAGGTTCACTCCGTACGCTGCCGCGGACGCTTTTAATAAGGTTTTATTGATCATGCGTGACGCTCCTTTTCGAGATAGATCAGCAGGACGCTGATGTCTGCCGGGCTGACACCGGAGATCCGGCTGGCCTGACCGATGCTGCGGGGCTTGATCTTTGCGAGTTTTTCCCGCGCCTCGAGCCGCAGTCCGTCAATGGCGTTGTAGTCGATGCCTTCCGGCAGCGCGACTTCTTCGAGACGCCGCATCTCTTTGACCTGTGCCTTCTGGCGTTTGATGTAGCCTTCATATTTGAGCTCGGTCTCTGCTTCAAAGAAGATTTGCTCGTTGAGGTAAGCAGCGGTTGCTGCCGAACGTGTTTCAGAAGCTTCGTAGTAAAGTGGCCGTGTGGTGTCGAACGGCTCTAATACGTCGTAGTTCAGCTGCGGACGTTTCAGGAGATCCGCCAGTTTCACGCCGCTGTCGATGGGAGATGTTTCACGTGAAACCAAAACAGCGTTTACCGCTTCGGTCGGCGAAATGACGACCTTTCTGGCCCGTTCGATCTCTTCCGCGATGTACGCTTCCTTCTCCAGTAACGCATCATAACGCTCTTTCGAAACAAGGCCCAGTTCATAGCCATAGCGCAGGAGTCGCTGGTCTGCGTTATCCTGCCGCAGGATGAGCCGGTATTCGGACCGGGACGTCATCATCCGGTAAGGCTCGTTGCACCCTTTGGTGACGAGGTCGTCGATGAGCGTTCCAATATAAGAGGAGGCTCTGTCCAGAGTAAACGGTTCTTTATTCTGGACTTTCAGAGCCGCGTTGATGCCGGCAATGAGCCCCTGCGCCGCCGCTTCTTCGTACCCGGAAGAGCCGTTGAATTGCCCTGCTCCGAAGAGGCCGGGGAAGTCTTTGAACTCCAGAGACGAGAAGAGGGATGTGGGGTCCACACAATCGTATTCAATGGCATAGGCCGTGCGGATGACCTGCACGTGCTCGAGCCCGGGGATGGTGCGCAGGAATTTCAGCTGAACATCTTCGGGAAGGGAAGAGGACAGCCCCTGCAGGTAGAGCTCTTCGGTATGGAGGCCGCAGGGCTCGATGAAGATCTGGTGCCGCTCTTTTTCCGGGAAGCGGACGATCTTATCTTCAATGGACGGGCAGTACCGGGGGCCGATGCCCTCGATCTTGCCGCCGTAGAGGGGAGAGCGTTCCAGATTGGCAAGAATGATCTCTTTGGTCTCTTCGCCCGTATACGTAATATAACAGACCGCTTTGTTCTCCGGTGTGAAAGAGAGGTCATCGGAGAAGCGGACGAGTTTCTCATCACCGTACTGGACTTCGAGTTTGTCGAGGTCCACCGACCGGGCATTGACCCGGGAAGGCGTGCCGGTCTTGAAGCGGCGGGTCTGGACGCCGAGCCGCTGCAGAGAGCCGGAGAGTTCCGTCGCGGGGAAGAGGCCGTCCGGGCCGGCGGCATACGATACATCGCCCACGTAAATGCGTCCTCCGAGGAACGTGCCGGTAGCGAGGATGACGGTCTCTGCCGTGTAGACCGCTTCGAGCTGCGTGGTTACCTGCCACAGGGGGCGATGTACCTCGCCTTCCTTCTGGGCAGTCGCCAGTTTCGCCAGTGCCTCCTCGGCGTCCGTCGTCGGCAGCGTTTTCAAAGCTTCCAGCGCGTCGCTGTGCACCTGCGCGAGGTCGACGATCTCGCCCTGGCGCAGGTCCAGGTTCTCCGTGCTTTCGAGCACGCGTTTCATATAAGCACTGTAGTCCCGGCGGTCGATCTGCGCGCGGGGCGAGTGGACCGCAGGTCCCTTGCCGAGGTTCAGCATGCGGGACTGGATGAGGTTCTTGTCCGCCGCAATGGCCATTTCGCCGCCGAGGGCGTCGATCTCCCGGACGAGGTGTCCTTTGGACGTGCCGCCGATGGCCGGGTTGCAGGGCATGTTGCCCACCCAGTCAGCCGAGATGGTGAAGACCGCGGTCTTACACCCGAGGCGTGCCGCTGCGAGCCCCGCCTCAATGCCGGCGTGGCCTGCGCCGATGACGGCAACGTCATAATGTCCGGCGTAATACTTCAAATCAACCGCTCCTTTTGTTCCATTTCAAGTAAAAATTTCGCTGCGGGAAGGACTTCGATCGAGATGCCATCGCAGTCGATCGTTTCCTCTTCTTCCAGAGTGACGATGACAAAGCGCTGAATGTCAGGGTCTTTGGCAGCCAGCTTCGTAAGTGTCCTGACCTCCCGAGCACGGGCTTCCGCGTCGGTCAGCGAAATGGCAGCCTGAACGGCGAGCCCCGCATCGGGGATATAGAAGTCCAGATCGATATCGGACTGAGAGGACTTCAAAAAATGCAGTGAATCGCCAAAAAGCCTGTGGAGACAAATGGCTACCTGGTTTTCCAGCAGGGCGGAAGTCTTGTCGACCAGAAACAGGTTCAGGATCCCGTTGTCGGCAAAGTAGTATTTGGGAGAGCCCTGGGCCTCCGAGAACCTGGCAGCTGCGTTATTCAGCGAGAAGAGAAGGAACGCGTCAGAGGCGTAACTCACGTACTCAATGATGCTGTCCTTGCTGACCTTGAAGCCGACCGCTTTGACGGCACCGTAGAGGTTCGTGAAGGAGACGCTGTTGCGAACGGTTTCGGCGATTTTTTTCATGAGGATGCGCATCGCCTGCTCGTTTCGAATGCCGTTTCGGGCGATGATGTCTCCCAGCAGCGTTTTCTGATAGACACTTTCCACATAGGTTCGCTTGTTCGTATAGAGGAGCGATTCAGGAAACCCGCCGTCCTGATAGTAGGAAAGAAACGCGCGGTGGATGGCGCCGTAAGATTTCGTGCGCAGCAGGTCCGTTTCTTTATGGGGGATGCCAAGGGCATCGAGATATTCAGTAAAAGAATAAGGATAGACGTGCCGGGACAACAACCGCCCGCCAAGCGTGCGTTCCATTTCAGAACTGAGCATTTTTGCGTTGCTTCCGGTCACGAAGACACGGGCACCGCTGTCGCGGAGGCGTCGGACAAATTTCTCCCAGCCGTCGACGTTTTGGATCTCATCGAAAAAGTAATAACCGGGTTTTTCTGACAGCTCACTCTGCACTTCGACGATGTCCTGAAAGTCATTCATTGAAAACTCAGAAAGGCGTTCATCTTCAAAGTTGATATAGATGATCTGAGTCCAGTCGACACCGCCGGCAACCAGATCCCGTACGCGCTGATAGAGAAGGGTCGATTTCCCGGCGCGGCGAAGACCGACCAGGATATAGTTTCCATTCTCTTCAAAAGAATAGGTCCGGGGAGAGATGACACTGTTTTGAATGACAACGTGTTGGTCCAAGATGACTGTTTTTAATATAGTGTGATTCATTATGCCCCTCCTTTTGTCGACTATATTCTACAAAAAGAAGAAGAATTTGTCGAGTATAATCGACAAATTCTTCTTCTTTTTTCAATAACCACGGTTTCCGCTGCAATGAGCCAAAGACTAAGGGTGCTTTCTATGCAATAGTTACATAAAATGTATGGGAAAAGCAAGCATTTTGTTTTATACAAGTACAAATTCGTATAACGTATACAATGTTACTTCCAATAGCTTGTGGATACTGACGATGGCAGCAAGCCTTTCTTTACACAGCTTCTTGCGCTCGGTATAATATTGGATACAGTTTTTAAAATGTAAGTACTCTTATCTATAAAGTAGGTACTATGACCCGGGGATCTGTCGGTTTATCAATTCAGATAAGATAAAAATCGCCGAAAATGCGCAAGATATATTTGCTGGATTAAACCTTTTCGCATATTGTTGTAATAATCCCGTAAGCAACTATGACCTAAACGGAGAATTGCTTCCCATGTTCATTATTAGAGCAATAGGAAAAATGTTGGGGGGCATTTTCTTCCAAGCAGCACAAGATATTATTTATAACATTTTGTACTATGGGAAAAGAGCAACATGGGGGAAGGTGTTGGGGAATAGATCCCCTCCTTATGTATATTTATCATCTGCATTGTCTGCTTTGATTCCCGGAAGCAAAACAGCAAGAAACCTCGGAAGAGCCGGGCTAAATGCACTTGCTTCATCTTTTTCTTCTTTTGCAAAGAATAAGCAAAAGTTGACCCGAAAAAATATCCCCACCTATATCCTTCAGTTTTTTATCGCCTTTGGATTCAATTATATGTGCGAAAGAATCTCACGTTCTCTGGATGTTCAATTATCGAGCCTAAACAAATCCAAGATGAAAGTGTTTGCCGGAAATCCTTTGATCAAGAAAGGTGTAAACAATATCCGTGCTATGCATTCCGTTGTGCAAAACAGAATGAGGTCTTTTCTTTCATCCCATAGATATGTGATCACAAACTGGGGAGCGACCATTATGCAAGCATTAAACAGAAAATACGGGGCATAAAAAGGGGGATGGGTATGTTAGTCAAAACTGTTCTTTGGACGAGAGCAACTATTCTCTTGCTACTTGGGGTCGCGATCATTGTCTCCACCTTTTACAAAGGGCACACAGAACCAGAAACAGAGACGGAGAAGAAAGCAACAACGATATTGCTGTCGCTTGTTGGGACATTGATAGTAACTATTGGAATTGCTAATGTGTTTTTTTCGATTACGCCGAAAATCGAAACACAGGAATATGAGTTGGTTGGTCTTTCAAAAAAACTGTTTTTCGAGACCCCTTGCACTTTTGAAAATGAAAAAGACACCATTCTGCTAACGGTGCCGATTTCAGTGGCCCAATCTAATATGGAAGACTTGTTGACAGAAGGTTCTCATTATGTTGTTACATTTGAAAAACGGTCTCGAGTTGTCATAGAGATTTACGAAGTTACATAATGCATGTTCGTAGCATTTTACAACAATAAAGTCGTGAGGCTCCATCGCCAACGACAACCCGCTCCGGTATTTTCTTTTTAAGTCGAGGTAACAAATGGAAATCAAATGGACCATGAGGAAAATTAGTATATGACACCCAAAGAGTTATTGTTCATCAGGGCCGTATTTTATGTTTTGTTAAGCGTGGCAGTGTTTGCCGGGTCAGCAATCTTTGGAAAATACACCAAAGAAAGCCGAGCTGAGAAAATATTTGTGAATATAGTTATCGGCATAGTTTCTGCTGGCTTGCTTTTTGTTGGCGTAACAAATATGTATTATTCGCAATCGCCGAAACTCGACACAAAGATTATGGTTTTAGATAGCTTGACATATAGGCTCGGCTTCGAAGCATTAGGCTCTTTTTCAGATAAAAACGAAGAATATGTACTGACAATACCAATTGATGTTGGGAAAAAAAACATTGAAAATGGAAGGTTGGTGGAAGGGCAAGCATATATGGTGACTTATGATGTCAGAGCAGATGTTGTATTCGAAATAACCGAGCACGCCCAGAATAAAGAGGGGAAGGTGGAAAACGGAGGATGAAAGCTCAAAAAAGGCTTTCTGTGGCAGGCCTTGTTGACATTGCACCATGAATCCGCTCCAATACTGTGTCAATGAATTGGTATTCAGAAACCCCATACCATTATCTACAAAGCAGGTATTATGATCCGGGGATTTGTAGGTTTATTAATGCGGATGATGAATGGCCTCTAGCAACCAAATCAAACGATGCCAAATTAAAACCCGAACAAATAAAGAAACAGATGCGTAACAGATTTAAACAGATAAAGGTGTCGAAAGCGGTTTTTGATTATATAGCAAACGTTTTAGCTGGCGCTGCGAAAAAGAAAAAATATTCATGGTCTTAATGGGAGATTTTAGTTATGTATCAGAGTTTATTTACCAATGCAATGGTTTCCATTGTACTAGGGGTGTTGTTGCCCATACTGTATTTTGTTGCGAATCATTTTATAAAAGAAAAGAAATTTCTTACAGTTATCATCTTGATAGTTTCTGTCCTATCCATTGCTGTGGGCTTGAGAAACCTCTACTATGCGAAAAAGCCCAGTATCAAAACAATAGTGGCAAAATACGATGGAATTCATCAGTTCGGTGAGGCATTTGGCTCGACTTGGTACTTTGTTGACAAATCAGAGAATACCTACTCTCTTTCGCTAGATTATTTTTCGATAAGAAATGTAATCCCAAATGGTGAGCTTGATCTGGACAAACAGTATATAGTGACTTTTGAGGAACATACAGAAGTATTGGTCGACATAAAAGAGGCGACATAGTAAGAACTTAACACTAATTTCCAATAAAGCCCCGTAGCTCTCTTCAGAGAGCCACAGGGCTTTTTCATAAGTTTACAATATTCTGACCGGAATGCAGCAATTCTTTTCATCGATGGGGAAGGGCTGGAGTCAAGCAAAACCTCGGCTGATTGAAAGTTCACTTCGAATCAGCCGAAGTTTTGGATCGATGAGGTTTTCTTATTTCCCCACGCAGAACGTGGCGAAGACCTGTTCGATGATGGTGTCCGAGACGGACTCGCCGGTGAGCTCGAGGAGCGGGGCGATGGCGTCGTCGACACAGACGGAGAGCGCGTCCATGGTGAGGCCGAGCTGGATGCCGTCGATGGCTTCTTTAATGGCGGCCATGGCGCGATGCACACAGTCGAGCTGCCGCTCGTTCGCCAGCATGGCGGCCGAGGGGTCGAAGTCGGCGGTGCCGAGGAGGTCTTCGAGGAGCACGCGCATCTGTTCATAGCAGTCCGGGTCTTTCGCGCTCAATGTGATGACCGCGCTGACGAAGGGAGAGAGCTCCTCCTCGGAAACGACGTTCCCGAGGTCCGACTTGTTGATGATGGCGATCGACTTGCGGTTCTCGACGCTGCCGACTTTTTGAAGCAGCGCCCGGTCCGCGTCGTCAAGGGGCTCGGAACCGTCGAAGACGGCGAGCACCAGGTCGGCGTGTTCGAGTTTCTCTTCTGCCATCTGGATGCCGATGCTCTCGACGACGTCCTCGGACTCGTGGAGCCCGGCGGTGTCGGCGAGGCGCAGCACGACGTTCCCGATGCGCGCGGTCTCCTCGACCACATCCCGGGTGGTGCCGGCAATGCTCGTGACGATAGACCGCTCCCGCTGCAGGAGCCGGTTCATCAGTGTCGACTTTCCGACGTTCGGCCGCCCGACGATGGCGGTCTCGACGCCTTCGGTAATGGCCTGACCGGCGTCGAACTTTCTGGTGAGAGCATCGAGCTTGTCGTATGCGGCCTTGAAATCCCCGAGAAGGACGTCGTAGTCGAGTTCTTCCTCGTAGATCTCATCCGGGTAGTCGGCCCAGGCCGCCATGTGTGCCGCTGCGGCGATGAACACATCAGACACGGAACGGATCTCCCGGGAGAGGGAGCCTTCCAGTGCGTGGTACGCGGCGTTGGCCGCCTGCTCGCCGTGGGCGGAGATCATGTTCATGACGGACTCCGCTTCAGAGAGATCCAGTTTGCCGTTCAGGAAGGCACGCTTCGTGAACTCGCCGGGACCGGCGGGTTCGGCACCTGCGGCAAGGACAAGGCGGAGGACTTTTTGCATGAGGTACATGCCGCCGTGGCACTGCAGTTCCACGACGTCTTCGCCGGTGTACGATGCCGGAGCGCGGAACACGAGGCAAATGGCCTGGTCGACCGCCTCGCCGTTTGCTTCGACGACGGTGCCGAAGAGTGCCGTGTACCCGGGCACGTCAGCGAGTGCCGGTGCGCGTTTCGCCGGGACAAAGACCTTCGAAGCAACGCTCAGTGCATCGCCCCCGGAAATGCGAACGATGCCAATGCCGCCCGCCGCATTCGGCGTAGCAATGGCCGCAACCGTACGATCTGCCATGAGAACTCCTCCTTCTGTGATAAGAATTCAAAAGTATTATAAACACTGAAGTTAAGGGTGTAAAGAAAAAGCGAGCACAACCGGTACTTGTCAATTTGCACAAGTAAACATATTTCTGTTTGTAGAAACTTTACGAAGATAGTTTTGTACAAGAAGATCACCTTGACAGAGGTTCGGAATTATGGGACGATAAACTTGAAATAAAAAGGAAACCAAGAGTTAACATATACCTTGGCAAAGGTCCTGGAGGGTATTATGAAAGAGTACAAAGTGTGGTTCAAACTCCTCGCGGTCATTCTGTCTGTCCTGATCGGGTTCCAGGTAGCGCCGGTTTTTGCGGTAGCCCTGGAAAATGGCCAATCTACGACCTCCACAACCAAATTAGTCAAACCAAAGACGTCTTCTGCACCGGAGAAAAACACGGTGTCGGAAGACGTCCTTTTAGCGCTTGCAGATAAAGATGATGAGCAGGAAGCGGAAGCGGAAGAAGCGCCCGACATCACCGGAGAAGAGACAGAACTGCGGGATGCCGGCGTCAAGCATTTCCGCCTTTCCGATGGTCGGTATATGGCGGCCATCTACCCGGAACCGGTCCACTATGAAAAAGACGGAGAATGGGTCGACATCGACAATACCCTGAGAGAAGAAAAGGTAGAAGATGGAACGGTACGCTATGCTGCGACAGAGACCTCTACGCCGGTCTCGTTCCCGGATCGGCTTGTTAGGAACGATGGCACGGAAGCTCCTATCACCGTCAGCGTCCGCGGACACGAACTGAAAATGACTGCAGAAAGTACAGACCCGACGACAGACAGCGTCGCCTCAGTGGTGGAACCGTCTGAGCTGACCTCTGCTATGTTGGAACCGACAGCTTCCGAAGGTGCCGAAGCGGAATCGCTTGCCCCGAAGAGCAAACTGGCAGACTGGCTCAGCTCGAGGTTCGGTAAAGAGGAAAAAGAAGATGGGGCGGAAGTATCTGAGAAAGCCTCACCCATGGCAGTCGACAACAAAGACAGCGCCATTGCATATAAAAATGCCTTGCCCGGAGCAGACCTTGAATACAAAGTCACCTCCAGCCAGGTCAAAGAAGCGATCGTCCTGAAAGAAAAGCAGGAAGACTACCGGTTTGCGTTCTCGTTCGATGCCGGAGACCTGGAGGTTATCGAAAACGGGGACGGCTCGGTTTCCCTCATCGAGAACGGCGACGAAGAACACCCGCTCTTTGTGTTTGCAGCCCCCTTTATGCAGGACGCAAACGGCGAGTATTCCGAAGATGTCTTCATGACGGTCGAGAAAGCAGACCCGAATGACAAGACCTCCGGTCTTTATAACCTTATTGTAAAAGCGGACCCTGCGTGGATCAACGACTCCGCCCGGGCGTTCCCAGTCATCATCGACCCGACGGTCCTGTTAGATGTCGGGTACCTCAATATCGATGACACCTATGTCGACACGGCCTCTGCCACCCATCACGCGTGGGCAGGTTCTCTTTATGTCGGCAAAAACTCCCTCGGCACCACCAGGACCTATATCAAGTATGCGCTTCCCGACCTCCCGGACTGCAGCGTGGTCGTGGGGTCCAAGCTGTACCTCGCACAGCGGGACTATGACCCGGGTTCCGGAACGAAGGCGTTCATCGCCGCATATGCTCCGAACGCCAACTGGACGAACACGACCCTCCTCTGGAGCAACCAGCCGTCCTACGATGCGACCTATGGCGCAGTGGACTTCACGACGTTCACGGCCGGGACCGGCACGTTCAACTATACGCTGGACATCACGAAGATTGCGAAGAAGTGGTATGAACAGGGACAGAACTACGGCGTCATGCTGAAGTCCTACAACGAGAGCACGACCCGTCGAAGCGCCTTCTACTCCACGAACTATACCTCTGCGGCGATGTACCCGCAGTGCTCCGTAACGTATGTCAACAGCACCGGCCTCGAGAGTTACTGGAACTATGAGACGGTGGATCTCGGTCGTTCCGGTACCGTTTCGGTCAACGATTACAACGGTGCCATGACCTATGTGGTGGATGACATCGACCTTTCCGGCAACACAAGCCCTATGAGCATGTCCCACATCTATCTGTCTGATGTGGGGAGCCTCAATGAATTCTCAGACCTGCAGACAACTCGTTACGGAGCCGGGTTCCGCACGTCTCTGATGGAGCGGATCAAACTCCTGTCTTCCACAGCAGACCCTGCTCTATATACGGCGGGCTACCGGGTGAAACTCACGGATGTCGACGGGACGGTCCATTACTTTAAAAAGACCGACACCGTAAAACATTATGTCTATGAGTTCGATGAGAATGTCGTCATCGACGAAGCTCCGGCGAACGACTATATCTTCACGCTGAGTTATGAAGACGGTAGCAAACGTCTATACGACTCCGAAGGGTACATCGTCGGCATGCTGGACCAGAATGGTGTCCGGTATACCATCACACCGGCATCCGGGAACCAGATGTCCATCACGGACGGAGCGAACCGGACCGGGACGCTTCAGTTCAATTCAAGCGGATACCTCACGAGTTTCACAGACCCCGCCGGCCGGGTAACGTCATATACCTATTCAGGAGATAAACTGACAACGATCACCTATCCCGACAGCCGCGCGACACAGTACACCTACAATTCGAACGGACTTCTCGAAAGCATCACGGCAACGGACGGAACGTCTGTCCGATTTACGTACAAAGCAGTCACGTCCAAGGGGAAGACCTTCTATCGCGTTGCGACCATGACCCGCAAGGGCACAAACAGCGACTTCAATACGCTCTCGTTCCAGTATGAAGGGGGCTTTACGGTCGTGACCAGCGGAGACGGCACGGTCAACAAGATCAGTTTTGACAGCATGGGCCGTGCCATCGGCATCCAGGACCAGGACGGCAACCTCGTGACCGGCAAATACAATAACGGAGGCAACAAGCAGAACACCGTCGCTTCGGAGTCCAACAGTTTTTCGGTGACGGAGAACTTCTTCCTGAATCACAGTTTTGAGGAAGGAGCGACTAACTGGAACGTCTACTATTCCGGTGCACTGGGTAGTTACGAATTATCCTCAAACGCAAAAGCCGGGTCTCAGTCTGTTGCTTTGGGCCGCTCGTCAGCCGGTGGAGAATACCTCAACCAGGACTACACGAATGTCTCTGCCGGAGAGACCTATGTGGCCTCTGCCTACATGAAGATCGACGGGCAGATCGAGAACGGCAACGCATTTCTCAAAACGGAGATCAAACAGGGAGACACTATACTGTCGACCGAATACAGCATCCCCTATTACACGACTCAGGGAGAGTGGCAGAGAGTCCAGGTGCCGGTGACCATTCCGTCGGGCTGTGACCGGATCCGGGTGTTTGCAACTCTGGAAACCTACGGCTCGGAAACCGAGACGGTCTACTTTGACTGCATGCAGCTTGAGAAAAAGGAAGCGGCAGGGCCTTACAACTTCCTGACGAACCCGACCTGTGACATGCTGGACAGCTCCGGGAATGCAATCGGATGGACGCTTCCGAGCGGCGGCTCGACCGAGACGTTCTCCGGTTCAAACAAGTGGATCCGGATCGCCGGTGCTCCGGCCAGCAACCGAAATGCTTACCAGACGATCTCGCTGAGCGGCGATGAAGGCGCGGTCCTGGTGTTTGGCGGCACTGCACTCGGGTTCAGCTCAGCACAGTGCAATGATACAGAAAACAACAGCCGGCGGTTTGGCCTGAAACTGTACCTCTATAACAACGACACACTGGTCACCAGTAAATCGCTGTGGTTCAATACCTACACGAACGAAGTCCAGGGCATTTCCGGGTCGATCAAAGCGACCGGCGCTTTCAACAAGGTGATCTTCCGGACGCTTTACAATCAGGAAGTAAATGCGGCAGCCTTTGACAACTTCTATGTTTATGAAGACAACTATGGGACGAATTACAGCTATGACAGTGACGGCAAACTCATCCTCCAGAAGAGCGACTCGGGGGATGCGATCCGCTATACCTACAATGGCCCCGACATCACGAAGATCGCCTTCGAAAAGAACGGGACCGAAAAAGACAATGAGACCTATACTTACGACAATAACCATAACATCCTGACCTCTACGACGAAGGACGGGATCGTGACGAGTTATACCTATCCGTCCACGAATCGGGGCATGCCGACCAAGATCGAAGTCGAAGACGCTTCCGGCAACCTGACTTCCAAGGTGGAATACACCTATACGGCGTATGACAATTACCTTGCGACCACGAAGGATGAGAACGGGCAGGTCACGACGTACAATTACAACACGACCAGGGGGCTTCTGAATTCCGTGACAGACCCCATGGGGAATGTGACGTCTTACACCTACAACACAAACAATGACGACCCGCTGACCACGTCCGGCTCCATCGATGCCAACACGAATGCGACGGTCAGTTACACTTATGATGCACAGGGGCGGGTGACCGGCATCGCCCCGGCAGGGACGACCTACAACTTCACCTATGACCAGTTCGGCCGGGTGACCGGGACCTCTGTTTCCGGGAACACGCTCAGCACTGTTGCCTACAATTCGGACGGCACGGTGGCCACTTCCACTTACGGGAACGGCACGGTCCACTCCTATGAGTATGACAGCATGGACCGCGTGACGAGCGAAAGCTATGACGGGAACGTGGCATATCGCTATTCCTACAACAGCCAGGGCTTCCTCGGGGTGATGGAAGATGTGGCAGAAGATGACTCCTGGGTCTACGGCTACGACCTTGCCGGCCGCCTGACGGAAGAAGACTCCATGAGCAGAGTCTCCATCCGTTATGCATACAACGACCAGAACAATACCTCCGCCTATAAGGTCTATAAGCGGGGCAACAAAGTTTCTTCGGCGGACTACACCTACAACAGTGTAGGGCTCCTGACCGGTGTTGCAACGAACAATGCCGCACCGAACTTCACGTTCGGGTATGACGGGCTGAACCGGATCACCAGCGAAGGACATACGCTTTCTGCCGGGTCTGTTGCGACGAACTATACGTACCATTCCTCGGCACAGGGCCAGTCCGGCAGAGTCGCAAGCCTGAGTTTCCAGAAGACACCGAGCAGCGGAAGCGCCACGGCCATGCGCTCCGGCATCCAGTACCAGTACAACGCCAACGGGCAGATCACGTCTATCACGGAAAACAACAAGACCCGTTCGTATGAGTACGACGGGCTGGGAAGGTTGACCAGAGAGAATGATGAGGACAGGAACCTGACCATCTGCTATAATTACGATAGTAATGGGAACATCCTCTCGAAGGTGGAATACCCTTACACGACCGGAGCACTGACCTCTGCGACCCGGACGGTCCCGTACACCTATGCGGTGTCCTGGGGAGACCAGCTCTTAAACTACAACGGCGGTCCGACCATTCTTTATGACCAGATCGGCAACCCCTTGTCTTACGGAGACTACACCTTCACCTGGCAAAAGGGTCGGCAACTGGCCTCTGCCACGAAGGATGGAGAGACGTTCAACTTCACGTATGACGCAGACGGGCAGCGGACCTGGAAGATGGGATCCACCACCGGAGAACAGTGCATCTATGCCTCCGGACTTCTGGTTTACTGGACGGACGGCGAGAACATCCAGAAGTTTACTTATGACCCGGACGGCATTGCACTTGGCGTCAACCTCAACGGAACAGACTACTATTACCTGTACAATGCGCAGGGCGACGTCATCGCTCTTTATGACAACACCGGCACTATTGTCGTGGAATACGTCTATGACAGCTGGGGCAAAGTACTGTCTGTGACGGGCTCCGGCGCTTTCACCATCGGTGCCCTGAACCCGCTCCGGTACCGCGGTTACTTCTATGACAATGACCTCGGATTCTACCTCCTTGAGACCCGCTATTATGACCCTGAAACGGGACGGTTTATCAATGCAGATGGCGTGGTTGACAACAAGGGTGTTGAGACCACTAATCTTTATTCCTATTGTGCAAACGATCCAATCAATAATAAAGATACAGATGGCCAACTTGTACATCCGGCTGTTGTTGGGGCTGTTGTTGGCGGAATTGCAGGCGGTGTCAGTGCATATCTAAAACATCGAAAAACAACAACCGATAAAAAGAAATTGGCAGGAAAAGTGCTTTGGGGCGCTGCCAAAGGAGCTGCGACGGGTGCGTTGTTAGGTGCACTAGGCGTGGGAGCATTGAAATATACCTCCAAGTTAAAATATGCTAAGACAGCATTTGTCGCCGCTAAGGCGGTTTTCCAAGGCGTCAAGTCCGCGGGGCGACATTATAGTGCTCGAATGAAAAAACCAATTGCAACATATAAAAAACAAGTTTCAAAAGCGCTTACATATACACCAAACAGAACATGGTCTGAGAAAAAGAGTCAAATAAAATCAAGCACAACTCAGCTTGCAAAGTCGGCAAGACCAACCAAATCAGATGTGATAGCGGGTGGCTTTGGTGCCGTCAATGGTGCTATTGATGGCGTAGCAACTCTAGCTACAGAAGGCTCGTTTAATCATTCTGTTCTGTCCGAAAGAATAATATATGATGTTGGCAGTTTCGGAGTGGCAGGCATCAATGCAAAATTTGACAACTTTGCTGATGAAACCGTTGCCGATCTTTTCCCGGGAGAAGTGGCATGAAGAATAAACAATCGAGAGTGATTATTTCAGAATATAGAAATTGGCTTATCTTTTATTCCATTATCTTTCTTTTGGGCTTTCTAGGCTTGGCAAGAGATATTGCATCTCTTTTTAGCAACTCAATGGACGACGAAGTGCCGGGAATGGGGTTGATTGGAGTTATTTTAATTCCCATCGTTGCGTATTTTCATCTTCGAAAAAAGGGTAAAATAGAAGTAACCGACAGTTATATCTATGCGAGCTATCCTAATCTTCCTTTTCGCACAATGGTTGATTTGGATTTAGAGGTATATTACGGAACCTACATCGGAGCGGATCAACAGTTATACATGGTTGTTTCAAATGAATCGTTTGTCAACGATTTTCGGGCAAATGGGTTTAAAGATATAGACTATAAATCACAGATTCAAATCAATTATAAAGGGAAGATAATGAAGCTGCTACCGAAAAAAGAATGGATAGAGATTAAAGAAATTAAACAGGAACCATGACGAGAATGTGGCATATCGCCAGTCTCAAAACAGCCAAGGTTAGCTTGATGCCATGGAAGACAGGGACGTCACCATCTGTTATAATTACGATAGCAATGGCAACATCCTGTCCAAGGTTTTCTACCCTTACACGACCGGGACGTTGACTTCTGCCACCCAGACCATCTCTTATAACTATGCGGTGTCCTGGGGAGACCAGCTCCTGACGTATAATAACGGCTCCATCATCCTTTATGACCAGATCGGAAACCCGCTCAGCTATAACGGGTACACCTTCACCTGGCAGAAGGGGAGACAGTTGGCCAGTGCGACGAAGGAAGGAGAAACCTTCAACTTCGTCTATAATGCGGATGGACAGAGAACATGGAAGGTTGGCTCCACGACCGGAGCCCAGTACACTTATGCGTCCGGTCTTCTGGTCTCTATGACCGATGGGACCAACACGCTGAACTTCACTTACGACCCGGACGGCATCGCACTCGGTGTGAACCTTAACGGCACCGACTATTATTACCTGTACAATGCCCAGGGTGATGTTATTGCTCTGTATGATGGCGCAGGCACTGTCGTTACAGAATACAAGTACGACAGCTGGGGCAAGCTGTTATCTACAACCGGTTCTGCGGCAAGCACCATCGGCCTCCTGAACCCGCTCCGCTATCGTGGCTACTTTTACGATACCGACCTCGGTTTCTACCTCCTTGAGACCCGCTATTATGATCCTGAGACGGGACGGTTTATCAATGCGGATGGGGTATTGGATAATAGGAATGTTTCCACATATAATTTATTCTCCTATGGTGCGAATGATCCTATCAACACGGTAGATTTAGATGGTAATTTCCCAGTTGCATTTGTTGCTGGTGCAATCATTGGTGCTGTATCTGGTGCGCTTTCGGCTTATGCTAAGAATAAAGGGAAAAAACATGTGAAAGGCGCAGTCATAAAAGGGGCTGTAGTTGGTGCAATTACAGGTGGAATTACAGGTGCTTTTGGCGGGTTGGCAGGCAATGTTGTCAAAGCATATAAAGCATATAGAGCAGTAAAGGCTCTCGCCGTAGTTTCTACCAGCATAGTTGGAGCAGTGACATCTTATGCAGGGGCAAGAGCGAACCGGGCAAAGGCTACCACTCGTAACAGAACAGCAACCATAAAAACCGTTGAAAAAAGAAAAGCGGGTGGTAAAGGAAAAACATCTATAAAAGTTGTTAGCAAAACGATAAGTTATTCCTATATGGGAATAGACTGGCAAAGAAATCGAAAAGAGGTTATTGAAGACCGTTATGCCGCCTTGGGAGGCGCCGTTGGCGGAGCTCTTTCTGCGGGAATAAGCATTGCAGCCGTTGGAGTCTTCAGTGATGTGGCAACTCAAAAAATTGATGTCGTTGCCGAATTCGGGTTTAATCTAATGGCAAATACAAACACATCTGCCTTTGATGCAATCGTTTCTAATGGGACCTTTAAATTGTTCCATTGACTTAATGGTGAACTTATGGAACATGTAATTAATCCATTTAAATCTACCATATGGATGATAATGCTGGTGGTAGGTGTTTCATTATTTGGTTTATATTTATTTACTGTAGACATCCATATTAAAGAAGATGCGTTTACGCTAGGTATGGATATTGCTACTGTTATAATACCATGGGTTGTATTAGCTCAGGGGGCGTTTTATAGAGACGTGAAACACTGGAGCATAGCGGTAATAAGGGACAATACAATTACTTCTTACTATAGGAAAAAAGAGACATGCAAAGTAGATTTAAAAAAAACGACTTATTACGCCCGGTTAAAGATTCCAAAAGACCGACTATCGGCAAGCAACGTATATATCATTTCAAATAAACAGTTTACTGTTCCGGAAGATAAACCTTATCGGTCCTTTTATGATAATTCTATCCAGGTCATGGTAGTGTTAACGATGAAATGTTCTTATGAATTTCCGCAGAAGGATTGGATTTGCGTACAGAAACCCGGCGCAGACGATTGGCTATAACAAGTTCAGGAAATTCGGTGAATGGACTGCGGTAAAAAGTAACCTGTATTTCTCGTGGTGCCAAAAGCCAGAGAGCGAACAAAGATCAATAAAAAGTCAGTCGGCAGTCCTTGTCGATTGACTTTTTATATCTAATCCATTAAGATAACTTTCGTATTAAAAGAAACCGCGCCGGAGCCACCGGCGTATGGAGCAGGAGTGAATACTATGGAAAACAACAAGAAGACCATGGATCAGATCGTCGCGCTGTGCAAGAACCGCGGGTTCATTTTCCCGGGTTCGGACATTTACGGCGGCCTCGCCAACAGCTGGGACTACGGCCCCCTCGGCGTCGAACTGAAGAACAACGTCAAACGCGCCTGGTGGAAGAAATTCGTCCAGGAAAACAAATACAATGTCGGCCTCGATGCCGCCATCCTCATGAACTCGGAAGTCTGGAAAGCGTCCGGCCACGTCGGCGGCTTCTCCGACCCGCTCATGGACTGTAAAGACTGCCATGCCCGCCACCGCGCGGACAACCTCATCGAAGACTTCGTCGAAGCGAACGGCCTCGACGACAAGGCGGAGGCCATGACCTTCGAGGAGATGGAGCAGTACATCGCCGACCACGACATCACCTGCCCGAAATGCGGCAGCAAGAACTTCACGAACATCCGTCAGTTTAACCTGATGTTCAAGACTTTCCAGGGCGTCACGGAAGACTCCGCCGCCACCCTGTACCTGCGGCCCGAGACCGCGCAGGGCATTTTCGTCAACTTCCAGAACATCCAGCGGACCACCCGCAAAAAGGTGCCGTTCGGTGTTTGCCAGGTCGGTAAGTCCTTCCGCAACGAGATCACGCCCGGCAACTTCACCTTCCGCACCCGCGAGTTCGAGCAGATGGAACTCGAGTTCTTCTGCAAGCCCGGTACAGACCTTGAATGGTTCGAGTACTGGCGTGGGTACTGCCGCGATTGGCTCTATTCCCTCAACATCAACGCCGAAAACCTGCGGCTGCGTGACCACGAGCCGGAAGAACTGGCGTTCTACTCCAAGGCGACCACCGACTTCGAGTACCTGTTCCCGTTCGGCTGGGGCGAACTCTGGGGCGTTGCCGACCGTACCGACTACGACCTGACCCAGCACCAGACCTTCTCCGGTCAGGACATGGACTACTTCGACCCGACGACCAACGAGAAGTACATTCCGTACGTCATCGAGCCGTCCCTCGGTGCCGACCGCGTCGTGCTCGCCTTCCTGTGCGAAGCTTACGACGAAGAGACCACGACCGACGCGAAGGGCAAGGAAGACACCCGTGTCGTCATGCGCTTCCACCCGGCACTGGCACCCTTCAAGGCTGCCGTCCTGCCGCTGTCCAAGAAGCTTGACGAGCAGGCCTCCGAAGTTTACGAGGCGCTGTCCAAGTACTTCATGGTGGACTACGATGTCACCGGTTCCATCGGTAAGCGGTACCGCCGCGAAGATGAGATCGGTACTCCGTTCTGCATCACCTACGACTTCGAGTCCGTCGACGACGGCTGCGTCACGGTCCGCGACCGCGACACGATGGAGCAGGTCCGTATGCCCATCGCCGACCTCAAGGCTTACCTCGAGGAACGCCTGGCGTTCTGAGTGCGGCCTTCGTTCTGAAACGAAATCAACAAGTCCGTTCCCCTCGGGGAGCGGACTTTTGTACTTCTATAGGAGTACAAACCTTTGACAAACTACTTCTTTAGAAGTATATTTGGAGGGAAAGGAGGTGTATCGCCATGATCATCGAGTTATACCACGGCTCTGACCACATCATCGAACAACCGGAGCTCGGAAAAGGTCGGTTGAAGAACGACTACGGCAAAGGGTTCTACTGCACGGAGGAGCGGGACCTGGCCAGAGAATGGGGTGTCAGCAGGAGCCGGGACGGCATCGTGAACCAGTACCAGTTAGAGACGAACGGGCTGACGCTGCTCGACCTCGGCGGAAATGAGTTCTGCGTTCTTCACTGGCTGACCGTTTTGCTGGAGAACCGCGAATTCGACCTCACGACCCCACTCGCGGTCGAAGCGAAAGAGTACCTGCTGGAACACTTCCGACCGGCTTATGAAACGTACGACCTCATCAAAGGGTACCGGGCCGATGACAGCTACTTTTCCTTTGCGCAGGACTTTATTGGCGGGGGCATCTCTTACCGCCAGCTGACCCGGGCGATGCATCTGGGAAAGCTCGGCGAACAGGTCGTGTTGAAAAGCGAGGTGGCCTTCGCCCGTCTCCAGTACCGGGGGTATGAAGTTGCTTCCCAGGAGGAATGGTATCCGAAAAAGGTGCATCGCGACCGGGCGGCAAGAGCGGCCTACTTCAATGTCGAAAAGAACCGGCGCCAGAAAGGCGACCTGTACATCTTACAGATCCTGGATGAGGAGATGAAACCGGATGATCCACGCTTACGATAAACTGTACCTCGAACGGGCGCGGACCGCGCTCGCCAGAATGCTGGATGTCGGGGTCAACGACTACGGGCTGTCTCTGTCGGACTTCTACCAGCTGTTCCTGGAGTCCACGGTGGCAGAGCGGTTTCAGGAAGGCGACTACGAAATGCTGGTCGGGCATTCCGGTGCCGAGCTGGCTTGGAAAGTGCTGGAGGCGAGCGGCGGACCGTTTGAGTATAAGACGCCGCAGCCGGCGCTGGACCGGAGCGAGGAGTACTGGACGGGCTGGGCTCTGGCGTATTACCAGTGGCGGACTGCTTTGACGTTCTCGGAGATCCAGAACGTCGTTCCGATCGAAGACATCCGGGCAATGTACATGCCGTACCACGAAATGGATATCAGCCATTTTTGTGAGGCGATGGACGGCTTCTACCGGAACGCATTCCCGGAAACGAACCTGAAGCGCCTGCGCGTGGCGGCCGGACTGAGTCAGCAGCAGCTGGCAGATGCGGTCGGCACATCGGTCCGCACCATCCAGCAATATGAGCAACGACAGAAAAGCATCAACCGTGCCGCCGCTGAGACGGTGTTCCAGATGGCACGCATTTTATATTGTTCGCCGGAACGGTTATTGGAAAAAGTGGAAGGATGAGCGACATGGATATGAGTTTTAAGGAATTGGTAGTAAAAAACCGGAGCTACCGGGGCTATGACCATTCCCGCTGGCTGACCCGTGAGGAGCTCCTCGACATGGGCCTCGGCGGCTGCATGATTGGTAACTTCGTGCGGGCGGAAGTGTCCGAAGCGCTCGACCTTCCGGACCACCTGGAACCGCTGCTGGTCGTCGCTCTCGGCAAGCCGGACGAGGAGATCGTCCTGACCGACCTCCCCGAGGACGGCAACACGAACTACTACCGCGACGCCGCCGACGTTCACTACGCCCCGAAGCGCGCACTGGAGGACATCGTGCTGTAAGAGCATTCGTTTACAGAAAACCGAAACCCCTCGGCCAAAATGGTCGAGGGGTTTCGATGTATATAATGCAATTGTGTTGGAAACGCTCAGTTGTAGTACCGCATGGAGGCGACGACGCGGCCGAGGATGGCGACTTCGTCGCAGATGATGGGTTCCATGTAGTCGTTCTCCGGCTGGAGGCGGAACTCGTCATTCTCTTTGTAGAACGTCTTGACGGTGGCTTCGTCCTCGATGAGCGCGACGACCTTGTCTCCGTTGCGGGCTTCGGGAGTCCGCTCGGCGATGATGATGTCTCCGTCCAGAATGCCGGCGTTGATCATACTCTCGCCTTTGACGCGCAGGGCGAAGTAGGTTTTATCGGAAGACATGGCGCCGTTGAACGGGACATAGCCTTCGATCTCTTCGACGGCGAGGATGGGCTGACCGGCGGTGACGGTGCCGAGGAGCGGGACCTGAGTGGTCTTGGTCTCCGGCAGGCCGACGTTCAGGTGGATGTTGCGCTTGAGGCCGGGGTCTCTCGTGATGTAACCGGCCTTTTCCAGCGCGTCCAGATTGCCCTGAACGGAGGACGTGGACTTGAGGCCGACCGCGGTGCCGATCTCGCGGACGGTGGGCGGGACGACCGACGCCTGTGCCCGTTCGAGCAGGTACGCGTAGATGCGCTCCTGAGTCTTGTTGAGTTTCTCCATATGGCAGACCTCCTAAAGTCTGTGGCGATACACCGGCAAAGCGCCGGGCTTCTCGCGTGAAAGCGCAGCGCAAAGGCACCTGCGCACAAATGTTCGTAATTATGATAGCACAGGGGCGAAGAAAATGCAAACATTTGTTTGAAAAAGGTGGCTTTCCTGTGGGTTCCGCAGAAAAGGCCCGAGTCGAACACTTTTCTGCTCCCCGGTTTTAAAGGATGGAAAGCCACCTTGTTCTATGCTAAAATAAGACCTTGGAAAAAGTGATACTTGCGAGCCCCGCCTGCGGGGCGCTGGAGGAATGAAACCCATGGCATATATGAAAACCGGAGCGGTGCGCGAGGTGCGGACCCGCACGAAGGTGACGGTCGCCGTCGTGCTGGCGGTGCTGCTGCTCGTGCTGGCGTGCGTCATCTTCGCGGTGAAGAACCCGCGGGCCGCGACGCAGCTCGTCATGTCCGATCAGGACTACTCGAGCTATGTGCTTCTGAAGAATGTTCAGAAAAAAGGGGAGGTGTATCGCCCCTACCTCACGAGGCTGACGGAAAACCACGCGTATGACAGCGTCGGCGCGGGGTCGGTCGAACTGTCGAAGGACATGGAGGACCTCGTGAACTCGGAAGAGGTGCTCGAGACGGCACAGCGGTACGTCGAGCAGCTGAGCTTTACCGGAAACACGCAGACCCGGGGGCTCCAGTTCTCCAACGAACTGAAACTGAATGACAACCGGCAGACCATCTTCACCCACGACCTTGCGTACCTCGCGAGCGGCGTCTACTCGACGGTGCCGGAGTACGGCTACGGCTGGACCCGCCTTTTTGGTGATGCACCTCAGCAGACCGACGAACAGCTCTACCGCCAGCGCGTGCTGCATGCGGCGCTGTCTTCCGGGGACGAGACCATCCAGAAAGCGCTGTCCAAAGCTGGAAAAGCTGCGTATAAAGCGGTGAAGAAGGATATCGACATCACCATCGACAAGGACCAGCAGCTGGACTTCCAGGACAAACACGCGACCGGCGAACGGGTGAACATCCTTGTGGACGGGGAGGACGCGCAGGCGTTCCTTCAGGTGTTCTTCGACAAACTCCAGAAGTCGAAGGGCCTCATGGACGCGGTCAACGGCCAGCTCGACACCGAGGACCAGTTCGGGTCGGAGGAGACCTTCTTGGCATTCCTTTCGGCGATGCAAAACCAGTATAAAAACGCATTCCGAGACACGGGCATCTCCCGCGTGTCCTTCGATATGCTCGTCGACCAACAGAACGTCATCCACGCGTTCGACGCCCTGGTGAAGCGACCGGACGGGGACATCATCGTCAATGCCATGCTCGACGATGACGACCACCGCGGCCCCGCCTTCCACCTGCGGATGGGCGGCGACACCCTCGTGAAGTTCAACGTCGAGAAGAAGACGCAGACCGCCGGCACCGTGGACTTTGCCTTCGGAAACTTTGAGAACTCCGTTTCCTACAGCAACTTTGCCACGGCGGACGGCCTCGTCTACGGCACCTTCGAGTTCGCTCCGGTGGACGTCTCCTGGTCGAGCGACCTCGGCAAGTTCGGTCTGTTCCTGCAGACCTCGCCGAACGCCGCGACCGACGGCAGCGCCGCCGGCTTCCACCTGCTGGCCCAGACCGGGTTCTCGACCCTCGGCACCGCGACCATCGAAGCGGATGTCAAAGACGCCGAGTACACCGGCATGGTGACCGACGAGGACATCGTCATCCATGAAGAATATAAGAGCAAGGAAAAGCAGGCGAGACGGATCCAGTACTGGATCTCCGACCTGCCGTCGTCCGATCCTCTCTACAAGAGCGCGCTGCGGCAGATCGTCCAGACCATCGTGAACGAAACGGTGTCTGCAGCGAAAGCGGCGAGTGCCACAGCAGATGAAACGCTGAGCACCGGAGCGACGAAGTAAATCGTGCAGAGAAACTCTCTGGATGGGCGCTTGGGGTCCCTCGCAGAGGGGGTTCGGCTGGCAAGCGACCAGACAGAAGTTTTCTGCACAGGAACCAGGAGGCACCTATGAACATTATCGACATCTCTTCTGACCTGCTGCGGGCGGAAGTTTACCCCGGCGACCCGGAACCGCGGGTCCACGCCATCCAGCGCCTCGACAACGACGACGAGTTCGACGTGACAGCGCTGTACGCGTGCCTGCACTCCGGCACGCATGTCGACGCGCCGTCGCACGTCTTCAGCCAGACGGAGGACCCGGACTTTTACAAGACGGTGACGGACCTGCCGCTCGAGAAGTTCATCGGACCGGTCACGGTCGTGGACATCCCGCCGGGACCGCTCACGGGCCGCGAGATCGAACGGTACTTCCCGCGGTTCTCGGACCGGATCATCCTGCGTTGCCACGGAGACTTTGAGTTCTTCGCCGGCGCGGCCGACGACGTCGCGGCACTCGGGTACCAGCTCCTCGGGTACGAGGGCCTGTCCCACGGCGGCAAGAACGAAGCGGCGTTCCACCGGGCGCTCCTCGGTGCCGGTACCGCGCTCCTCGAAGGCCTCGACCTCTCCGGCCTGAACCGCGGGGGAGACTACTTCCTCTTCGCGCCACCGGTCAAACTCGGCGGCCTCGAGGCTGCCCCGGCCCGCGCCATCCTCATTGAAGACCACATCATCTGGCGGAAGTGAATCGCCACAGGCAAGACCTAAAAGAAAACCGTTTTTAAAAGGAACAGGCGCTATGCCAAAACTGGCACGGCGCCTGTTGAGATATCAAGCGAAAACTTCGAATCGGTTATGTAAGAAGTCGATTGCTTGCATATTCAACTTCTGATAATACGCTTTCTCTATCTTCCTTCGACTTGATGCGAAGGGCACGAGCCCTGATTGCGTCGACAAAGTCTTGACTTTGCGACTGTTCTGCCACATCTTCGAACACTTCGCTCATCCAGACAAACTGGTCATCTGTAATATCGTTCAAAATGAAGGAAATCGAATCGCCAATATTGGAAGATAATAAATTGGTCTGTTCTTTCCAATTTTCCATAAGCCCAATGTCATCATTCAGATGGAGAGCCAGTCGATCGTTCAATAATTTCAAATAAGCATTTTGCATCATCTTTTCCTCCTTCTCAAAGCGACAGACTGATCAGTATCAGGAAAAATAGTTGCGATTTTCCCATGTCTGCGGATGACACCTACGCGAACTCCCTTATAAGTGCCAAAGGTTGCAATGCCATCTGCCACATGCCGATTGCGCTTTAAGTGTGCGACTTGTTCTCCGGCACGTTTGATGTCCTTTTCGCTCCAAGTCTTTGGAAACCAGGCTTGTGCGGTGCCGGAGCGCTTCTTTCGGTTTTTGTGGTTCTCTACATAACCTAGTCTAACACCATTCTTTAAAGTCGTCACGACCTTATATTTGATTCCATATTTCTCCAGTAATTCTATGCCCCGCTGCCCATGACCGCCGCTAGCCAGCCGAATTCTCTTATAAGTTTTCCCATTTTCCTTTATTTGAGTCCACTTAAAAGAACCTTCGTTGGAATGAACTACTGCAAACTGACTTGGTGAAGTGCCACTTCCTTTAGTGTTCATGTAGCGACCGCTTTTAGTGGTTCCCATTGTCTTCGCCTCCCTTCTTGAGGGTGATCCAGTCGGGGTAGGGAACGAATCGTGTCCGGTCCTCTAATCCGTGAAAAATCTTGTCTGGCATGGGCCCATAGACCAACACGACTTCCGGCTCCAGTTCGTCAAGCATAGCTTCCAAGCCATCCCGGAATAATCGCCAAAAGAAGACCAGACGCTTACTTCAGATGCTAAACTGACAGTGCGAGGAATCTGCAAAGCAATCGTGCAAATATATGGATCGACGGAAATGTCTATGGGTCAGGAAAGTTTGTTTTTTCCGTATACTGTCCACATGGGGAAATACGCTGGGACCTATGGAAAAGCGAATGCCCTGATCGGTGAATTTATCGAAAGATTGAAAACACTCTCCAATATCCATAAAAATGGAACCTTGCCGGATGATTCTTTTCAGTTGGCGATCAATGGACATCTATCGACACTCCCTGATGTATTACCGGAAGATCTATCGGAGCATCCTAAAGCAACAATCACGATACCGACAGGACAAGAATAATACTATTGACAAGCCACTTTTCAAGTGGTAAATTATATGAGCAAACAAAGCAGAACCGTTCGTTCTCACCTTGCGGACCGCAGGTCCCGGGTCAATAAGCACACACATCGCCGAAGGGCGGTGCGTTACTCTGACTTATTGCGGGCGAACGTTGTTTTGCCCGCATTTTTATTATTTCTTTTGGAGGTGCTTGAACATAGCTAAACAGGACAATCGCGATACGACTCAGATCAACGGTCAGATCCGTGACAAAGAAGTCCGCGTCATTTCCGCAGACGGTGAACAGCTGGGCATCATGTCTTCCCGCGACGCGCTGCGTATTGCCGAAGAGAAAAACCTGGACCTGGTCAAGGTCGCACCGCAGGCGAAACCGCCGGTGTGCAAGATCATGGACTACGGTAAGTACAAATTCGAGCAGACGAAGCGTGAGAAGGAAGCGCGCAAGAACCAGCACACGGTCGAACTCAAGGAAGTGCGCCTGTCTCTGAAAATCGACAAACACGACTTTGATACCAAGGTGAACAACGCCATCAAGTTCCTGAAAGCCGGTAACAAGGTCAAGGTCTCCATCCGCTTCCGCGGCCGTGAAATGGCCCACCCGGAAGCCGGTAAAGTCAACATGGAGAAGTTTGCCGAAGCCGTCAGCGAATACGGCACTGTTGAAAAGCAGCCGAAGCTCGAAGGCCGTCAGATGCTCATGTTCATCGCCGCCAACAACGCGAAGCCGCCGAAGAAGGGCAAGAAACCCCAGAAACAGCAGGCCTCGAAGGGCGATGCACCGGCTGAGAAGTCGGAGTAAATCGCCACAAAACCGTCAATAAACATTTAGGAGGATACAACAATGCCGAAAATCAAGACACACTCTGGCGCCAAGAAACGCTTTAAGATGTCCAAGAATGGTAAGCCGAAGATCGCGCATGCCAACAAGTCCCACATCCTGACCAAGAAGAACACGAAGCGCAAAAGAAACCTTCGGAAACAGACGGTCGCGGACAAGACCAACCAGAAGCAGATCAAGAGACTTATTCCTTACAAATAAGCCGACGACCGCATGACGCGAAGGGGTACATCGCCCCAAGACTACGAATTAACTGGAGGTAATTACCATGGCACGAGTAAAAGGCGCTATGATGACTCGCAAGAGAAGAAATAAAACCCTGAAGCTGGCGAAGGGCTACTACGGTGGCAAGTCCAAGCTGTTCCGCACCGCGAAGGAAGCGGTCATGAAGTCCGGCAACTATGCCTACATCGGCAGAAAGCAGAAGAAACGTGACTTCCGCAGAATCTGGATCACCCGTATCTCCGCCGCCTGCAAGCAGAACGGCATGAACTACTCCACGTTCATCAATGGTCTCAAGAAGGCCGGCATCGACCTCAACCGGAAGATGCTCTCCGAGATCGCCATCTCCGACCCCGCTGCATTCACCGCTCTCACCGAGCAGGCGAAGGCTGCGCTGAAGTAAGCGTTGGCGATTTACTGACAAAGGATTTTGCCTCTGTGCAAGAGTGCGGAGGTGTTGCCCCGGACGGTTTGTCCGGGGCTTTTTTTATGTTACAATGGGAGCAGGATTTTTGTGCCGGGGGTTGCCCGGCGGAAGGAGTGGCTGCGGATGAGCGAACCTTTTGTGACGCTGGACCTGCACGGGTATACGGCGGACCAGGCCCGTGTGAAAGTGGACGCTGCGCTGCGGCGTGCGGACCGGGGGACCTACCAGATCCGCTGCGTGCACGGCTTCCACGGCGGAACCGTCATCCGCGACACCCTGCAATACAAGTACCGCAGCCACCCGAAAGTGAAGCGCATCATGCCGGGGGACAACCCGGGTGTGACCGTGCTGGTGCTGCGTGAACTATAAGGAGTTTCTATGGAAACCATTACGAGTGTGAAAAATGAGCGTGTGAAGGCGGCGGCAAAGCTCTCGTCTTCCGCAAAGGCCCGGCGGGAGCAGGGCCTGTTTGTGCTGGAAGGGCTGCGGCTTTGCATGGACGTGGTGCGCTCCGGACTGCGGTGTGCGGAACTGTTCGTGAGCGAGGAGTTCTGTGCGAAGCACGGAGCGGAGTATGAGGCACTCGCCGCGTGTTCCGATGAAGTGTTCCTGGTGAACGACGCGGTGTTGGAGAAACTGTCTGACACGCGGACGCCCCAGGGCGTGTGCTGCGTGGTGCGGATGGCGGCGCCGGTGTCGCTGCTGGAACGTGCCCCAGTGTCTGGTGCTCCTGCATCGGAGACAGACCTGTCTGCTACCAAACTTCTTCTTTTAGAGAACGTTCAGGACCCTGCAAACCTCGGAGCCATCGCCCGGACCGCGGAAGCGCTGGGCATCTCCGGTCTGCTGGTCTCCGGCGGCTGCGATGTGTACGCACCGAAGGCGCTGCGCGCGTCGATGGGCGCGCTGCTGCGACTGCCGGTGGAAGTGGTGGACGCCGGGGTGGTTCTTTCCGGGGAAGGCAAGACGCCCGTTCCCCCGCTTCTCAAAAAAGCAGAAGCTTTGGGGTTCAAGACCTATGCTTCCACGCCGGCGGCGGACGCTGTGCCGGTGACGGAGGCCGACTTCTCCGGCCCGGTCCTGTGCGTGGTTGGGAACGAGGCGAACGGCGTGACGCCGGAGACGATGGCGGCCTGCGCGGAGCGGGTGACCATCCCGATGGTGGGCCGGGCCGAGTCCTTGAACGCCGCAGCCGCCGGTGCTATACTGATGTGGGAAATGGTACGGTGAGGTAAATCGCGAACAGGAGGAACATATGCAGACACGCAGCTTTTTCCGTGTGTTTCGGGGGTTTCTGACCCTCGTCATCGTGGGGACGATCGGCATGACCGCCCAGCTGGTGTTCACCGTTGTCACCTGGCGCAGTTCGTCGGCCAGCATCCTGCTGATGGGGCTGGCAGTCTACTTCATTTACTCCTTTGCCCGGGGGCTCCAGGAGCGGGACTTCCGCGACTGGAACCGCGCCGTGTTAGACGGCGACCGGGTGACGGGTTTCGACCTGTTTGGCAAACCCCTCGTCACCATAGACCTCTCACCGGGGAAGACGGTGTACTGGGCGAAGGTGTGGATCCCGAAGGAGCGGGGCATGGCCGAGCCCATCCTCGTGCTGTCGAACCACATGTTCTCGCTGCCCGGGAACGCGGAACAGCTGTTCCGCACGGTGTTCGACAATTCCCGGCAACTGCTCATCGTCGGCGCGCCGGAACACCCGTCCGAATGGTTCCCTGCCACCGAACTGGTCCGGGTGGAACAGGCCGACGGCGCGAACATTATGCTGTGACCCTGGCGAGCCGCAGCAGCAAGTAACGCGCATATGACGCGAATCGCCAAAACCAAAACCGAATAGGACGCCACGGTTCCATAAGATATACGGAGCTACAAAGTCAGTTTTACCTGCTTTGTAGCTCCTTTTTGTTTTATTAGAGAAAGGGGGTAAGAATCGTGGAGTTCAAGAGCACTGAATTTGACAATAAACTTTTGTACGAAATGCCGGACTTCTATTTTGAAACGAATAAAGGAGATGGGAATATATGAAGACACTTGAGTACTATATGGCACTTCCTTATAAAATGGAAATCCTCCCCGACCGGGATGAAGGTGGTTACGTAGCAGTATTTCCTGAACTACCCGGATGCCTGACCTACGCCGACACACTAGAAGAACTGGAATTGTTGGCAGAGGATGCCAAACGGACCTGGCTGACAGCCGCATTGGAAGATAGCATCCCGATCGAAGAACCGAAACAGGAGGAGAGAATATGACATTTCACGAAGACATGAAGTACTGGGTCTGGCTGCAGCGGGCGGCCGGGAAGGGCGCGAACCTGGAGCGGCTGCTTTCGCCGTTCGGTGGCGATGTACGGGCGCTGTACGAAGCGGACCCGGGGGAGCGGGAGCGCCTGCTGCGCGAGACGCCTTCGGAGTCGGCGGACTGGCAAAGGGAAGAAGCGCGCGGCGCCGGCATGCGCGGCGGCTGGATGCGCGACGGCTGGCGGGCAGACGGTCAGGAAGTATTGCCCGGCTGGCAAAAGGGAAAGTCCGCCGCGAGAAAGAAACGACCGGTCGCCGAAAGCACGCTGCAACGAATGAAGAAAGTGTCGCTGGTGGAAGCCGAGGAGACGCTGGAACTCTGCGAGCGGACCGGCGTCGTGCCGATCTGCCCGGCGGATGACCGCTACCCCTGGCTGCTCCGGGAGGTCCCGACCTGTCCTGCCGTTTTGTATGCCTTGGGCGATTTACGTCTCCTCACCCCGACCACGCTGCCCTTCGCCATGGTCGGCGCCCGCGACGCGCGCCTTTCCAGCCTCAGTGCAGCTTCCGACCTGGCGGGCAGCCTCGCCCGTGCCGGGTTCCTGATCGTCAGTGGCGGGGCCATCGGCACAGACAGCGCATGCCACATCGGCGCGCTGAATGCCGGCTGCCCCACCGTCGCCGTTCTCGGCACGGGCATCGGCACGAATTACCTGCAGCAGAATGCGGACCTGCGCCGGGTCATCTCCCATAACGGGCTCCTGCTCTCGGAGATGGAGCCCGGTGAACCCGGCAGCCGCGGAAGCTTCCCGCTGCGAAACCGCATCATCGCCGGCATGTCCGTCGGGACGCTCGTGGTCGAAGCGGCGGTGAAGAGCGGGTCCCTCATCACGTCGAAATACGCGGAAGAATACGACCGCGACGTGTTCGTCCCGCTCTTCCCGGGCATCGACCCGGAACGCCGTCTCGCCGACGACTATCCTTCCTACGCCGCACCCCAGAAACAGGTTGCCTTGTCGCCTGCTGTTCCAGCTCGAACCACTTCCAGAAACACGAAACTCTCATCCGCGTTCCGTGGAACGCGCGAGCTGTTGGAGCGCGAGACGGGCGTCGGCATCCGCTGTGCGGCGGACGTTCTCGCTGCATACGCGGACAGCTACGGCCTGGACCCGGCGGCACTCGTGGCGTCCGGTCAGGTCTCCGAAGAGGACCTGACCCGGGACATCACAGACCTCGCCGGCGTTTTCCCGCCGTTGCTGTCCCGCTCCATGGTCGCGAAAGCCCGCGCCCAGCTCGGCCTTCACCCCGGCGGCCCGGCCACCGGCTTCGGCGCTGCTTTTGCCGGCATGCCGCGCGCCACCGGTGACGGTCCGCTCCCCGCCGGTGCTTTCCTGGACCTGGCCGGTTCGGGCACCCTGAACCCGAACCCCGGCTGGGGTCCGTACCGCACCGCCGGGGACGCCGAACTCCGCACCTACACCTCCGCGGAGTTCGCCTACCGCCGTGGCGACCACCCGCGCGCGGATGCGCTGCCAGAAGACGTTTCAGCTCTGTCTGGCGACAAACTTAAAGGCAAGTCTTCTGACAGCTCACGTTCAGGAGAAAAACGTCTTCTGACAGAAGGCGCTCTGGCGTTGTCTGGGGATAACCTTGAAGAGGAATCTTCTGACAGATTACGAATTGACGGCAAACATCTTCTGACAAAAGATGCCCTGGCGTTTTCAGAGGACTATGCCGGTCGATCGCCAAAGCGGGAACCGGTCACCCCGCTCAAGCCGGTGAAGGACCTGAGACAGGAGGCGAAGGTCGTGCTGAACTGCTTCCGGGAGGATGACGGGCAAACTATGGAAGGCGGTGCTCCCGCGGGCGGCGACAATACTCATTTCCAAGCGCTTTATTACGATGATTTCGCAATGCGTCTCGACATGGCGCCCCAGTACCTGCTCGCGGCGTTGACCGAACTCTCGCTGGCATCGTACATCGACCTCACCGATGACCAGCGCTATGTCTGCGCTGTCGACCTCGAAAAGGAGTGGCTGGTATGAAACGAAACAGCAACGTGAACCGCCTTTACACACGACCGGTCCTCACCAAGGCAGTTCGCGTTCCAAACGAGCTGTCCTTCGAGGAGCCGGTCAACCCGCTCCTGAAGTACCCCCTAAAACAGGGCCAGCCCGACCAGACCCCCTTGAAAACGAGAACCGCACACGAAATAGAAAGCGAAGGAAAAGAGCATCAAAAGAAAGAAAAAGAGGCCAAAGAGAAGGAGACCGAAGAGGAGGAAACTAAAGAGAAGGAGACCAACCATGGAATATGAGACGAAATACATAGACGAAAACAAATGGAGAGTCGAGCTGGAAGCGCTCACACAAGAGTATGAGCGCATGCTTGCCTTCATTGAGCAGGAACTGAAAACTGCTCCGGAAGGATCATTGGTGATCTACCATAGCGCAAGGGGTCCTCAATACTACATAAGAAAAGACAGAGAGCGGCAATATCTGTCACGAAAAGAGAAAGAACAGATCAGACGACTGGCAGCGAAAGCATATTATATCGATTTGAAGAAAACACTGGAAAAGCTGATCAAACGATATCGAAGGATTCTGGGGCAAAAACCAATTCCGGGCCCGAAGGAAGTATATGCCCAATATCATGAACAAAGAAAGTGCTTGTTGGAACCATTAGACAGCGGTCTTTTGGAGTATTTGGAGCAATGGCAAAAGCGACCATATGAAACGAAAGGTTTTCTTCAGGCCGACCCGGAATACTATGCAAAAAACGGGTTGCGAGTGAGGTCTAAGTCTGAAGCAATCATAGTGGACTTGTTGATAGAATATGGCATTCCCTTTCGGTATGAGTGCGGATTGTACCTGAAAAGCGTTGGAGAGATCCATCCGGATTTTATCGTCCTCAACAAGCGAACGGGAGAAGAGTTTGTCTGGGAACATTTTGGCAAAGTCGATGATTGGAAATATGCCAACGATATGGTAAAAAGGGTCGAAGCTTATCATTACAACGGTTACTACGAAGGAAAGAACCTGATTTATACGCTGGAAAGCAGTCGACAGCCTTTTGGTGCAAGAGATGCAAAAAGAATCATTGAGCAATACCTTATCTAGCCTTTGCATGTTTGCTTGCAAGAAAGCCGGAGGGGGTAGGGGCAAGGGGATAGGGGGAGGTGGCTTTCTTCCCGAAGGGTCTTTGGCTCCCCCTTCCCCTTTATGTAGTAGAGCATTTAGCTATATGAGGAGAAAGTCAGACCTAACAGAGGAGAGGCCCTTGTTAGGTCTGACTTTGGAGGGAGTGTAGGAGGGGAAAGTCAGACTTGATGGAGGAGAGGCTCTTGTTAGGTCTGACTTTGGAGGGTGTGTAGGAGAGGAAAGTCAGACCTAATAGAGGAGAGGCTCTTGTTAGGTCTGACTTTGGAGGGTGTGTAGGAGAGGAAAGTCAGACCTGATAGAGGAGAGGCTCTTGGCAGGTCTGACTTTGAAGGGTGCGAAAGAGAAAAAAGTCAGACCTAATAGAGGAGAGGCTCTTGTTAGGTCTGACTTTGGAGGGAGTATAGGAGAGAAAAGTCAGACCTGATGGAGGAGAGGCTCTTGTTAGGTCTGACTTTGGAGGGAGTGTAGGAGAGGAAAGTCAGACCTAACAGAGGAGAGGCTCTTGTTAGGTCTGACTTTGGAGGGTGTGTAGGAGAGGAAAGTCAGACCTGATAGAGGAGAGGCTCTTGGCAGGTCTGACTTTGAAGGGTGCGAAAGAGAAAAAAGTCAGACCTGATAGAGGAGAGGCTCTTGTTAGGTCTGACTTTGGAGGGAGTATAGGAGAGAAAAGTCAGACCTGATGGAGGAGAGGCTCTTGGTAGGTCTGACTTTGGAGAGAGCGAAGGAAGGAAAAGTCAGACCAAAACGATGCGAAAACTCTGCTGGTATGACTTTGGAAGGTGCGCAAGATGAAAAAGTCAGACCAAATAGTAGAACGAGAACCATTTGGTCTGACTTTTGGTCTGTTTTTGGGGAAGGGGAAGCCAAAGAGCGTGGGAGAAAGGCACCTTCCCCTTCCCCAAGCCCCAACCCCTTCTGCCTTTCTCGCTTTCAATCAGAGCAACAGGGGGGAGTGCTTCAATCATGAGGAAAACTGTTGGTCGTTTCCACCCTAATAAAGGAGGTAAGAACAAATGAGAGATGAATATGATATTGAACGCTTAAATGCGAGAAAAAACCCATATGCTGAGCGTCTGAAGAAACAGGTCAAAGAACTTGATGAAGATACAATAGAACACGTCAAAGCTCTGGCAGAAGAAAAAGGCGTCCCATACCAGGCTCTGATCAACTCGTATTTAAGGGAACATGAAGAGAATAGAGAAGAGGAATCGCTCAAATGAAAAAAGACCGTCGAAGCGAGCGCTTCAACGGTCTTTTGTTGTTTTGAATAGGTGACAAGCACATGCGTGAAAAGCGAATTCGTTCTTTTCGATCTCTTCGCTTAGGCAAATGGCCTGTGCTTACGCTTTGTTCGCGCGGGCTTCGAGGGCGGCCTGGGCGCGTTCGGCGTCTTCCTTCATGGCGACGGCGGCTTCTTTGCAGAACGCTGCATAGTCGAAGTCTTCGCCTTCCTGTTCCTTGAGGTAGTCGATGAACTCCTGGCGGGTGACGCGGTCGTATCCGCTCTCCTGCTGATCGCTCAGCGGGTCGATGGCGGTGCCATAAGTGAGGTCGATCATCTTCCGCACACGGTTGCGGCAGAAGGCGCCCTGGCAGAAGCCCATGCCGGCGCGAGTCCGGCGCTTCACGCCATCGACGGTCATGACCGGGAACTCCCGGGTCAGAGCGTCTTTCACTTCGCCCGCCGTGACCTGCTCGCAGCGGCAGATGAACTTGTTCGGGTCATCGTAGGGAAGGTCCAGATGACGGTGGACATAGTCTGCCGGTTTCATCTCGGTCTTGCGCCGGATGATGGCTTTGCGGTACGGGTCGTAGGACTCGTCCGGAACCAGCTTGAGGCCTTCCTCTTCCAGCATCTCCGTCACGAGGTCGGCGATGCCGGGGGCGGACGTGAGGCCGGGGGACTGGATGCCCGCGACGTTCAGGAAGCCCTTGGTAGCCGACGGCCCGATGACGAAGTCGTCCGTCGAGGAGACGGCGCGGAGACCGCAGAACGAACGGATGAACTTCGAGGGGTCTACGTGCGCGTAAGACGCGAGGCCCTGCTTGTAGATCTTGTAAAGACGGTCCACGTTGGTCTTCTTCGTGGCGGTCGCGGCGTCTTCGTCGATGGCGTCGGGTCCGAGGAGAAGGTTGTCGTGGAAGGTGGATGTGACCAGGATGCCCTTACCCATCTTCGTGGGCATGGCGAACACGACGGTGTTCAGAACGTGGCCCGTTCCCCGGCCGAGCAGGATGTACTCGCCGGAACGCGGGGTGATCGTGAACGTCGGTTCGTTGACCATCTGGTCGACTTTGTCGGAGTAGAGGCCCGCCGCGTTCACGACGAACCGGGACGTGAAGTCCGCGCCGTCGGTGTGGACGACGAACGTGCCGTCGTCAGCCACGTCGATGCCGGTGACCGCGGAGTTCAGGAACAGTTCCGCTCCGTTGTGGATCGCGTTTTCGGCGAGTGCCACCGTCATCTCATAGGGGGAGCAGACGCCGGCGCCCTTGCAATAAAGGGCATACTTGACGTCCGGGTTGACGTTCGGCTCGATGGCGAGGATCTCGTCGTGCTCCAGGATCTCGAGGTCCGGCAGCCCGTTCTTTTCGCCGTTTTCCTTGATGGCTTCCAGTCGGGGCAGGTCCGCCTCGTCCATGGTGATGACGAGGGAGCCGGTCTCACGGAACCCGAAGTTCAGTTCCTTATCGAGCTGCGCGTACTGGCGCCGGCCCTGGTAGCAGACCCGGCCTTTCAGTTTTGCGTTGGCTTCGGCATAACCACCGTGGACGATGGCGGAGTTGGCTTTGGAGGAGCCCATCGCCACATCGTTTTCCGCCTCCAGAATGGCGATCTTCAATTGATATCGGGAGAGTCTTCGCGCGATCGCGGTGCCGACGACGCCGGCGCCGATGATCAATACATCATACATGAGTTTACCTCCTGTGGATCACTGATCCTCTTCCTTGTCGCTCGAGAAGCTGGTGTCAAGGTACGTACGGAAGTTGGCTTTGTAGCTCGGGAAGAGCTTGGGCGATACGACGCCGGTGTCCACCCACGCATCCGTAAGTTCCTGTTCGAAGGCAGCCACGTGGTCCATGTTGAGCTTGCCGACATGGTCGACTTCCTTCGCGCGGGCAGCGGCCTGGCGGCCGGACTCCCGCCCGAAGACGATGACGTCGAGGAGCGAGTTGCCCATGAGACGGTTGCGGCCGTGGATGCCGCCGACGACTTCGCCGGCTGCGTACAGGTTCTTCGTGTTTGCGACTTCACACTTCTCGTTGATCTCGATGCCGCCGTTCTGATAGTGCAGCGTCGGATAGATGAGGATGGGTTCCTTGCGCATGTCGATGCCGTACTTGTTGAACATCTTGAACATGCCGGGGATCTTGGAGACGATGGTGCCTTCGCCGTGGATCTTCTCGATCATCGGGGTGTCGAGCCAGACTGCCTGGCCGCCGCCGGGGATGTCGATGCCCTTGCCGCGCTCGGAGCACTCGCGGATGACGGCGGCCGCCGCCACGTCACGGGTCTCGAGGGGGTGCATGAAGACTTCACCGTCCGCGTTGACCAGCTTGGCGCCGAGGCCGCGGACTTTCTCCGTGACGAGCGCGCCGAGGATCTGCTCGGGGTACGCGGCGCCGGTCGGGTGGTACTGCATGGTGTCGGCAAACAGAAGAGGCGCGCCGACGCGGTACGCGAGGACGAGACCGTCCGCTGTGGCGCCGTGGTGGTTGGAAGTCGGGAAGCCCTGGATGTGCAGTCGGCCCGAACCACCGGTCGTGATGATGGTGGTCTTGGCGCGGACGACCTTGAGCTCCTTCGTGTTGGTGTTGATGAGCACGGCACCGCCGATGTTGCCGCTCTCATCACGGAGCAGTTCGATGCAGGCCGCGTAGTTGAGGCACGGGATCCGTCTGCAGCGGGTCTCGTCGCGGAGGGTCCGCATGATCTCGGCGCCGGTGTAGTCCTTCGCCGCATGCATGCGTTTCCGGGAGGTGCCGCCGCCGTGGATGGCGATCAGCGTGCCGTCTTCTTCTTTGTCGAACTCGACGCCCATGTCGCTGAGCCACTGGAAGCAGTCCGGAGCCTCGGTGACGAGCTTGTAGACAAGCTCCTTCTTGCCGAGGTAGTGGCCGCCGCCATAAGCGTCAAGGAAGTGCTGGGCAGGGGAGTCGTTGGGCTTCGTTGCACCCTGGATGCCGCCTTCCGCCATCATCGTGTTCGCGTCGCCGAGGCGGAGCTTGGTCGCCATGAGCACGGAAGCTCCGGCGTTGTCCGCTTCGATGGCGGCGGCACAACCGGCACCGCCGGCGCCGATGATCAGCACGTCTACGTCATAGTCGATGTGGGACAGGTCTACATCGCCAACATGGATGCGGCTCTTGCCCATGAGGGTCTCGGCCAGCTCCGTGTTGACTTTGTCGCCCTTGTTGGCTCCGGCCCGCAGTTCCGTGTACTGGTCCTTGCGGTAGTCCGGGTGGAAGCCCTTCAGAAGGACGTCCTTTTCTTCCGCGGTCATGCGTTCCGGCTGCAGCGCCGTGTTCGCTTCGCGCTTTTCTGCTACTTTCTCAAGGGAAAGCTGTAAATACTCTGGATACATTCGTCGCCCTCCTTACTTCTCGATCTCGCGGGTGTTGTACAGCTCGCGGATCTCGGCATCGGACTTCGCCATCAGAGCGCGGACATCGTCGAGCAGGGTGCCCGTCTTGACCTCTTCCACACGTTCTGTGAGGTGCTTGGCCTCTGGGGCGATATACTTTCCGTTGATGCGACGGGCGAGCATCGCCACTTCGGGGTGGGAGATGCCGGCGGGACAACGGGAGGCGCAGCAGTTGCACATGATGCAGTCGAAGGACTTCTCGGCACAGGCTTTGAAGTCGCCCTTCTGCGCGTCATGGATGTAACCCATGACGTCGAGGCCCTGGGTACAGGTCGCGGTGCAGGTGTTGCAGCTGACGCAGGAGTAGATCTCCGGGTACAGGTGCTGGATCATGTCCGCGGTGGGCTCGATCTCATTGAGGTCATACGCCTGCTTCTCCAGGGGGAAGTAGGAGATGGTGGAAATATACATCATATCCTGTACGCGGGTCTCGCAGCCGAGGCAGTAGTGCAGCTGACGCTCGCCCTTGATGCGGTAGACCATGGCGCAGGCGCCGCAGAAACCGTGCCGGCAGCCGATGCCCCGGGTGGGGGCATAGCCGCAGTATTCCAGTGCTTTCAGCATGGTCATGTTGTCCGGGACACGGTACCGTTTGCCGTACAGGTTGATCGTGATCATTTTCGGTGCCACTTTTTCCGGCATAGGAACAGATCCTCCTTTACAAAATCTGGCGAATCGCCCTTAGATCATCTCTTCCGGATGGAAGACTTCATCGAACTTCTCGGGGGTCAGGAAGCCGAGACGGACACAGGCCTCTTTGAGGGAAATGTTCTCCTCGAAGGCGAGGTGGGAAGTCTTGGCGGCGTTCTCATAACCGATGTACGGGTTGAGGGCGGTGACCAGCATGAGGGAGTTGTGCAGGTTGTCGTGCATCTTCTCCTTGTTGGCGGTGATGCCGTAGACGCACTTGGTGCGGAAGGAGGTGATGGACTCGGCGAGCAGTCTCGCGGACTGCAGGAAGTTGTATGCCATAACGGGCATGAAGACGTTCAGTTCGAAGTTGCCCTGGGAAGCGCCCATGCCGACAGCAACGTCGTTGCCGATGACCTGGACCGCAACCATGGTGACCTGCTCGCACTGGGTCGGGTTGACTTTACCGGGCATGATGGAGGAGCCGGGCTCGTTGGCCGGGATGACGATCTCGCCGAGGCCGACGCGGGGGCCGGAAGCCAGCCAGCGGACGTCGTTGGCAATCTTCATCATGTCGCATGCCATCGCTTTGACGGCGCCGTGGGCGACCACGATCTCGTCCTTGGAGGTCAGAGCGTGGAACTTGTTCTCCGCGGTCACGAAGTTCTTGCCGGTGAGGGCAGAGACTTTCTCGGCGACCTTGACGTCGAAGCCTTCCGGAGCGTTGAGGCCGGTGCCGACAGCGGTGCCGCCGAGGGCCAGAGCTTTGAGGGGTTCGACGGTGAGCTTCAGGAGCTCGACGTCCTTCTCAAGAGAGGAGCGCCAGCCGGAGATCTCCTGGGAGAAGCTGATCGGGACCGCGTCCTGAAGATGGGTACGGCCGGACTTGACGATGCCCTCGTTCTCTTTCTCGAGGCGTTTGAACTCGGCGATGAGGTCTTCGGCAGCGGGAATGAGTTTGTCTTCGACAGCCAGGACAGCGGCGATGTGCATCGCGGTCGGGAAGGTGTCGTTGGAGGACTGGGACATGTTGATGTCATCGTTCGGGTGGCAGAGTTTCTCGACACCGGCGATGGCGTTCGCTCTGTTCGCGATGACCTCGTTGGTGTTCATGTTGGACTGGGTACCCGAACCGGTCTGCCAGACGACCAGCGGGAAGTTGTCATTGAGCTCGCCGGCGATGACTTCGTCACAGGCCCTGGTGATGGCGGCCAGTTTCTCGTCGGTCATCTTGGCGGGGTTCAGCTCGTTGTTGGCCTGCGCGGCGGCCTTCTTCAGGATGCCGAACGCATGGGTGATCTCGCGGGGCATGGTCTCGATGCCGACGCCGATCTCAAAATTCTCGTGAGAACGCTGTGTCTGGGCAGCCCAATATTTGTCTGCCGGGACTTTCATCTCGCCGAGAGAGTCATGTTCGATTCTGTACTTCTGTTCGCTCATGTTGATACAACTCCTTTTCCTATTTAAGGATATAGATTAACAGATATATTGTGCCATTTTTGCGTGCATCGCGTCAATATAAATCGTTCATCATTTAACAAATTTTGCCGAAATTTTTCTTCCCTTTCCTGTGGCGATGTACGGACAGAAAAAGACCGCTCGTTCGAGCGGTCAAACGGTCAGTTGTAATAGATCTCATGCATGTAGTTTCGGAGCTGTTCGAGGGTGTAATCCTTTTTGGACCAGAACGCCTGATTGAAGACCGCCATGAGTCCGTCGACATAGGTGTTGAACACCACCTCATAGGGGTATTCGTACTCCTTTCCGCTGGTACAGTTCTCGGCGATGATCTCGCCGAATTCACAGAAACACTCCCGGAACAACTGATGAAGAGACCCGTACATGGGGTTCTGAACGGCGATTTTACGAAACAGTGTCTTGTACTTTCCGATGAATCCGTAAATGGCATCCGCATCGTAATCGATGTTGTCGTAATGGTTCATCTTTTTGTAGAGGTCGGGATAGAGCTCAATCATGGTGATCCAGAAGGCCCATCGAATGACATCGTATTTGTCATCGAAGTAGTTGTAAAACGTAGAGCGGGGGATAAGACTGGCTCGGCAGATCTCCTGGACGGAAATGTGGTCGAAATTCTTTTTGGAGAGCAGCAGGAAGAACGCGGATACGATGAGCCTGGTCGTCCGTTTCTGACCGGTCGTCAGTTCAGCACGATAATCGAGTTTCATCTCACTTCACCTCATAATAGTTCTGCTCAAAGTATACAACAAATCCGTTCACGATAAAACCACCTGGAAGGATCATTCATCGTTTTGTACGCAAACAAAAACGATATGGACAACTTGACAAAACTGTCCAGATATGGGCAGTTTTGCCGGATTATCAGAGGTAAATCGCGACCGTAAAATCCATAATAAAGGGGTAAGGTTGTTATTTCGTTAACAACATTTTGGAAATTTTTATTCAGACAGGAGGAAACGTAATGTTGAACCAAGACCCGAAATACAACAGAGGGATCCCGGACCTTACAGACATGACCCAGGAAGAGCTTCTCGAGTATTTCAAGACCCTTGAAGCCCCAACCATCGAGGAAATGGACGGCGAGTACCACACGACGAAACTCGGCTATCACGGGATCCGTGACTACCTCGAGTGGAGACTGACCTGCGACAACCCGCTGATGAACAGCGAATGGCTCGGCAAGGCGTTCCACCCGACCGGAGACGGCATGGGCCGCGGCTATAACCTGTTCCGAAAACTCGGCGGCAAGCTGACCCAGGTCTATCCCATGAGAACCGTGATCGGCCCGTCCCGCTACGACGGCAAACCGGTCTACACGCTCGTCTACAGCGCGTTCCCCTTCACCGGCACCTGGCTCGTCCAGATGGTCGATGAGCTACGCAAAGTCGGTGACAACACCTACCTGCTGATCGGCACATACAGAGGTGTTTTCAAGGGCGCTAAAATGAGACCGCACTTCTGGCTCGTCGAGGGCCCGTACCGTGCATATCGCGGTGACATCGGCCGCGAGACTCCGAAGAAGGTAGACCTTTCCAAGGAGATCCCCAATTATAAAAAGCTCATGAAACAGGCAAAAAAAACGAAATGAAAAGGTGTTAGAGCATGAAATACGAGAAACTATTCACGCCGGGGAAGATCGGCAATGTCGAAATCCCCAACCGGATCGTCATGGTCCCGATGGGCGTTGACGTCGCGGAACCGAACGGCAAAGTCGGGCAGCGCTGGATCGACTACTACGATGCCCGCTCCAAAGACGGCGTCGGCCTCATCGTCACCGGTATCGTTCGCGTGAACGAGACCAACGGTGTCGGCCTTCCGTTCCAGGTCTCCATGTCCAAAGACGCGAACATCGAATCGCTTCGAAAGGGTATCGAAAAGATCCATGCGAACGGAAGCAAGATCTTCGTTCAGATCCACCATGCCGGACGCCAGAACATCCCGCTCCTGCAGACCATCTGGGGCCTGATGGAACTGGGCGATCCGATTCCCCATTACTGGGACATCATGCTGCCTGTCGGCAGAAAACTGATGGAGTTTGCCTATCCGCTTCTGGAGACGAATCCGTTCCTTCTGAAGTATCAGAAATATTTCTTTACCCCGACCGTCAGTGCATCCGGCATTGCTCTTGACCCGACCCGAGCCGGCTCCATGCCGTCCCGGTGCCGCACACTGACCGTCCCACAGATCAAAAAACTGGAAAAACAGTTCATCGCCGCGGCCGGCCGTGTCAAGAAAGCCGGTGCCGATGGTGTTGAGCTTCACGCCTCTCACGGCTACCTCATCCAGCAGTTCCTGTCTCCGTGGACCAATCGCCGCAAGGACAAATACGGCGGGAGCCTTGAAAACCGCATGCGGTTCCTGCTCGAGATCATCGAAGGAGTCCAGAAAGAATGCGGTCCGGACTTCCCGATCAGTGTCCGTCTGACCGTCGATGAGTTCTATGCCAGCATCGGCGAACCCGGCAAGGGTCTGCAGATGGATGAAGGCATCGAAATCGCGAAACGGCTTGAAAAAGCCGGTGTCGCTGTCCTCGACCTCTCCTGCGGCGGATATGAGACGCCGAACCGCACGGTCGAACCCATGAGCGTGCCCGAAGGCTGGAGAGCCTACTTCGTCAAGGCGGTCAAAGACGCGGTCAGCATCCCCGTCATCGCGGTCGGCGTCATCCGGACTCCGGAATTCGCCGAAAAACTGCTGGAAGACGGTGTCCAGGACTTCATCGGCCTCGGTCGTCCGTTGCTGGCTGACCCGGAGTGGGCGAAAAAGGCAAAGGAAGGCCGTTCAGAAGACATCCAGCGTTGCATCGGCTGCCTTGCCTGTTTCCAGACGCTGGTCGACAACGCCTTCGTGTTCTATCCGACCGAATGTGCCCTGAACCCGCGTTGCTGCCGGGAGAACGAATACAAGAACATCCCGAAGGACGGCAAGGGCAGAAGAATCGTTGTCATCGGCGCCGGACCGTCCGGCCTGACCGCCGCGAGAGAGCTTGCGGCAAGAGACTTCGATGTTGTCGTCATCGAAAAAGAGGCCTGCTCCGGCGGTCAGCTGAATGCCGCCAACAAGCCGCCTCATAAAGAGAAAATGAACTGGGCGATTCAGGACCTGACCCACCGCGCTGAACAGGCAGGAGCAAAGATCCTCTATGATCAGGAGGTCACGGAACAGACCCTGAAAGACTATGCGCCCTATGCCATCGTTGTTGCGACCGGCGGCAAATCCGGCGTCCCGAAGAGCATCCCGGGTGCTGACAAAGCCACTGTCATGACCGGTGCCGAGGCCATGATGAACGAGATGAAACTGACCGGCAAAGACATCGTTGTGGTCGGTACCGGCCTCACCGGCATGGAGACGGCAGAGTATTTCATGGATCAGGACAACCGCATCACCATGGTCGAGATGCAGGACAAGGTCGGCCCCGGCATCTATACACTTCTCTACTACGATCTGTATCCAAAACTCGCCGACGGCGGTGTCCTCTTCATGACATCGTCCAAACTGACCGAGGTCGGTGACGGCGATGTTACCGTTGAAACGCAGTATGGCGCGAAAGTACACCCGAAGGCAGATTATGTCTTCTTCGCGACCGGCGTCAGGAGCCAGAACGAGCTTGTCGACGTCGCAAAGAAAGTCTGCTCGAACGTCTATGCGGTCGGAGATGCACAGCAGGTCGGCACCATCCTTGGGGCTACCCGCAGCGCATTCCGGACTGTGGTGGACATCCATTGAGTGAATACGAAACGAGAGTAATCATACAGGGAGGTTATTTATGAATATCATTATCGTCACCGGCGCTGCCGGCGGAATCGGCAAAGAGTTTATCAGACAGTTAAAAAATGAGAAAGGAATCGACGAGATCTGGGCGATCGGCCGCACCGAGAAAAAACTCCAGGCTCTCAGAGAAGAGTTCGGCGACAAGGTCGTTCCGGTCCCGCTCGACATTACGAACGACGATGAGCTGATTGCCTTCCAGAACACCCTGAAAGAGAAACAGCCGAACATCAAGTGGCTCATCAACTGTGCCGGCACCCGTGCTCTGTACAAGACGGACGTCCCGCTGCCCCGCATGCTCGCGACCATCCGCACGAACTGTGTTGGCAACATGGCCATGTGCTATATCTGCGTCCCGTACATGCACAAGGGCGACCATCTACTGAACGTCTCCTCCGCCGCGAGCTTCCAGCCTCTGCCCTTCAACAACTCCTACGCGGCCTCCAAAGTCGCGCTCCGGTTCTTCACCAAGGGCCTCGAGCGCGAGCTGAAGGACAAGAAGCTCAAGATCACCTGCTGCTGTCCCGGCTGGGTCGACACAGAACTCATGCACTTCGGGGATGACGAGCTGACTCCGATCATCAAGCTCCCCGGCGTCACCACCGGTCCCCACGTTGCGAAGAAGGCGATCAAGGACTGCCGCAAAGGCAAATCCATCTGCTTCCCGACCCTCAAGGTCCATCGCGATTACTACCTGACCAAGTTCCTGCCCGGCAAAGTCGTCCTCTGGTATGCAGAGCACATCGAGTGCGACAACGTCCCCGCTGTCGACGGAAAAGGTATCCTTACCTGATCCCTCCCCATACCTCTTCAAAAAGGCCGCGGACCTCTTCGGAGGCCCGCGGTCTTTTTCTGTCCGTTTTCCTTTTCTCTTGACAAATCGCCCCCCACATACAATAATAAGAGACCATAGGTGGATTTTTTGCCTAAAATAGTATGTAATCTAATATATTAAAGGAAATCACGTAATACAGGAGTAACTGCATGTCGAATCTCATCATTGTCGAGTCCCCGACCAAGATCCGCACCATCAAGTCCGTCCTCGGATCGGACTACGATGTCACGGCCAGCATGGGCCACGTGCGCGACCTGCCGGCGGCGAGACTCAACGTCGACGTCAAAAACAACTTTGAACCGAAGTACGCGGTCATCAAGGGCAAGGAGAAACTGGTCAAGGAACTGCAGGACGATGCAAAGAAGTACGACCACATCTACCTCGCGACCGACCCCGACCGCGAAGGGGAAGCCATCGCATGGCACCTCGCCACGGTCATGGGTCTGGACATGAAGGAACAGAACCGTGTCACGTTCAACGAGATCACGAAGAGTGGCATCGAAGCGGGCATGAAGCACCCGCGGGCCATCAACCAGGACCTCGTCGACGCGCAGCAGGCGCGCCGCATCCTGGACCGTCTCGTCGGTTACCGTATCTCGCCCTTCGTCTCCCAGAAGATCCGCCGCGGTCTCTCCGCCGGCCGGGTCCAGTCCGTGGCCCTGCGCCTCATCGTGGACCGGGAGAAGAAGATCCGGGACTTCAAACCGGAAGAGTACTGGAGCATCGACGCGAAGTTCAGCCCGCCCGGCTCCCGCCGCGTCTTCCCGGCTGCCCTCACCGCCGATGAAAAGGGCAAAGTCGAGATCAAGGACAAAGAGACCTCCGACAAGTACCTCGGCCGGCTCGAGAACGCGGTCTATGTCGTGGACTCCGTGAAGAAGGGCACCCGCCGCAAACAGCCGGCGCCGCCGTTCATCACCTCCACCCTGCAGCAGGACGCGTCCCGCCGCCTCGGCTTCCAGGCCCGTCGCACCATGAAGGTGGCCCAGGAGCTGTACGAAGGTGTCAACATCAAGGGCACCCAGGTCGGTCTCATCACCTACATGAGAACGGACTCGCTCCGTGTCTCCGACGAGGCCCGTGCTGCGGCGATGAACTACATCAAGTCCGCATACGGCGACCAGTATGTCCCGGACAAACCCCGTTACTTCAAGCAGCGCAACAACGCGCAGGACGGCCATGAGGCCATCCGCCCGACGAACATCGCGCTCACTCCGGACGAAGTCCGCGGCTCCCTCAGCTCCGACCAGTATAAACTGTACCGTCTCATCTGGCAGCGGTTCATCGCCTCCATGATGGCGGCCTCCGTCCAGAACACGATGAAAGTGGAGATCAAAGCGGCCGACCCGAACGGCAACGCGAACGAGTACTGCATGTTCTCCGCCTCCGGCTACAGCGTCAAGTTCGACGGCTTCACCACCGTCTACAACGTCGACGACGAGAAGGCCGGCTCCATGCTCCCGGACCTGTCCGTGGGCGACATCCTGAAACTCCGCGAGCTGCTCGGCAACCAGCACTTCACCCAGCCGCCGGCACGCTACACCGAGGCGTCCCTCATCAAGACCCTGGAGGAGAACGGCATCGGCCGTCCGTCCACCTACGCCTCCATCATCTCGACCATCCTGAACCGTGAGTACGTCGTCCGCGAGGCGAAGAGCCTGAAGCCGACCGAACTCGGCGAGGAGGTCACGAAGCTCCTTGAGAAGCAGTTCCCGAAGATCGTCAACACGAAGTTCACCGCCGGCATGGAGTCCGACCTCGACAAGGTCTCCGAAGGCAGCGAGGACTACGTCAAGATCCTCCGCGAATTCTACGACGACCTCGAAGGCACCCTCGAGAAGGCGAAGTCCGACATGAAGGGCGTCAAGATCCAGCTCGAGTCCGACAAGACCGACGTCCCCTGTGAGAAGTGCGGCCGCATGATGGTCATCAAGACCGGCCGTTACGGCAAGTTCCTTGCCTGCCCGGGTTACCCCGAGTGCAAGAACACGAAGCCCCTCATCGAGGAGACCGGCGCCAGCTGCCCGAAGTGCGGCGGCAACGTCATCAAGCGCAAGTCGAGAAGAGGTTACGTCTTCTACGGCTGCTCCAACTATCCGAAGTGCGACTTCTCGACCTGGGATGTCCCGTCGGGCAACGACAAGTGCCCGAACTGCGGCTCGTCCCTGTTCAAGCACCGCGGCAACCTCGTCTGTCTGAAGGACGGCTGCGGCTACGAGTCCAAGATCCAGCGGAAGAAAAAGACCGAAGAATAAGGAGTTCCCATGAGTAAGAAAGCCATCGTCGTGGGCGCCGGGTTTGCCGGTGTCGAAGCGGCTGTGCAGCTGGCGAGAGCCGGCGCGGAGGTGCACCTCTATGAGATGCGCCCCGTGAACAACACGCCTGCGCACAAGACGGACGGCTTTGCGGAACTCATCTGTTCGAACTCCTTTAAAGCGGAGCGGGTGGCCTCGGCCGCCGGGCTCCTCAAGGAGGAGATGAGCCGGTTCGGCTCGCTGTGCGTGGAGTGCGCGAAGCAGACCCGCGTGCCGGCGGGCGGCTCCTTGTCCGTCGACCGCGATGCGTTTTCCAAACTCGTCACGGAGCGGGTGGAAGCGGAACCGAACATCACCGTGCATCGCGAAGAGGTGAAGACCCTCCCGCAACCCGGCGTCGACGCGGACGTCGTGGTCATCGCGGCGGGCCCCCTCGCCTCCGATGCTCTGGCGGACGACATCCGGCGCCTCTGCAAAGAGACCCTGGACGCGAAGGCCGCCGCGCATCCGGACGACCCGGGCGCACCCAAAAAGATGAAGTCCAAAAAGAATACGGAGGGCAAGACCGCGCTCCACTTCTTCGACGCGGTGGCGCCCATCGTGTCCGGCGACTCCATCGATATGACGAAGGCGTTCGCCCAGTCCCGTTACGACCGGGGCGGGGAGGACGATTACATCAACTGCCCCATGAACAAAGAGGAGTACGACCGCTTCTATGAAGCTCTCGTCTCCGCCGAGTCCGCGGAACTCCACGACTTCGACAAAGGCGGCGTCTACGAAGGCTGCATGCCCATCGAAGTCATGGCGAAGCGGGGACACGACACCATCCGGTTCGGCCCGATGAAACCTGTCGGTCTCACGGACCCCCGCACCGGCCACCGCCCCTGGGCGGCGCTGCAGCTCCGCAAGGAGACCGCCGAAGGCACCATGTACAACCTCGTGGGCTTCCAGACGAACCTCAAGTTCGGCGAACAGAAGCGGGTCTTCTCCATCATCCCGGGCCTTGAGCACGCCGAGTTCCTGCGCTACGGTGTCATGCACCGCAACACGTTCCTGAACTCGCCGGAACTCCTGAACGCGGACTTCCGGTTCCGCACGGTGCCCGGCCTCTACTTCGCCGGCCAGATCACCGGCGTCGAAGGCTACATGGAGTCCGCGATGAGCGGCATCCTCGCCGGCCTCAACGCCTCCCGCTATCTCGACGCCCGGTCGAGCGAGCCTGCTGAAGACCTGCCTGCCGGCTACGAGCCGCTGGTCCTCCCGGAGTTCACGATGATGGGCGCGCTGTCGCGGTACATCGCCGACCCCACGGTCAAAGAGTTCCAGCCGATGGGCGCGAACTTCGGCGTCCTCCCACCATTGGAAGAGAGAATCAAAGACAAGAAACTGAGATATGAAAAACTAGCGGAACGCAGTTTGGAGTATTTCAATAAAACAATCTAAATCGAAGACAAATTTTTTCCGGAGAAGAAAGAAATTTGTCGACCAAAGGAGAGTCACTTATGAGAATCATCGTTGATGCGTTTGGCGGCGACAATGCGCCCCTGGAGATCCTGAAGGGTGCGGTGGCCGCGAAGAACGAGTTCGGTTGTGACATTCTGCTTTGCGGAGACGAGGAGCAGATCCGCGCCTGCGCAAAAGAGAATGACATCGACCTCACCGGCATGGACATCGAGAATGCCGAGGGCTTCATCCCCGTGGAGGAGGACCCCCGCGCGCTGCTGAAGAAGTACAAGAACAGCTCCCTCGGTGTGGCCTGCAGAGCCCTCGCGGAGGGCAGAGGCGATGCACTGGTGTCCGCCGGGTCCACCGGAGCACTGGTCGTCGGCGCTATCTTTATCGTGAAGCGCCTCAAGGGCGTGCGCCGTCCCGCCATCGCCACCATCATGCCCGGCGACAAGGGCAACTTCATGCTCATCGACGGCGGCGCGAACACCGAAGTCACGCCGGACGCCCTGAACACTTTCGCGGTCATGGGCTCCGTCTACATGGACAAGGTCATGGGCGTCAAGGACCCGAAGGTCGGACTGCTCAACATCGGCGTCGAGCCGAACAAGGGCACGGACCTGCAGAAGCACGCGTACCCGCTGCTCGAAGAAAATGAGCACATCCACTTCATCGGCAACGCCGAAGCCAGAGACGTCCCGGCCTGCGTGGCCGACGTCGTCGTCTGCGACGGCTTCACCGGCAACGTTTTCCTGAAGACGTATGAAGGCGTGGCCCTCACGCTCTTCTCGAACGTCAAGGACATCATGATGAAGTCCACCATGACGAAACTCGCGGCCCTCATCCTGAAGGGCGGCCTCAAGGAACTCAAGACGAAGTTCGACGCGAACGCCGTCGGCGGCGCGCCGATCCTCGGCGTCCAGAAACCTGTCATCAAGGCCCACGGTTCCTCGAAGGAAGTGGCCTTCAAGAACGCCATCCGTCAGGCCATCTCCTTCACTGAGAGCGGCGCCATCGCCACCATCGAGGAGAACCTGCCGAAGAAGGAGCGGGAGGACAGTCCCGCGGAGACGGAGGCGGCAGAATGAGCGGTAAATCGCCAAAGCTGACTCAGGAACGCGAAGCGGCCCTCCACGAGCTGGAAGGCAAGCTGGGGTACACGTTCTCGGACCTGCACCTCCTCGACACCGCACTGACCCACTCCTCCTACGCCAACGAGCAGGGGCCGGGGCACAAGTACAACGAGCGGCTGGAGTTCCTGGGCGATTCGGTCCTCGGCTTCATTACGGCCGACAAATTCTTCCACGCGTTCCGCGACATCCCCGAGGGGCGATTAACGAAGTTGCGCGCCAGCACCGTCTGCGAAGAGAGCCTCTTTGAGTTCGCGAAGCAGATCGACCTCGGAGACTACCTCCTCCTCGGAAAGGGCGAGGACAAGAACGGCGGCAGAGAAAGAGCCTCCATCGTGTCTGATGCCTTCGAAGCGGTCATCGCCGCCATCTACCTCGACGGGTCCATCGACCCGGCCAGAGAGTTCGTCCTCCGGTTCGTCATGACGGCCGTCGAGGAGAAGACCATCACGTTCAAAGACTACAAGACGAAGCTCCAGGAGATCATCCAGAAGAACCCCGAGGAGCAGCTGCAATATGTCCTCGCTGGCGAGTCCGGTCCGGACCACAATAAGCGCTTCGAAGTCGAAGTGCACTTAAACTCCAACGTCATCGGCCGCGGCATCGGCCGCACCAAAAAGCAGGCCGAGCAGGAAGCTGCCAGAGAAGCGCTCGCGCTGATGGGCCTGTAATTCAGAAGGAGACCAAAACCTATGGTTTTAAAAGCACTGGAACTCCAGGGGTTCAAGTCCTTCCCGGACAAGACCGTGCTGGAATTTGACCGCGGCATGACGGCGGTCGTGGGCCCGAACGGCTCCGGAAAATCGAATATTTCCGACGCGGTCCGCTGGGTCCTCGGCGAACAGTCCACGAAGAACCTGCGCGGTTCCAAAATGGAAGACGTCATCTTCGGCGGCACGGACAAGCGCCGGGCGCTGGGGTACGCGGAGGTCACGCTGCGGCTCGACAACTCGGACGGCAGCCTGCCCTACGACAAGAAAGAGGTCTCCGTTACCCGCCGGTACTTCCGTTCGGGTGAGTCCGAGTACCGCATCAACGGCGAACAGGTCCGACTGAAGGACATCAACGAGCTCTTCATGGACACGGGCCTCGGCCGGGACGGCTACTCGATGGTCTCCCAGGGCAAGGTCGCAGACATGGTCTCGTCCAAGTCCACCGGCCGTCGCGATATGCTGGAAGAGGCCGCGGGCATCTCCCACTTCCGGTACCGCCGTCAGGACGCCATCCGACGCCTCGACCGGGCCGAGGAGAACCTCGTCCGTCTCAGAGACATCCTTGCGGAACTCGAGTCCCGCGTCGGTCCCCTGAAGACCCAGTCCGAGAAGGCCCAGAAGTTCCTGGTCCTCGCGGAACAGAAGAAACAGCTGGAGATCTCCCTCTGGCTCTACAATATCGACAACCTGAAACAGAAACTGCTGGAGCAGGAGCACAAGATCGAAGTCTCCGGCATGCAGTATAAAGAGGCAGAAGAGGCCCTCGCGAAGATCGAAGCGGACTCTGAGGCCGCGGCAGAAGCGGCCCGGACCATCACGCTGCAGATCGAGGAGATCCGCCTCGCCGCTTCCGGCAACGAGGAGCAGATCGCCGAACTGAACGCGAACATCGCCGTTGCCCAGAACACCATCGAACTCAACGAACAGTCCATCGAGCGGTTCCGCCAGGCTCAGCAGGAGTCGGCGGAGAGCCAGGCCGAGACGAAAGGCCTCATCGAGGAAGCTGAGAAAGAGATCGAAGCGCTGCAGGCGCAGATCGCCGAAAAAGAGGCGGAGATGAAAGCCATCGCCGACCGGAGCGAGGAGTTCCGCGCCGCCATCAGTCAGCAGGAAGACGCGAAGGACAGCCACGCCGAGGAACTTTCGGACCTCGCCGCGAAACTGTCGGACGCGCTCATCCGCAAGTCCGCCGCCGAGACCGCCATTGAGGAGGTCAGAGACCGGACCGCGAGAGCGGAAGAGTCCGCCGGCGAGCGACGCACCCTGCACCTGAACCTCTCCACCGAAGTGGAGAAAGCGAAGAAACACCTCGAGACCTGCAACGAGGCGGTCACGTCTCTGCAGAACTCGATTTCCGGCTACGAACTCCGGCAGCAGAAGCGGGACGAGAAGCTCGCCCAGAAGCAGGAGGCCTTCGAGGCCCTGCGCCGGGAGTCCGAGCAGAAGTCCGGCAGAGTCCGAATGCTCGAAGACCTCGAGAAAAACATGGAAGGCTATGCCGGCGCGGTCAAGGCCGTCATGCGGGAAGCCCGCCGCGGGACCCTGAAGGGCATCCACGGTCCGCTGTCCCAGCTGATCACGGTCCCGGACAAGTATTCCGTCGCCATCGAGACCGCCCTCGGCGCTGCCGTTCAGTTCCTGGTCGTCGACAACGAGAACAACGCAAAGCAGGCCATCCAGTACCTGAAGAATTCCCGCGGCGGCCGTGCCACGTTCCTGCCCATTTCGGCAATCCGCGGCCGGACCCTCCAGGAAAACGGTCTCGACGACTGCTTCGGGTACATCGACATCGCGTCGAACCTCGTGTCGGCAGACAAAAAGTACGAAGACATCATCGCCGCCCAGCTCGCCCGCACCGTCGTCGTCGACGACATGGATGCGGCCGTGGCCATCGGGCGCAAATATAAAAACCGGTTCAAGATCGTCACGCTGGACGGTCAGGTCATCAACGCCGGCGGTTCCATGACCGGTGGTTCCCGGGTGAAGAACGCGGGACTCATGGCCCGTTCCGGTGAGATCGAAGCGCTGCGCAAAGAGGCGGAGAAACTGGCCGAGAAGATGGCCGCCGCCGAAGCCGAGTTCGACAAGGCGAAAGCGGAAGCCGCGAACGCCGGCGCCGAACTGGAAGCCGTTCAGGCCGACCTCATCAACGCGAACGAAGAGCAGGTCCGTGCCGAGAGCGCGCTGGAACTCGCCGAGAGCCAGCTTGCCACCGTCGGGACCGCGCTTCAGGAGATCGAAGAAGAGCAGGCGACCGCGAACGAGCGTATCGCCGAACTGCAGAAGGAAGCGGCCGAAGCCGAAGCCGAGGCGAAGGACCTCGACGCCCAGGTCAAGGCCGTCGAGCAGAAGGCCGACGACGCCACCGGCCGCATGGAGGAGATCCGCAAGTCCTTCGAGGAAGCCTCCGCCGCCACCGTCGAACTGAACTACACCATCCTGTCACTCACGAAGGACGTCGAAGCCCACCGCGAGACCATCCGCCACTACGAAGAGACCACGGCGGCCTCCGATGAGCGGACCCGGTCCCTCGAAGAGGAGATCGCCGGCATCGTCGCAGAGAATGAGAAGCTGCAGGAGCAGATCGCCGAACTGAACGAGCAGGTCACCGGCCTCCGAGCCAAAGGCGATACATCGCGCGAACAGATCGACGAACTCACCGCGAAGCGGGAAGAAGCCCAGGCCGAAGGCGAAAAACTTCGCCACCTCGAGCGGAACAAGGCGACCGAGCGGGAGCAGGTCTCCGGCGAACTCGCCCGTCTCGAAGAACGCAAGGCCAACATGCTTCGCGACTACGACGACACCGTCAACAAGCTGTACGACGAGTACGAACTGACCCGCCGGGAAGCGGCCGAAGTGGCGAAACCCACCGAGGACCCGACCGGCACCCGGGGCGCCCTCACCGAAGTGCGGCAGAGCATCAAGGCCCTCGGTTCCGTCAACGTCGGCGCCATCGAAGAATACAAGGAAGTGTCCGAGCGGTACGAGTTCCTCTCCGAACAGGTCGGCGATGTGGAACGCTCCCGCAAAGAGCTTCTCGACCTCATCGCGGAACTCACCGGCAACATGGCGAAGCAGTTCTCCGAACAGTTCGCCCGCATCAACAAGGCCTTCGGCTCCACCTTCACCGAACTCTTCGGCGGCGGTAAAGCGGCCCTGGTCCTCGAAGACGAGTCGGACATCCTCGAATCGCCCATCAGCATCGAGGTCCAGCCCCCGGGCAAGAACGTCCAGAACATCGACCTTCTGTCCGGCGGTGAGAAGGGCCTGTCCGCCATCGCCCTGCTGTTCGCCATCCTGAAGGTCACACCGGCGCCGTTCTGCATCTTCGACGAGGTCGAAGCGGCCCTCGACGACGTCAACGTCGCCCGCTTCGCCCAGTACGTGCGGAACATGACGGACAACACCCAGTTCATCCTGATCACCCACCGCCGCGGCACCATGGAAGAAGCCGACATCATGTACGGCGTCACCATGCAGGAAGAGGGCGTCTCGAAGCTCCTCAGCCTGCGCACCGCCGATATGGCGAAGGAACTTGGTCTTAACTAACAATAAATCGCCACAAGGAGGCCCCTATGGCACTGTTTAGAAGAAAAATGAACCGCGGTCTGCAGAAGACCCGTGACAACTTTTCCGGGAACCTGGACAACGTCCTCGGCTCCTTCGAGTCCATCGATGAGGACCTTTACGAGGAACTCGTCGAAGTGCTCGTCATGTCTGACGTCGGTGTCATGACGTCGGAGCAGATTGTCGAAGAGACGAAGGAGCGGGTGAAGTCCGCCGGCATTTCCAACCCGGCCGAAGTTCGTGAGGTCATCAAGCAGGTCGTCGCCGACATGCTCGGCAAGGACGAGACCATCGACTTCCTGACCACCCCGGCCGTCATCCTGGTCATCGGCGTCAACGGTGTCGGCAAGACCACGACCATCGGTAAAATGGCCCACTACTTCGAGTCCACCGGACGCAAGGTCATCCTCGGTGCGGCGGACACGTTCCGTGCTGCGGCGATCGACCAGCTGCAGATCTGGGCGGACCGCGCAGGCGTCGACATGGTCAAACACGATGAGGGTGCCGACCCGGCCGCTGTCGTGTTCGACACCATCCATGCGGGCGTGAATCGCGGCGCGGACATCATCATCTGCGACACCGCGGGCCGTATCCACAACAAGAAAAACCTCATGGCAGAGCTCGGCAAGATCTACAAGGTCATCGACCGCGAACTGCCTTACTCCGACCGGGAAATCTTCCTGGTCCTGGACGCGACCACCGGCCAGAACGCTATCTCCCAGGCGAAGGAATTCATGAACGTCTGCGAGGTCTCCGGTATCGTGCTGACGAAACTCGACGGCACGGCCCGCGGCGGCGTGGTCCTGTCCATCAAGAACGACCTCAAACTGCCGGTCAAGTTCATCGGTCTCGGCGAAGGTATCGACGACCTCCAGCCCTTCAAGGCGGAGTCCTTCGCGGCATCTCTGTTCGAGCCGCTGGCGGAAGAGCAGGAGAACCTCATCAACGAGGCCCTCTCCGAGAACATGTCGCTCTCCGAGAACCCTGAGTACCTGTCCGAAGAAGCCATTGCCGAACGCAAGGCGATGGAAGAAGCGGCACGCATCGCCGCTGCCGAAGAAGAGGCCGCGAACTCCGCGCTCCTCGAGGGCATCGACCTGTCCGACAAGGAGCCGGAAGAAGTCGTCCTGCTCCAGGAGGCCGCGAAGCAGGTCCGCTCGCTGCATAAGTTCGCCGAGACCCGCGACCTTTCCAAGAATGAACGCCGTGCCCTGGCCCGTTCCGAAGCTCTGCTGACGGACGCCGGCGCGGACATCGATATGATCCTCGGCACGGACGTCAGCGCCGCGAAGGCCGCTGCCGCCGCTGCCATCACCGGCGCCGCTGCCGGCGAGATGACCGACAAGCAGAAAGCCGCCGAAGCTGCCACCGCCCGCAAGGCCGAGCAGAAGAAGGCCGAAGAAGCCCGCAAGGCCGCGGCCGCCCGCGAGCGTGAAGCCGAAAAGGCCCGCGCCGAAGAGCAGGCCCGCCAGCGCGCCGAAGTCCAGGCCCGCCGCGAAGCAGAAGACGCCGCCCGCGCCCAGGCCGCCGCTGACGCTGAGGCAAAAGCCAAGGCCGAAGCCGAAGCCCGCGCTCAGGCAGAGGCAGAAGAACAGGCAAGACTCGAAGCTGAAGCCAAAGCTGCTGAAGAAGCCAAACTTGCTGCTGAGGCAGAAGCTAAAGCTCAGGCAGAAACCGAAGCACAAGCTGCCGAAGAATCTCGCCTTGCTGCTGAGGCTCAGTCCAAAGCAGAGGCCGAAGCTGCCCGCGTAGAAGCGGAAGCTCAGGCCGCCGAGAAAGCAAAAGCCGCTGAAGAAGCTCGCCTTGCTGCTGAAGCACAGGCTAAGGCAGAGGCAGAAGAAGCGGCCCGCGTATCTGCCGAGCAGGAAGCCGCCGCGAAAGCAGAGGCAGAAGAAGCGGCCCGCTTAGAAGCCGAAGCTCGTGTCGCCGAAGAAGCCAGACTCGCCGCCGAAGCAGAAGCCCGCATCTCCGAAGAAGCTCGCCTTGCCGCGGAAGCTGAAGCCAAAGCACAGGCTGAGGCAGAAGCTGCAGAAGCAGCCCGCTTAGAAGCCGAAGCTCGTGTCGCCGAAGAAGCCAGACTCGCCGCCGAAGCAGAAGCCCGCATCGCCGAAGAAGCTGCCGCTCAGGCAGCCGCCCCGGCTATCGACCCGGCGCTGCTCGAAGAACTGAATGCCAAGGCTGCCGAGTACCGCAAGCAGATCGCCGATGCAGAGGCCGCCATGGCCGCAACCTGGAACCCCGCCATGAAGCAGCGCCTCCAGGACCGCATCGACGCAACAAAAGCCAAGCTCGCCGAGCTTGAACGCTGACCTCTTTTCTCTTAACCTTGAAAAGTCAGACCCGAAGGCTGAAAGAAGGCTTTTTGGTATGAAAACGAAGGCGTGCAGAGTTCGAAAAGTCAGACCTGAAAGCCAAAAAGAGGTTCAAAGGTATGAAAACGAAGGCGTGCAGAGTTCGAAAAGTCAGACCTGAAAGCCAAAAAGAGGTTCAAAGGTATGAAAACGAAGGCGCGCAGAGTTCGAAAAGTCAGACCTGAAAGCCAAAAAGAGGTTCAAAGGTATGAAAACGAAGGCGTGCAGAGTTCGAAAAGTCAGACCTGAAAGCCAAAAAGAGGTTCAAAGGTATGAAAACGAAGGCGCGCAGAGTTCGAAAAGTCAGACCTGAAAGCCAAAAAGCGGTTCGAAGGTATGAAAACGAAGGCGCGCAGAGCTCGAAAAGTCAGACCTGAAAGCCAAAAAGAGGTTCAAAGGTATGAAAACGAAGGTATACAGGGTTCAAAAAGTCATACCTGAAAGCCGAAAAGAGGCTTCCAGGTATGAAAATGAAGCTTAGCGAGACGGAACAACTCGGTCCATTTGAGTGAAAACGAATGGAAAAGTTCTGAGCCGGTAAAGGTAAAGCAACAATTCATAGCAAAGCAACGATTCATAATATTACACAGGAAATATACATGATTTTTTTGATCGCAACGCAAAACAAACATAAGAAGGTCGAGTTCGAGCGGATCCTCGCGCCCCTGGGCATCGAGATCAAGACCGCCGGCGAACTCGGACTGCAATACCCGGATGTCGAAGAGACCGGGACCACCTTCGAGGAGAATGCACTCCTGAAGGCGCGGGCGGGCTGTCTGCTCGCCGGGGTCCCGACGCTCGCGGACGACTCAGGGCTGTGCGTCGACGCCCTCGACGGCGCGCCGGGTCTCTACTCCGCCCGCTGGAGCGGGGACGGAGAGGCCAACGGCGACGACGAGGCGAACAACGACAAGCTCCTGCGTCTCCTCGACGAGTCCGGCGTCCCGGACGAGCAGCGCACCGCCCACTACGTGGCGGCCGTCGCAGCAGTGTTCCCCGACGGCCGTGAATTCGTGACCCGTGGTGAGTGCTATGGGCGAATCGCCCACGAACGGCATGGAAGCGGTGGCTTCGGCTACGACCCGCTGTTCCTCGTCTCCACCGCCGGCACCGAGTCCAACGAGCAGGCGGCACAGGGCGAGTTCAACCAGACCTTCGGCGAAGTGCCGCCGGCGGTCAAGGACAGCCAGTCCCACCGCAGCCGCGGGCTTCAAAACATGTATGACATCTTGAAAAGAGAGTTATAAAAAGCGCTCAGTGAGAGCTGAAACTCGAAGCAAAGCTAAGAGCAAAGGCTAGAGCTAAAGCGAAAGCAAAAGCTGAGAGAAAAAGCTAGAGCTGAGAGCGAAGGCTAGAGCTGAGAGCTAAGGCAAAAGCTGAGAGCAAAGCAAAAGCCAAGAAAAACAACGAATTACGAGCTGCGATGGTTGCAGTTCCAAGGAGTAACCACTGAATGACCAGTAAAGAACGAGCGGCCCTCCGCGCAGAGTCCCACCATCTGGAACCCATTTTCCAGATCGGCAAGGGCGGTCTGTCCGAGGCCTTCTATAAACAAGTCGATGAGGCGCTCACCACCAGAGAGCTCATCAAAGTCCGCGTGCTCCTCGAGACCACGCCGATCTCCCCGAAAGAGGCGGCCGAGGAACTGGCGCAGGCGACCGGTGCGGAAGTCATCGGTGTCGTCGGCGGTGTCATCATCCTGTACCGCTACAGCCAGGAGAAGCACGACAAGGAAAAACAGAAAGAGAAGAACATCCAGAAAGCCAAAGCCGCGAAGAAGCGTCAGGCGAAACTGGAGAGAAAAGGCACTCATAAACTCAGAAATAAGAGATAAGAAATCAAGAAGCAAGAGACTAGGGCTAGAGACTAGAGTTAGAGCTAGAGTTAGAGACTAGGACTAGGAACTTGTGACTTGAGGCAAGAGATCAGTGAGTGCGCCGGGCAAGAGAGTCCGGGCAGAAACTGCCGGACAGAGCGCCGCACTGACAAAAGCAAGCGAAAGGACCCAAGCGAGAGTACCAGAGAGGACACACCCTATGCGCATCGGAATTTTCGGGGGAACGTTCAACCCGCCGCACCTTGGCCACCGGCACATCGTGGAGGACTTCCACGAGCAGATGGCTGCCGCCGGCCTGCCCCTCGACAAGATCCTCATCATCCCGACCTACGTGCCGCCCCACAAAGCGGCTCCGGACCTCGCCTCCGGCGAAGACCGGCTCCTCATGTGCAACCTGCAGCTCGAGAACGGACCCTTCGAAGTCTCGGACATCGAAGTCCGCCGGCAGGGCGCCAGCTACACCTGGATGACCCTCGAAGAACTGCATGAGCAGTACGACGAGGTCGACCCGGAGACCGGGGCGAAAACGCCCGTCGAACTCTACTTCCTGATGGGCGACGACATGCTCCTGTACCTGCCGCACTGGGTGCGCCCGGAGAAGGTCCTCGAGGACGCCGTCCTCGTCTCCACCATCCGGAGCCACGCGTGCAGCGTCGAGGAGCTCCAAACCTTCGCGAAAACCACCTACCCGGACCAGTACGACGCCGGACGGTTCCTCTTCTTTGAGAGCGAACCCTTCCCGGTGAGTTCCACCGAGGTGCGGGCGCTGGTGAAGGAGGCGGCGGGCATCCGTGCCGCCGACGGACATTCGACGAAGGTGACGCAGCACGCGCGGCAAATCGCCAAAGCAAAACTGGAAACGCTCCTGGACCCGAAGGTCCTCGCGTACATCCTGGAAAGAGAGCTTTACCTATGAGCGACTACAAGAAACTGTGGGAGAACCCCGCAAACCCCGAACTCGAAGTGGCCATCCAGTCGGCGGAAGCCGCGAACGTCTGCACGGCGGGCACCCGCGAACTGACGCTGGAAGAACTGGAAGAGCACCTCAGTAAAGTAGAGGAATACAAGGCCCTCCTCAAAAAACAGGTCGATGAGCGCCGCTACATCCATTCCCTGAACGTGGCGGACTGCGCGAAGGAACTCGCGGAACTCAACGGCGTGGACACGGGCAAAGCGTACCTCTGCGGCCTGCTCCACGACATCGAAAAAAACCGCCCCTGGGACGAACAGGAACGGTACATGGAGCAGCTGGGAGACGCCCTTCCGGACCACGTCATCCAGAACAAGAAACTGTGGCATGCCCCCGCCGGCGCCGCCTTCATGCGGGACGAGCTGGGCATCCTTGACGCGGACATGATCCGTGCTATAAAATACCATACAACCGGCCGCCCGAACATGAGCCCCCTCGAGAAGGTGCTCTACGTCGCCGACTACGTCTCCATCGAGCGGGACTACCCCGGTGTGGAGCGCGTGCGGGAAGCCGCCTATCGGAACCTGGACGAAGCCATCCTCATCGGTGGGCGATTCACCCTCATCTCTCTGCTCGAACGCTACCGGAAAGTCAACTATGACACGTTCGCGATGTACAACGAAGTCGCAGAACTGATGGGCGAGCAGTTCGAAGCTGCCGCCGCGAAAGAAGAAGCCGAAGCTCGGGCGAAAGTCGCCAAGGTCGACGCGCCCCACTAAATATATTGGAGGAATCCCATTTAATGACCAGCTTAGAAGAAGCCAAAAAAATCGCGGAAGTCCTGGACAGCAAGAAAGCCCAGGAAGTCAAAGTCCTGAAGGTCGCGGACCTCACCTTCGTCGCCGAGTACTTCGTGCTCGCGACCGGTACGTCCAGCACCCAGGTCAAGTCCCTCGCGGAAGAAGTCGAGTTCCAGATGAAGGAAGCCGGTGTCCCCGGACACCTCGAAGGCAAGGCCTCCGACTGGTACCTCATCGACTTCGGCAGTGTCATCGCTCACATCTTTGAGCCCGACGCCCGCAACCACTACAACCTCGAGCGCCTCTGGGCAGACGCCGAGGAGATCGAAGTATAAATTCTAGAAAAAAGCTTTCGCTCGCCTCGAAGGTCGGTGCGACATCTCACGAAACTTTTTTCTTTTTTAAGTATCAAATATCTAACGATTGGAAGTTGAAGAAATGAAAGCCTACGACTTTAAATCTGTCGAGAAAAAATGGCAGGACAAGTGGGAAGACGCCGGTGTGTTCCATGCCGTCGACTTCTCCGAAAAGCCGAAGTTCTACGGCCTTGTCGAGTTCCCGTATCCGTCGGGCGCCGGCATGCACGTCGGACACATCAAGGCCTACTCGGGCCTCGAGGTCGTGTCCCGCAAACGCCGCATGGAGGGCTACAATGTCCTGTTCCCGATCGGCTTTGACGCCTACGGCCTGCCGACCGAGAACTATGCCATCAAGACCGGCATGCACCCCCGTCAGGTGACGGACCAGAACATCGCGAAGTTCACGGACCAGCTCAAGAAGGTCGGTTACTCCTTCGACTGGACCCGTGTCGTCGACACCACCGAAGAGGACTACTACAAGTGGACCCAGTGGATCTTCCTGCAGATGTTCGACCACGGTCTCGCCTTCCGGGACAAGACCCTCGTCAACTACTGCCCCTCCTGCAAGGTCGTTCTCTCCAACGAGGACTCCCAGGGTGGCAAGTGCGACATCTGCCACTCCGACGTCGTCCAGAAGTCCAAGGACGTCTGGTACCTGCGCATCACCGAGTATGCCGACAAGCTGCTCGAAGGCCTCGACACCGTCGACTACCTGCCGAACATCCGTCGTCAGCAGGTCAACTGGATCGGCAAGTCCACCGGCGCATTCGTCAACTTCCCCGTGAAGGGCACCGACGACGAGACGCTTCGCATCTATACGACCCGTCCCGACACCCTCTTCGGCGTCACCTTCATGGTTATGGCGCCCGAGCACCCGATGATCGACAAGTATGCTGACCGCATCGGCAACATGGACGCCATCGAGGCGTACCGCAAAGAGTGCGCGAAGAAGACCGAGTTCGAGAGAACGCAGCTCGTCAAGGACAAGACCGGCGTCAAGATCGAAGGCCTCACCGGCATCAACCCCGTCAACGGCAAGGAAGTCCCCATCTTCGTGGCGGACTACGTCATGATGGGTTACGGCACCGGCGCCATCATGGCGGTCCCGGCGCATGACCAGCGTGACTATGACTTCGCGAAAGAGTTCGGCATCGACATCATCGAAGTCATCAAGGGCGGCGATATATCGAAGGAAGCCTACACCGGCGACGGCGAGATGGTGAACTCCGACTTCCTGAACGGTCTCGACAACAAGAAAGACTCCATCGAGAAGATGGCGGCCTGGCTCCAGGAAAAGGGCCTCGGCGAGAAGGGTGTCCAGTTCAAGATGAAAGACTGGGCCTTCAACCGCCAGCGCTACTGGGGCGAGCCCATCCCGATCATCTACTGCGACAAGTGCGGCATGACCCACGTGCCCTACGACGAACTTCCCCTGAAGCTGCCGGAAGTCAAGAACTTCGAGCCGGGTACGGACGGTGAATCGCCCCTCGCGAAGATCCCCGAGTTCGTCAACTGCACCTGCCCGAAGTGCGGCGGCCCTGCCCGCAGAGAGACCGACACCATGCCCCAGTGGGCCGGTTCGTCCTGGTACTTCCTGCGGTACATCGACCCCCACAACGACAAGGCGCTGGCCGACCCCGAGAAGCTCAAGTACTGGGGCCAGGTCGACTGGTACAACGGCGGCATGGAGCATGTCACCCGTCATATGATCTACTCCCGCTTCTGGCACCGGTTCCTCTATGACATCGGGGTCGTCCCGACGAAGGAACCCTACGCGAAGCGGACCGCCCAGGGCCTCATCCTTGGCCCGGATGGCGATAAAATGTCCAAGTCCAAGGGCAACGTCGTCGACCCGAACGATGTCGTCGACCAGTTCGGCGCGGACGTCCTTCGTACCTACGTCCTCTTCATGGGCGACTACGAGAAGGCCGCTCCCTGGAGCGAAGCCTCCGTCAAGGGCTGCAAGCGCTTCATCGACCGTACCTACGGCCTGCAGGAACTGCTGACCGACAAGGATGCCACCGAGTACTCCGCGGAACTCAGCTCCTCCTTCCACAAGACCATCAAGAAGGTCACGGAAGACATTGAAGGCATGAAGTTCAACACCGCCATCGCCGCGCTTATGACCCTCATCAACCAGGTCTATGACAACAAGGCGATCAACGGTGCCGAGCTTAAAACGTTCCTCCAGCTGCTGAACCCGTTCGCCCCGCACGTCTGCGAAGAGGTCTGGGAAGCCCAGGGCTGGAAAGCGGAAGCTGCTGCGAACGGCGCCGAGGCCGAAGGCCTTCTGGCGCTCATCGCCTGGCCGACTTACGACGAAGCGAAATGTGTCGATGAGACCATCGAGATCGCCGTCCAGGTCAGCGGCAAGATCAAGAACCGCATCAACGTCCCGGCAGACATCGATGAAGCCGGCGCGCTGGAACTGGCCAAAGCCGACGAGAAAGTGGCCGCTGCCCTTGAGGGCAAGACCATCATCAAGGAACTCTACGTCAAAGGCCGCCTCGTGAACATCGTGGCGAAGTAAGACAAGAGATAGGGATCCCCCGGAGCTGAAGCTCCGGGGGATCTTTACGGTGTTGACGGGCACGGAAACTCCGAGTATAATAAAGTCACACTTTAGAATTATCGAACCAAGGAGGCGCCTATGTATATCTCACGTCACCTGGAACAACAGGTCCTGGAGGCATCGAGGACCTATCCGGTGGTCATGGTGTGCGGTCAGCGTCAGGTCGGAAAATCGACCATGCTCCATCATCTGAAAGAAACGGATCGCCGCTACGTGACACTGGATGACTTCAATGCCCGCCGGCTGGCGGAGCAGGACCCTGCTCTGTTTTTTGAAACTTATGGGGCACCGCTACTCATCGATGAATTCCAAAGAGTCCCGTCGATTCTTCTGGAACTCAAACGGATCGTCGATGAAAAGGCATTGAACGGCGAAGATGCGGCAGGCCTCTACTGGCTGACCGGCTCACAGAAGTTTGCCATGATGAAAGACGTCTCGGAGTCTCTTGCCGGACGAGTGGCGGTCCTGGAACTGTCGTCCCTCAGCCGATCCGAGATCGCAGGCTGCCCGCCGTCGCTTTTTTCTCCAACCATCGATGACTTGAAGCAGAGGGTCCCTCTTCGGGAAAAAGCAGACGTGCACCAACTGTTCGATGAGATCTATCGAGGCGGCATGCCGAAGATCGTGGCCTCTGACGTAGCCTCTGAGCGGTACTACGCAGACTACATCAATACGTATCTCGAAAAGGATATCAAGGGGTATGCCAATATTGGGAAACTCCATGAGTTCTCAGACTTTCTGGTTTACATGGCGGCTCGTACAGGGCAGAAACTGAAGTACTCGGAGATTGCCAAAGCCATTGGGGTCTCACAGCCTACCGCAAAAGAGTGGGTCTCTATTCTGGAACGGTCCGGAATCCTGTTTCTCCTGCGGCCCTACTATAACAACATCACCAAACGGTTGGTCAAGACCCCCAAGGTCTATTTCATGGACACCGGACTTGCCGCATACCTTTGCCGCTGGCCTTCCGGAGAAGTCCTGGAACACGGGGCGATGGACGGGGCGTTCTTTGAGACCTATGTCGTTTCCGAGATCGTGAAAAGTTATCTGAACGCCGGGAAGACGCCGGACCTCTACTATTACCGGGACATTGACGGGAAAGAGATCGATCTTCTGATCGTGGAAGGGGACCGTGTCTGGCCGATCGAAATCAAGAAATCTAAGGCCCCAAAGACTCCCGACAAGCATTTCAGTGTGCTGGAAAAACTGGGTCTCAACGTCAAGCCGGGGGTCGTCCTGTGCATGGCTGATGAACTCGTGCCGATAGATCGGTCGACGTGGCTCTGTCCTGCATGGGTCGTATGATGAATCATGGGAAAACGCAACAAGCCTCCGGCATGTGCCGGAGGCTTGTTGCTCGTTAAAAAATATGGTATAACTAATATATTACTTGATATAATAAAGTAAACTATATTTTAGAAGAGGTGCTTTATGAGCGCGCGAGACTATCTGGAAACCACGGGCAAACAGATTCGCAAGGCAAGGCTTCGACGAAACCTCACGGTAAACGAAGTGGCAGAGAGAGCCGGAACGACAGCGGTAACAGTATTAAACGTGGAAAAGGGTCTTCCCTCCGTCTCAATCGGCAAAGTGGCCGCTGTCCTGGAAGTCCTTGGTTTGGAAAAAGACCTCCTTTTTATTGCGGCCTCAGACCCCAAGGGTAGAGAACTGCAGGATGAGAACCTTCCAAAGCGGGTGCGCAAACAAAAACCGAAGAAAAAGTCGGTGGCAAAGAAGGTCGTCGTCAAAACAAAGGTCGTGAAATAGAACAGGACAGACACCTGTCGGAGTTGACCGAAAACACAGGTCAAGTTGCACAAGCAAGTGGATTTGAGTTTGTACGGAACTCACAAAGTTCAATTTTTATGGGGCTTTGTGTTGAAAATGGAGCAGAAGAATGCGAAAATGAGAACAAAGTATGAACAACAGAATTGCCTGAGAGTGTAGCACAGACCCATGTACTCTCTTTCAAGCAAAGGTCCATCGAAAGGGAGTAATGAAATGCTGCAGTATCAATACGAAGACGCTGTCAAAGTCAAGCTTTGGAAAAAGATCCTTGCTGTCGTTTTGGCGGCTGTATTGGTCATTGGTGCTTTGGTGGAGCTCCTTTGCCAGACTTCCATGGTGAAAAACCGCCTGGAAGTTTCTGCCATGATGTCCGGCTACACAAGGGACATTGTCGACACCTCCAAAGCAGCATCCATCGACAATCCAAACAGCAGTCACTGGTACAAGTTCGACATCCAAACAGCGGTCAATGCCTGAGCTCAGGGATGGGGCCAGAACTTAGGGCTCTGCTTTGTCTCCAACGAAGAAACGAACCACGCATACAACTGGCGTGCCTTTGCCACCAGAGACTATACGACTTCCAGCTATCGGCCCTATGCGGTCGTGAACTATTCGGACGACACCACTCCGCCTACCGCCACCGGCGTTTCCGGCAATGCCACCTATTGGACCAATCAGAATGTGACGCTATCTGTCGATGGTGCGGCAGACTCCGGCTCTGGCCTTGCAAGTGAAGCCTATTCATTCAGCACGGATGCCAGCACGAACTACTGGCAGGCATCCAACACGAAGACCTTTGAAGAGAACTGCACAGTATATATTAAGGTAAGGGACAACGACGGCAACATTCTGGACCTCGGGTCTCAGACCATCCAGTATATCGACAAGGTCAAGCCGTCTTCGCCGGACATCACGGGCATCCCGACGTCCTGGACGAACCAGCCTTACACGCTCCATGCACATTCGACCGATGACGCCTCCGGCATGTGGGCCTACAGCTTCTCGAGCATCGAGTTCCCGGGCGAGTGGACCTTCGGCGAAGACAAGCAGATGTCCGAAGGCGGCGTCTTCTACGTCTATGCCATCGACAACGCGGGCAATGTATCGCCTCCGACGGCGATCAACGTTTCCATGTTTGACAATGTGGCTCCCGCCATCAACAGCATCGATGTGTCTGAGAGCACTGAAGAAGACAAAGTGAACTACACTGTCGATGCCACCGATGATAATTCCGGCATCGCTTCCTACAGCTTCGACGGCGGAACGAACTGGCAGCAAAACAACTATGCCGACGTGGACGCGGACTCCACCACCAATCAGGTGAAGGTCAAAGACAACGCCGGAAACATCGGAACGGAAACCGTCTCCTCCGGTGTCCCGCAGTTTTACATGGACGGCCAGCTGGTCGGTCTCGTGAACACGACGAGTAACACGGATGAGATCCAGTACAAAGTCGGCGCGGAAGGCACCTGGGAAGAGTACACCGGACCCTTCACGGTTCCTGCCTTTGAAACCACGACGGTTTATGCAAGACTCGGAGACGACGGCGTCGTCATCCACAAGGACATTGCGTCTGTTTCGAAGTATTATGGTTCTTACAGCGAGAGCAACACGGACTGCTCTCTGTCCTACCGGAACGTGAACTTCGACTTCACCAGAAGCTATGACTCGGCAGATCATAGCTGGTTCTTTGCAACGGACTCCAAAGTCAAAAAGCAAAACAGCAGCGTCTACAAAGTGACACTGCCGGATGCAACGGAACTGACCTTCGTGAAGGAGAACACAAACCTTTATAAGAATGAACTGAATGGTTATACCCTGACCATCAACCGAGACAATAACAACGATATCACCAGCTATCAGGTGGCGATCGACGATACGTCTTATTTCTACGGAACAGACAAGAAACTGTCCCGAATCACCTCGAAGTACGGAGACCAGATCACCTTTGACTGGAGCAGCAACGGTGTCGATATTTACGATGGCGCGACGAACGCAAGACACTACACCGTTGCCATCAATAGTGACGGAAACGTGACCTCTGTCACGGATCCCGCGAACAATACCATCACTTATACCTATGATAATAATGGCAACCTGACGGGGGTCGTGGACCAGGCAGGCGTGACCATCGGCTCTTACAGTTATATCGAAACGTCCACCGGATCCGGCGTCTATACCATGACCAAGTCTCTCGACAAGAACATCCAGTACAACAATGCCGGCCGTGTAACCAAGGAACTCTGGGACTCCGGGTTCTACACAAACTACACCTACGATGACGCGAACATCACGGTTTCGACCTACAGTTCGGACACGAACACGACCAGCACCAGCTACAACGACGCGTTCCTGGTGACCTCTTCCACCGACGAAAACGGGGAGACCACGGAATACACCTATAATGACCAGTATCAGGTGACTTCTGAGACAGTCGGGAATAAGACAACTACTTATACCTACGATGCAGAAGGGAACCTGACGAAAACCGTCGATGACGACAATCAGCAGACCGTTTACACTTACAACGGTTCCAAACAGCTTGTCCGGGAAACCTCTCCGGACGGGACGACCTATTACGTCTACTATGGAGCCAACGAAAACGGCGGAGCAGAAGGAGACCTTAAGCTGACCGCGACGCTCAAGAAGAGTTACACAGGGACTGCTCCGGAAAGCTATGACGCGAGCCTTTCCTGCTTCGAGACCGTCACTTACACCTACGATAATGGCCTGGTCACGCAGACCGTGGACTCTCTGAACAGTGAGACTACCACATATGTTTATGACCAGTATGGCAACACCACCCGAACTTCGGTAGCAAAGACGGAAACGGATGCGACGACCGGACAGACCTCTTCGTCCCTGACCGTAACCGACAATACCTTCGACTTATTCAATCGAACACTGACAACATCAACTGCCACCAACAGCACAAACACGGAAACCACCAGCACCGTCTACGACGCAGCCGGCAGGACCTTAAAGTCTGATGTCAAGGGCGATGTGACCCGAACACTGTATGACTCTCTTGGCAGAGTCGTTCAGGAGATCGGTCCGGAAGATTATGACGCTACTCTTGATGGTCTTCCGTCCGCCAACACTTACAGTGACAGTTCTGCTGGAACCACCTATGTCTATGCATCCAATAACACTCTGAGTTCGGAGACCAACCGGCTCGGAAAGACGACGCATTACTATTACAATGACAGAGGCTGCAAGACCAGAGAAGAATTCGACATCTACAAGTTCTATTACAGAGACCATGGGGAACTGACCCAGGTCCAGGTGAATGGTGTCCAGAAAGTCCTCTATGGTTATGAGAACGCCACGAACCTTCTTCAGACAGTAACCTATGCGAACGATGACGTCATCAACTATTATTATGACTCCAACAAGAATCTGATTTCTGAAAAGCGGAACGATAACAATGCAGCCTATGTGACTTACAGTTACAATTCCGACAATGAGCTCACCGAAAAGGTGAATTATGACACCGGTTTAAGGTATACTTATGGCAGCAATGATAGCGTAACAGTTACAAAGCTGAGCGATGACTCGGTGGTCCAGACTTACACCCAGTCCTCTAACGAAGACCAGGTGGACAGCGAAGACGCTGTGGTCACGACCATCAACGA
>Ga0256407_10000729_pt1 | contig 74899 bp, 67 predicted proteins | sample RumenRJG_04DNA_FD_193489 | JGI IMG/M metagenome (GOLD analysis project Ga0256407, IMG submission 193489) | Bovine rumen microbial communities from Lethbridge, Alberta, Canada - RJG_04 | ecosystem: Host-associated > Mammals > Digestive system > Stomach > Rumen | place: Canada: Alberta... | reverse complement strand
ATGAGCGCGATAAATATCCACAAACTACACCGCAGAATCGAAGGGAAAACCTTTGATTAACTTTTTTCAAAAAAGACTTGCAAAAGTCTTAGAATACCCGCTTACGGCCGCGGGTGGCCAGGGTCCTTTAGGACAACACCGCTTACGGCCATGCACACATCCGTTCCTTCCATCCACTGCACTGCAGTCGTGGCTCCACGCTTACGGCCGCAGGTGGCCAGGGTCCTTTAGGACAATACCGCTTACGGCCATGCACTTCCGTCGGAAGGTGATAATCGGCACAGATTTCGTATTTGTCTGCAAAAAATGTATTTTTGCATGATGGGGCTTACGGCCCGCATGGAAATCGAGAAACTGAAATGGAAATGAAACGGTTGTTAGCCACGGCGGCCGTAGCCGTCCTGCTCCTGGCCGGGGAGGCATATTCACAGCCCCGGACGAAGAAGGCGGACTTCAGGAGGAACGCCGTTCCCGAACTGTTGCGTGACAACATCCTTGTGGACGCCGTACAGGCCATGGAGGACGGCAGGCTGGAAGAAGCCATCGGTTCATTGGAGAAACTGGCGGCATCCGATCCCGCGAATGACGCCGCTTTCTATTACCTTGGCCTTGCCAACCTGTATGCCAGGAACCTGGAAGAGGCCAGGGACGCCCTCAAGAAAGCCGCAGCCCTGGATCCGGGGAATTACTGGTACAAGGACAGGCTTGCCCTTGCCTGTTCGATGCTCGGCGAGGACGACCTCACAATCGCGACCTACGAGGAGCTCCTCCGGGAGTTCCCGAAGAAGAACGAGATCTACTTCAACCTCGTCAACCTTTACCTGAAGAACGACAGGACGGAGGAAGCACTGGCCGCGATGGACCAGATCGAGACGGTGTTCGGAAAGAACGAGCAGGTAACTTCCACGCGCTACAACATCCTGCTTCGGCAGGACAAGCCCAAGGAGGCCCTTCAAACCCTCCTCGACTACAATTCCGAATTCTCATCCCCGACGATACTGACCATGATCGGGGACTACGAGATGGCGGAGTACAAGGACACCTCCGCCCTGTCAAGGTACATGGAAGCCCTCGACCTTCAGGGCGACTACATGCCCGCAGTGCTCGGCGCCGCGGAGGTCTACAGGATAAGGAAGGACTACCCGGAGTACTTCTCCTACCTCGGAAGGTTCATCTCCGATGAAGCCACCCAGGCAAGTACGAAGGCACAGTACCTTGGAATGCTGATGTCACGCATCGACTCGAGGTTCATCAACAACTGCAGGCCACAGCTGGATTCCATACACGACAGGCTTGTGGCGTGCCACCCGACGGACAGCGTGGCCCTCTCCACCGCCGGCAGCTATTACTACGCCACCGACCGGAAGGTAAAGTCGGAATCCTTGTTCCGACGCAACCTGAAGGCGAACCCCAGGAGCCTCAACGCCGTGTCTACCTGCGCCCAGTTCCTCTCCGAACGCAAGGACTGGACAGGGATCACCGAACTGTGCGACAGCGTGCTCGGGTACATGCCGGGCCATCCAGGCATCCTCGACCTCAAGACATATGCCTGCTACCAGATGAAGGACTACGAGGGGATAATCGCCAACTGCAATGAAATCCTCGGCAGGTTCGCTTCCGACACCGCGAGGACCAAGCCGGCCCTCGCAACCTTGGGGGACGCATATTATGAGATGGGAAAGGTCAAGGAGGCGTTCAAGGCCTACGACCAGGCGCTGAAGATCGATCCCGGCTACGTCCCTGTCCTGAACAATTACGCCTGGTACCTGGCCATGCAGAAAAAGAACCTGAAGAAGGCTGCCGCGATGAGCCGGAAGACCATAGAGAAGGAACCGGACAACCCGACATACCTCGATACCTACGGATGGATACTCCACCTGCAGGGGAAGGACAAGGACGCCAGGACGTATTTCAAGCACGCGATGCTCTACGGCGGGAGGGAAGACCCTACCTGCCTGAGGCATTTCGCCACGGTGCTGGACGCCTTGGGAGAGACCGACCTGGCGAAGGTTTACCGTTCGCAGGCCGAGTCCAGGGAAGCCAGGGAAGCAACATCAGAATAAAGGATGGGAACTTTTAAAGGAATATTCATCTCGAGACTCGCGCTCATCCTGGCGATCCTGTGCTGGGTGGGCGCCACTCACGCATATTCCCAGGACACGAAGGCGCAGGAGGCCAGGAGGGCAAAGCTCCAGAAGGAAATCGAGATCCTGGACAGGCAGATCAAGGAAAACGCCTCGAAGAGCAGGAACGAGATGAACCATCTGTCCCTCATCCGCAAGAAGGTGTCTTCCAGGAAGGAACTCATCGCCGAGAGCGAGAAGCAGATCACTGCCTACACAGGATCAATCGCCTCCAAGGAGAACGAGATCAGGCTCCTGAAAGCCAGGCTGGACACCCTCGAGGAGCATTTCAACGGCCTTGTCAGGGGAGCCTACCGCAACCGCGACCCCAAAGTCTGGTACATGTACATACTGGCAAGCGACAATCTCGGGCAGGCTTTCCGGCGATACGGCTACCTGAGGGACATGTCCAAGCAGATGAATGCCCAGGCCGTCAAGGTGAAGGAGACCCAGCAGGCCCTCGAGAAGGAAGCCCTCGAACTCGAAGCCATGAAAAAGGACGCCGAGGCCATCCGGAGCCAGAGGCTGAGCGAGATGGCGAAACTCCAGGATGAAGAGAAAGACTCCCAGAGAACCCTGGCGAGCCTGAGCAAGGACAAGAAGAAGTACCAGCAGGACCTGACCCGGAAGCAGAAGGAGGTCGCAGCCCTGAACGCCGAGATAAAACGTATCATCAGGGAAGCCCTCGAAGAAGAACGGAGGGCCGAGCAGGCCCGCAAGGCCGCAGAGGCAGCCTCCGCCAAGGGCTCAGCCGCCGGCAAGGCCGGGAACGAATCGGCGGCGAAGGCACCTGCTTCGGCTCCTTCCAAGTCCGCAAAGCCGATCGACTACACCCTTGCAAAGAAATTCGAGGCCAACAAAGGCAAGCTTCCATGGCCTGCGGAAGGACCTGTCGTGGACCACTTCGGACAAATCAACGATCCTGTCTACTCGAACGTCAAGCTGCCCAACAACGGCATCAACATCGCGCTGCCGCAGGGCTCCGCGGTCAAGGCCGTCTTCGACGGAGAGGTCAAGAGCATAATCGTCGTCCCCGGCTACAACAAATGCGTGCTTGTACAGCACGGCAACTATTTCTCCTTCTACTGCAAGCTCGCCAGCTACAATGTCAAGAAGGGGGACAAGGTGAAGACAGGCCAGACCATCGGCACCGTGGACACCATGGACGGGACCACCCAGCTGCATTTCCAGATCTGGGCAGGGCAGAACCCCCAGAACCCGGAGGCTTGGCTAAGATAATTCCATAGGATGAAGCACGAAATCACCATACGGGGCCTCGAGGACCTCGACAATGCCGCAGGGGAATTCCTCAGGGAGACCTCCGGCAGCAGGATAATCGCCTTCTTCGCGCCCATGGGTGCGGGCAAGACCACTTTCACAGCAGCTCTCTGCCGCCGCCTCGGAGTGGAAGGAGACGCTGTTAGTTCCCCTACCTTTGCAATCGTCAATGAATACAGGACCGGCGCGGGGGAATCCCTTTACCATTTTGATTTCTACAGGATCGGCAAGCCGGAGGAAGCCTTGGACATCGGCTTGTACGACTACCTGGACAGCGGATGCTACTGCATCATCGAGTGGCCCGAGAACATCGGCGGCCTGCTCCCGGAAGAAGCCCTGAAGGTCGGGATCAGGGTGAACCCGGATGAATCACGCACGGTCTTCTGGGAAGACTGAACCTCGCAGGCAATGCCAGGCCACGGCCGGGTTCCGGCCATGGCATTGGGAAGTCCTGGCCTGCCGGAACCGCGCCCCCGCAACCATTCAGCCCGCGCAGAACCCTTCCAGCCTGCCGGAACCGCGCCGCACGACCCTTCAGATTGCATCATGACGGTCCAGGAACCTGAAAGAAGCCGCCTCCATGAGATGGGCCGGCAGGATGTCCTCGGTACCGGAAAGGTCCGCTATCGTCCTCGCGACCTTGAGTATCCTTGAATATGCCCTGGCGGAAAGCCCCATCTTCTCGATAAGCTTCTCCATCACTGAGCGGCAGTTCCGGTCCAGGGGGCAGTACTTCTCGAGCATGCTGCCCGTCATCTCCGCATTGGTGAACGTCCCTTCTTCCGAAGCGAACCTTTTTTCTTGCCTTCTGCGGGCTTCCATGACCCTTTTGGCGACCTCCTCTCCCCTCTCACCCTTCTTCCTGCCGACAAGTTTTCCCGTATCGACCGGACGAAGGAGGATCTGTATGTCGATCCTGTCCATCATCGGGCCGGAGAGCTTTGACAGGTAGGCGGCACGCTGAGCGCTCGTGCAGCGGCAGCGGTCCCCTTCCCCATAATAACCGCAAGGGCACGGGTTCGAGGCGGCCACGAGCATGAACGATGAAGGGTAGACAAGTTTGCAGCGAAGCCGAGAGATGGTAACCTTCCTGTCCTCCATCGGTCCCCTGAGCGCTTCCAGCACAGATTTGGGGATCTGCCCATACTCGTCAAGGAAGAGTATCCCGTTGTGTGCAAGGGTTATTTCGCCGGGCCGGATGTCAGACCCAGTCCCGCCGCCGATTATCGCCGTCAGGGTCGCGCTGTAGTGGGGAGAGCGGAACGGGCGGATGCGGATGAGTCCTGTCTCAGTCCCCTTCAAGCCGGCCACCGAATAGATCTTGCTGGTGACCAGGGCCTCCTGGGTCGTCATCGGTGGGAGGATGCCGGCCATCGCCTTCGCCAGGGAACTTTTCCCGCTGCCCGGCGGCCCGACCATGATAAGGTTATGCCCTCCCGCAGCCGCGATCTCGACCCCTCTCTTGGCTCCTTCCTGCCCGATGATCTCCGAGATGTCCATCCCGTGCTGCACGAAGGCCGGGCCACCCCTTCCCCGGCCGTGGGAGATCTCTTTGTAAAGGGCCGTGTTCCAGACCAGCAGGTCCGAGCAGTCTTCCTGCTCCTGGAGTATCCGGAGGACGTCGCCAAGGCTTTCCACCGCAAACACGGAGAGGTTACGGTACTCGGTAGCCTCCAGGGCGGACCTTGCGGGAAGGATGCAGCCTGAATACCCGTGGTTCATGGCCATGTCGGCGATCGGGAGGGCACCCGGAACGTCCCGGACCGAGCCGTCCAGGCCGAGTTCCCCCATCACCACGTACTTCCCTATGCCCGGAAGATCCGTCTGTGCGGAAGCAGCCAGTATGCCCAGCGCGATGGGAAGGTCATAGCCGCTTCCGCTTTTCTGCATGTCCGCAGGGGCCAGGTTGATCACTATTTTCCTCCCGGGAATCCTGAACCCGAGCGTCTGGATCGCCGTAACCGTACGCAGGAGACTCTCCTTCACTGCCACGTCGGCAAGACCGACAAGATGTATTCCCAGGCCGTTCGTGATATCCACCTCGACCGTCACCTCCACCGCCTCAATCCCGAGGCATTTGGCGCAATGGATGTTGATCAGCATGCTGCACAAGTTTTTACGCAAAGGTGGCCATGTTGAACGTAAAAAGCCCAAAGAAACGAAAACGCACCCTAAAAAACAGAAATTCTTTTTTTTAAAGGGCCTGCATGCCGGCATTTTGAGTATCTTTGCATGATATTGGAAATAAAACAACAGAAAGGGACAATGATGGAAAACAGCGGCGTATCGATTTTCTGCAAGAACGACGGTAAGAATCATAAGGTAGAACTGGGGACCACCCTTGGCAGCCTGTCGAAGAAGTGGTGCAAGACAGTCCTGGACGAAAAGACAGGACAGCGGCTCGATGTCATCGCAGCCCTTGTCGACAACAAACTCAAGGAACTGGAATACAAGCCCATGCTCTTCCACCAGGTGGAATTCATCGGGTTCAACCACCCGGACGGAAGGCGCTGCTACCTCCGCTCCCTGTGCTTCGTCCTCCAGAACACCGTCAGGGAGCTGTACCCGGACAAGGTGCTGGCCGTATGCCATTCGCTTCCCAGCGGCCTGTATTGCGAAATCCACGAGAAGGTGAAGAACGATGACGGCAAGCCGAACATCTATTTCATCAAGGACGACGAGCTGGATGCGATCCGGAAGAAGATGAAGGAGATAATCGCCAGGGACCTTCCGTTCCGGAGGGAAAAAGTCTTCGTGGAAGATGCAATCCAGATCTTCAGGGATAACAACCAGCCCATGAAGGCCGAACTCCAGGAGAGCGTGGGGAATTTCATCTGCAGCGTCTACTACCTGGACGGGAAGGCTGACACGTTCCACGGTCCGCTGATTCCCTCGACGGGCTACCTGAAGACCTTCGACATCTCTCCCGTAGGAGACGGGTTCTGCCTCCACGGCCCCATGATGACCGACTTCTCCAAGGTCATGCCGCTGAAGCGGCAGGCCAAGATCGCCGCTACCCTGAAGGAATATTCAGACTGGTGCTCGATAATCAACATAGAGAGCGTCGGTTCCCTCAACTCCGCCGTCAAGGAAGGCAAGGCCGTCAGGATCATCAACCTCGCCGAAGCCCTCCACGAGCGCAGCTACGCCCGGATCGCCGACATGATAAGGGACAGCCACAAACGGATCGTCATGATAGCGGGCCCTTCTTCGAGCGGCAAGACTTCTTCATCCCTGCGCATAGCCCTGCAGTGCAAGGTCATCGGCCTGAACCCGAAAGTCATAGAACTGGACAACTACTTCGTGGACCGGGACAAGACTCCGGTGGACGAGGACGGGAAACTGGACTTCGAGTCGCTGCATGCCATGGACCTGGATTTCCTCAACCAGCAGCTCAACGAACTTCTTGAGGGAAAGGAGGTTGAAATCCCGAAATACGATTTCAAGGGCGGCCGCAGGGTGTTCTCCGGGAACAAGCTGCAGCTGGAAGACAAGGACATCCTGATAATGGAAGGGATACACGCCCTCAATCCGGAGATGACTTCCGCCGTCGACCAGTCCAAGATATTCAGGGTCTATGCTTCGGCACTTACCTCCCTCAACATCGACGAGAACGTCAACCTTTCCACTTCGGACAACCGTCTCCTACGAAGGATGGTGAGGGACAACAGGGTAAGGGGAATAACCCCCGAACAGACCATCCTGCGGTGGAACAGTGTCAGGAGGGGTGAGAGCAAGAACATATTCCCCTTCCAGGAAAACGCGGACGCCCTCTTCAACTCCGCCCTCATCTTCGAGCTTCCGCTGCTGAAATACTATGCGGAACCTCTCCTGAGGAGGATTTCCCCGACCTCCCCGGCATACACCGAGACGGTCAGGCTCCTGAAGTTCCTGGACTACATCGTGGCCCTTCAGCCTTCTGAGATCGAGGCGATTCCGCCTACTTCGATAATCAGGGAATTCATCGGAGGACAGACCCTCTAGACTTCCGGAGGCAAGTCCTCAGATCTTTTCAAGGTCCTTTGATTCAACCCATCCTTGACGCCCGTCGGCAAGGGAGATGTTCTTCCACTGGCCGACCTCGTCGAGGATTTTCACTTTGGTGCCTTCGTGGATGAGGAAGAGGCTCTTGGCCGCATTGTCCGAAGGGGAAGCCTTCACCGAAGCGACCGGTGACATCACTATCGCCCCATCCGAGTTGACGTAGTCGGACTTCTGCCAGAGGGAGAAGCCAAGTGCGCAAAGGCTGAGGACGAGGGCGGCCAGGCCGGTGAAGAACCCGGTCCTGCGCCTTGCCGACGTCGAGCCCAGGGCGAAGAGCAAAGCCATTGCCAGGGCGATTGCCAGCAGGACAAGGAAAGCGACGGCCCAGGTACCCGACCCCGCCCGGTAGCAAAGCTTGCGTGCAAGGCTTTTGAGGATGAACTCAGGGACCGGTTCGATCCTGTCCTGGACGAAACCCTGGGAGAATTCGAGATTGTTCCTGGCATCGGAATACGAAGGGTCGAGTTTCAAGGCCTTCTCGTAATGGAGGATGGCCTTGGGATAATTCCCGAGCCTGAAGAAGGCATTGCCTATATTGTAATAGAGGGAAGGAGACTCCTTGCCCGATTCAACTATAGAAAGCCAGCATTCCGAAGCCAGGGCGAAGTTCCCTTCCGAATATGCCTCGATGCCTCTCTCCCACAGGATTTCCGGGTCAAGCGTCCCGGCCTGGGGGGCCGACACGGAAGTGTCCCGGGATGCGGAAGGTACGGCGGAAAGGGTGTCCCCCACCGTCAGGGTGACGGAAGGAGCGCCGTCCTGGGCCGAGACATTGAAGGCAACGCCCAGGAAGAGGAATACGGCCAGCAGCCCTGCATGCCCGCCCTTGCGCCGGGAACCCGCCTTCAGGGCCGAGTCGATGGAAGAGATGACGTCGACGGCCTTGTCGAAATGCCCCTTCATGACCTCGTTGCCCGAGTCCGGGGAATACCTTGCGAACTCACATTCATCCAAGAGGGAATTGAAGGCCTCGGCTGTGAGGGAGTCGACACCGCCGGCAGTGAGGGCGGCGGCTATGTTTTCCTTGCTCATCTGGGTCATGTCCATGTTCAGTTTGTCGGAAACGTACCCGAGAAGCGCCTTGTGAAGCTCCTCGTAATAAGCTGTGTACAGATCCTTCCCGAGGAAGTCCTCTGCAAGACGAAGCCGCTTCCGGGCCATCGCGGTAGCCTTGCGGTTCTTGGAGCCGGCTACATCGGCCTTCATCGCCGCAGCCTTTCGGAATATGAAGTAGGCTGCCAGGGCGGCCGCGACCAGGAGTCCCAGCAGTGCCAGGAAGAGAGGGGAACCCACGAAGAAGGATCCCTTGTCCGACAACTTCCCCGCCTTGGAGGAAATGTACCTGATGTCGTCGGAAAGGTTCTTGACCTCCTTCCGTTCCACCCCGGGAGTGACGACGGATGAAGGAGAGGCTCCGCCAGAAGACTTGCCCTTGGCCACTTTGACATGGACCGGCTCGGTCCTCAGGGTGACATACTTCCCGGCGGAAACGTCATAGTAGGAATACTCCACCGGTTCGATGGTGAATTCTCCGGCGCTCCTGGGGATGAACGGAAACTCGAAGGACTTGCTTCCGGATGTGCGTCCCGTGGACTTGTCGGTGTTCTCGGTGACCTTGGTGTCATAGACCTCGAAATCCGGAGGGAAGGAGACTTTGGGCTCTTCCAGGAGGGAGACATTGCCGCGTCCCGACACCGTCACGGTCATCGAGGCAGCCTCGTTGGTCTTGAGGTCCTGCGAGGAGAGTCTCGAAGAGATGCCGAAACTGCCGACCCCGCCGCCGAAGGAGGCCGGCTGACCTGCCGGTAGGGCGGATACCCTGACCTTGGCGGAAGAAGTGGAGACCCTCTTCCTCATGGTCCTGTACTCATCCTGGAAAAAGCTGTCGAATATGCTGCCTGACGAAGTCCCGGGAACGCGGACGTTGACGAGGCAGACCATCTCCGCCGGGTCGATGGAAAGCGTACCTGCCTGCTGGGGGATGAGCACGTAGGACCGCAGCACCGCGGAATTGTAGATCTTGTCGCCAAGGCTTTCACGCTTGAACTCGATGTTGGTCGGTGAATATGTCTCCTGGCTCCAGAAACCATTGAAAGAAGGGAACTTGACATTCTCGAACCCAGCTATGTCACCCCTGGTGTAAAGCTTCAGGGTGGCGGTGACGGGCTCCCCTATCACCACATCGGACTTGTTCAGGGAAAGCCTCATGAAGACCTCGGAGGCATCGGCTGACGAGGCAGCCTCCTTCCCCCGTGAGGATGACGACGGTTCCTGCTGGCCTCCGCCTCCGTTCCCCTGTGACTGGGAAGCGGACGCCGCCCCGTCGGTGACCACCTGCACCGACACCGGGCTGGAGGTTATCCTCTCCCCGTCCACCGTAGCGCTCGCCGCCGGAAGCTGGAAGGTTCCAGGCTTGAGGGGCCTCAGGATATAGTAGAAAGTAGTCTTGTGGGACGACGTCCTCTTCCCGTTGATTATCTCGATGCTGGTAGTGGTCCCTTTCTGAGGCCCCCACACAAGCTGGAAGCTGTCGCCGCAAGACCATGACATGTCCTGCGGAGTCTTCTCGCCGTCAACGATGAACGTCACCCCGAACTGCTCGTCCATCGCCACGACATTAGGGACCTCGACCTTGATCGAGGTCTGTGCTGATGCCGCCGCAACTGCGGCGAAGAGCAACATTATGCTGAGCAGTCTTTTCATATCCAAATGTTTACCAATTCTTTTCCTTCTGTCTTGACTTCAAGGCCGCGGCTTTCTCACGGTTGACCTTGTCCTGGGTTTCCTTCTCCCGGGCCTGGATCGCCTTCAGCATCTGCTGGGCCTGCTGCGGAGAGACCTTGGGTTCCCCCTGGCTCTTGCCATCTCCCTGGTCCTGATTCTGCTGGTTCTGGTCTTGATTCTGATCCTGGTTCTGCTGGTCCTGCTGATTCTGCTGGTCCTGGTTCTGCTGATTCTGCTGGTCCTGGTTCTGCTGGTTCTGCTGGTCCTGCTGTCCTCCGCCTCCTCCGCCCTGGTTCTTCAGCATCTGCTTGGCATAGGCATAATTCTCCTTGGCATCCATGTCGCCTGGATTCCTGAGGAGGGACTGCCTGTACGCTTCGACCGCCGCTCCCCAGTCTTTCTTCATGCATGCAATGTTACCGAGGTTGTAGAAATAGTCGGCGCCGTAGCGGGAAACCGAGGCTGCTTCCTTGACCTTGTCCAAGGATCCGCCGGCCTCATCGTAGAGTCCCTGCCTGTAGAGGGTGGAGGCAAGGTTGTAACTGGCAGCTATCGAGGTGCTGTCCTTGACCAGGGCCCTGCGGTAATCGATCTCGGCCTGCTGCCAATGCTCCTTGTCGAATTCACGGTTGCCGGCACGGACTTCCTTGCGGTCCGCCTGCGCCCCGGCGTCAAGGGAGCATAACGACAGCAGCAGTGCCACTGCATATCCATGGAACCTTCTCATAATCTCTGAACTTTTTCGAACAAGTGCCTGCGCGGCTTCCGTTCGCCGACCAGCATCTCCGCGACGAAGAACACCAGGGCAAGGGCCAGGAAGTACATGAATTGTTCGTCATATTCCTCGAACACCACGGAACTGAGTTCCTCGGCATCCAGCTTCTTTATCTCGTCATAGACCGGTTCCAGCCCGAATTCGTCAGTGCCGGCATGGACATAGGCTCCGTTCCCGGCGCTTGCGATCTCCTTGAGGGCCTCCTCGTCGAGCCTGGTCACCACTATGTTGCCTTCCTTGTCCTTCAGCAGGCCGTCGGGCATGGGGATGGGCTGGCCTTCTGCGGATCCGACTCCGATCGTAAAGACCCGGATGCCCTGTTCGGCAGCGGCCTTGGCAGCCTCCACCGCATCGTCCTCATGGTTCTCCCCGTCGGTGATGACGATTATCGCCCTGCTGTTGGCGCTCTGGGAACTGAAACTCCTTACCGCCGTCCCGATCGCATCTCCTATGGCGGTACCCTGGACGGGAACCGATTCGGTGGTGATGGAGTTCAGGAACATCTTCGCGCTGACATAGTCGGTGGTGACGGGAAGCTGGACGAACGTGCTGCCGGCGAATATCACCAGCCCTATCCTGTCGTCCTTGAGTTTGTCGGTGATCCTTGAGATGGCAAGCTTGGCCCTTTCCAGCCGGTCCGGACTGTAGTCCCGGGCGCGCATGGAATTGGAGACGTCCAGGGCGATCATGATCTCGGCACCCTTGAGCTTGCGCTCCGACAGCTTGGCCCCTATCTGGGGACGTGCCAGGCCTATGACCAGGAAGAGGAAGGCAAGTGAATACAAGGCGGTGCGGACCCAGACCTTCGTCCTGGACCATGACGGCATCAGGTCATCCACCAGGAGTTCGTCCCCGAGCTTGCGGATACGGTTGCGCCTGATCCTCAGCCTCACCGCGACGGCGATGAAGAAGAAAGGAATCAGCAGCAACAGCAGCAGATAATGGGCTTTAGCGAAAATAATCACGGCAATCTCCTCAATACCAAATACTTCAACAATACCTCAAGAAGGAGGCAGAGCAAGGCTGCCAGCGCATAGCCGCCAAAGAGTTCCTGGTAAACCGGGAAACTGTCGATGGTGGTCCGGGTCTTCTCCATCTTGTCGATCTCGGAATATATCTCCGCAAGTTTCGTGTTGTCGGTGGCACGGAAATAGCGTCCGCCCGTCTGGGAGGCTATGTTCCCGAGAAGTTTCTCGTCAATCTCCACCTTCATGTTCTGTAGCTGCATCCCCCATGGGGTCATGACCGGATAGGGCGCCTCGCCGTTGGCACCGACTCCGATGGTGTACACCCTGATCCCGTAGGTCCTGGCAATGTCAGCAGCAGTCTCCGGACCGACCTCGCCGCTGTTGTTGACCCCGTCGGTAAGAAGTACCACGACGCGGCTCTTCGCATCTGAATCCTTGAGCCTGGCCACCGCCGTGGCAAGACCGCTACCGATGGCGGTGCCGTCCTCGATGTAGTCGGTGCTGATCTCCTTCATCAGGTTGATGAGGGTGGAACGGTCGGTCGTCAGTGGGCACTGGGTGTAACTTTCGCCCGCAAACACGACTATGCCCATCCTGTCGGAAGGGCGCTGGGCGATGAACTCGATCGCCACGTCCTTGGCCGCGCTTATCCTGTCGGGAGTGAAATCCCTAGCCAGCATGCTGGTGGAAACGTCCATTGCGAACATGATGTCAATCCCCTCTGAATCCACTTTCTCCACCTTGGAGGACGAACGCGGACGGGCGATGGCCAGCACGAGAAGGGAAAGGGCCGCTATCCTGAGGACGGCGGGGACGTGGACGAGGACGTTCATCAAAGGGTTTCCTGCCGCTTTCCACGGAGTGGCGGTCGACACCCTCAGATGCGGGCGCATCCCCTTGACTTCCTTGAATATGTAGATTCCTGCGAGGATTGCCGGTACAAGCAGCAGCCACAGGAGGGCGGGATATTCGAAATACATCACTCGGTTCCTCCTTCCTTATCAGCGTCGGCTCCGCCGCTTCCTTCCTCCTCAAGCATGGACTGGTAGGTCGTGGTGACGAACCTGACAGCCGCCGGAAGGGCTGCCGCATTCTCCTCGTCGGAGGCGCTTGCCTTGGCGAACTTCACGAAATCGGCGGTCGTGAACAAAGTCTCCATTTCCACGAAGCAATCTGCAGGCACATCCGTACGTTTGAGCTGGTCGAGCATCTCGGCACTTGTCATCTCGGGGGCCCCGATCCCATAGCGGGCCTTTATGTACTCCCTGACGGCATCGGTGATCCCGGAATAGAACTCCTTCTGCTTCTCGGGAGCCCAGTATCTGCTGCCACGGTAGCGTTCCAGCCGCCTCAGCGCGACGATGTGGGGAGGGTCGTTCCGGACAGTCCCCTTCTCCTTCTTCTTCAGGGAGCCTGCCACTGCCCAGACAAGTATGGCCACCAGCGCAAGGAGCCAGACGGCGGCGATGTACGGAAGGATTTCCGCCAGCGTCACGGGATACCGGACCTGCCCCTTTATGTCATGGACCTGGAAAGTGGTGGTGTCGACTGGGATGGTGAAGACCTGAAGCTCCCGCGGGCTGAACACCAAGGTGTCCACCCTGCCTGCGGAGGAGCCCCTGACAAGGGCGAGGGGCCGCAGTTGGTATAACCCCTCCTCGAAGGAGGTGATGACGACGTAGGCATCTATGTCATAAGACTTCGGCTCCTTGCCACGGCCATGGACCGCGACGGTGTCGGCCAGCCACGGAGACACGATTTCCACGCTGTCCATGAAGCCTTTCGAGAAGTCGGGAAGGGCGAATGGAGTGCCCTCTGCGACATTCTTGAGGTGGAACCCGTACTTGAACTGGTCCCCGATGAGGGCCGAATCCCTGGGCTGGAGGGGTTCCAGGAAAGAATCCTCAAGCTGGATGAGCATCCCCTTTGGACCATCGCCCGGGCTCCCGGACAGGACGGCCGGGACCAGTACGGAGGAAAGGAAGACTATGTAAAGCAGTTTCTTCATCACCTACTTCCTGGAGAAAAAAGCCATGAGGCCCTTGACATAGTCCTGGTCGGTACCTATGTCGACGGAGTCTATCTGGTAGCGGTTGAACAGTTTCCTTTCATTGGCCAGCACTTCCTCGAACCACTTGGAGTACATGCTGCGCACCTTCCTTGAAGAAGTGTCGACCCATGCGCTCTCCCCGGTCTCCGAATCCCTGACACGCACCAGGCCGACAGACGGGATCGCCTGTTCCCTGGGGTCGTAGACCCTGATCACCGACACGTCGTGGCGGTTCCTGGCCACTTTGAGGGCATCCTCGTACCTTGGGGTGCAGTCGTCTTTCACATCCAGCATGTCCGAAAGGACGAAGGCGGTGCATTTCTTCTTCATCGCGTTCGTCAGGTAGCGGAGCGCCTCCCCGACATCGGTACCTCCGGACTTGGGCTTCAGCTCGATGATCTCCCTTATTATGTGCAGGAGATGGCTGCGGCCTTTCTTCGGAGGGATGAATTCCTCGACCTTGTCGCTGAAGAAGAGGGCGCCGACCTTGTCGTTGTTGATGATGGCCGAGAATGAAAGCACCGCGGCTATCTCGGCTATCATGTCACGCTTGGTCATGCCCTTCGTACCGAACTGTCCCGAACGGCTGATGTCGATGAGGAGTACCACCGTCATCTCCCTTTCCTCTTCATAGACCTTCACGTAGGGAGCCCTCAGGCGTGCGGTCACGTTCCAGTCCATGGAACGGGGATCGTCGCCGTACTGGTACTCGCGGACTTCGCTGAAAGCCATTCCCCTGCCCTTGAAGGCACTATGGTACTCTCCCGCGAAGATCTGGTGCGAGAGGGCCTTGGTACGGATCTCTATCTTCCTTACCTTGCGGAGCAGTTCGTTTGCTGAGGAGACGGTAGGCATATTCCCTGGCTATGGAACGTTGACGGCATTGATGACCTCGGCTATGACCTGTTCCGTGGTCACGTTTTCCGCTTCCGCCTCGTAGGTGAGGCCGATCCTGTGGCGCATGACTTCATTGCACACAGCCCTCACGTCTTCCGGGATCACGTAGCCCCTCCTGCGGATGAAGGCATATGCCTTCGCAGCGGCGGCAAGGCTGATGCTGGCACGGGGGGAGGCGCCATAGGAAACCAGGTCCTTGATCTTGCCGAGGCCGTAGTCGGCGGGAGTCCTGGTCGCATAGACTATGTCGACGATGTAGCGCTCGATCTTCTCGTCCATGTAGACGTCCCTGACGACCTTGCGTGCACGGATTATGTCCTCCGGAGAGATGACGGGGGAAGCCTTCGGGAATTCTCCGGAATTGTTCATGCGGATTATCTGCTTCTCCTCGTCCTTGCCGGGATAGCCGACGACCACCTTGAGCATGAAACGGTCCACCTGCGCCTCCGGGAGAGGATAGGTGCCTTCCTGCTCGATAGGGTTCTGCGTGGCCATCACGAGGAACGGCTCGGGGAGCGGGAAAGTCTCGTCGCCGATAGTGACCTGGCGCTCCTGCATGGCCTCGAGCAAGGCTGACTGCACCTTGGCGGGACTCCTGTTTATCTCGTCGGCCAGGACGAAGTTGGCGAAGACAGGGCCCTTGTGGACCTCGAATCTTTCGTCCTTCTGGGAATATATCATGGTACCCACGAGGTCGGCGGGAAGGAGGTCTGGAGTGAACTGGATGCGGCTGAACCTTGCATCGACGGCCTGGGAGAGCGTGCTGATCGCCAGGGTCTTGGCAAGGCCGGGGACTCCTTCAAGGAGGATGTGACCGTTTGCCAGCAGTCCGATGAGGAGGTTCTCCACAAGGTGCTTCTGCCCTACGATCACCTTCCCCATCTCAAGGGAAAGAAGGTCCACGAATGAACTTTCCTGCTGGATCCTGTCATTCAATTCTTTGATGTTAACGGTTTCCATTAATCAATTATTAATTAATTTTGCATCATCAATCTTTCCACAATGCGCTACAAGATCATCCTCTCCTATGACGGCTCCTCCTTCTGCGGCTGGCAGGTCCAAAACGGCGCACCGACCGTTCAAGAGTGCCTGCAGAAAGCCCTGACAGTCCTCTTGAAGGAAGAAATCTCGGTTACAGGGGCGGGCAGGACGGATTCGAAGGTGAATGCGGTCAATTACACGGCGCACTTCGACTCTTCGGTCCAGGACCTTGACGCCTCGGCCCTTGGCTACAAAATAAATGCCATTTTACCCCATGGGATAAGGGTCCACGGGATCGTCCCGGCGGCCCCTGGATTCCATGCCCGGTTCGACGCCAGGATGCGTGAATACAAGTATTTCGTGCACAGGAAGAAAGACCCCTTCATGGACTCATATTCACTGCTCTGGACCTTCCCGGTGGACATCGGCAGGATGAACCTCGCAGCCCAGTCGCTTCTGGGGCGGCACGATTTTTCCAGTTTCGAGAAGACCGGCAGCGACAACCGCACATCGATCTGCGAAGTTTCCATGGCGCTGTGGGAGACCTATGTCCCGACACACGTCTCGCAGATGGGCTACCCGGCCGGAGAAGACGACTACCTCGTGTTCACCATCCGGGCCGACCGCTTCCTCAGGAACATGGTCCGTGCAGTCGTCGGAACCCTGCTCGAGATAGGCAGGGGAAGGCGCGAAGTGGAATGGACCGAGGCCCTTGTCAATGGCGGAACCCGCTCTGACGCAGGGGAATCCGTTCCTGGCAAGGCTCTTTTCCTGACCGCCGTCAAATATTGAGGATATGTCGTTTTTTTTGCTTATTTTTGCAAGTTGACACAATTGGATAAAATCAAACGTACGCAATAATTATGTTGTTCCATCTTTTACAGGCCGCCGTCCCGGACTCGCTCGCGCAGACCGCGGCCCAGGCTGTCCAGACAGCCGCTCCCCAAGTGCAGGAAAAATCACTTTCAATGATCGAGCTGGCCACCAAAGGTGGATGGGTGATGGTCGTCCTGCTCGTCCTTTCAATCGTAGCCATCTACATCTTCGGCAAGAAGTGGTGGATGATCCACAAGGCCCAGCAGGTCGACAAGAACTTCATGAGGGACATCCGCGACTACATCCACGAAGGGAAGACCAAGTCCGCGGTATCACTGTGCCAGAAGTACGACTCCCCGGTGGCGCGCCTCGTGGAGAAAGGAATAGAAAGGATAGGAAGGCCGCTCTCCGACATCCAGACAGCCGTCGAGAACATGGGCAACGTTGAAATCGCAAGGCTCGAGAAGGGTCTCCCGGCACTTGCCACCATAGCCGGAGGCGCTCCGATGCTTGGATTCCTCGGTACCGTGCTCGGTATGGTCAGGGCCTTCTTCAACATGGCCAATGCAGGCAACAACGTCGACATCTCCCTCCTTTCCGGAGGCATCTACGAAGCCATGGTCACCACCGTCGGCGGTCTGATCGTGGGTATCCTGGCATATTTCGCCTACAACTATCTCACCGCCCAGATATCCAACCTGGTGTTCAAGATGGAGAACGCCACCGTGGAATTCATGGACCTCCTGCACGAACCTGCGGACAACGAAGAGGAGAACTGACAAAATGGCATTCAAAAGAACTACAAAGGTACTTTCGGAGACAGCGATGTCTTCGATGACCGACCTTGTGTTCCTGCTGCTGATCTTCTTCCTGATCACATCGACGCTCATCAATCCCAACGCCCTGAAGCTCCTGCTTCCCAAGAGCACGGGACAGGTGTCGGCGAAGGCGACGGTCAGCGTGTCCATCAAGGACTGGGGCAATGACACCTACACATTCCACCTGAACGGAGACGAGACCCCGACCGAATTCGCGGCTCTCGAAGACGGACTGGTGGGACTACTCCAGAGCGACGACGACCCGACTTTCTCAATCTACACGGACGAAAGCGTACCGGTCAAGGAAGTGGTGGCCGTAATGAACATCGCAAAAAGGAACCACTACAAGGTAATCCTTGCAACTTCACCGGAATAATTTCAGACCCAAAGGACTATGAAACCATACCTTCGTGAGAGAGACAAGGATGCGAAGACCTCTGACGTGACCGGCATCGTGCTGACGGTCGGGGTGCATCTCGTCATCTTCCTGTGCTGCGCCTTCACGGGGATGAAGTACCTTTATCCTCCGCCGCAGGAGCAAGCTTTCCTGATCGACTTCGAAGAGGAGCCCGTCCCGGAAGTCAAGCGCTCCGATGCAGGGAAGCAGCCGGAGGCCGAAGAGATCGACCTCAGCAAGGAGGTCGAGATAGTCCAGCAGAGCAAGTCGCCGGTCAAGTCCGAAAAACCCAACAAGACCGCGAAGGCGAAACCGGACAGTCACGGAGACGTGGAGGTCCCGGCTCCGAAGGAAGAGATAAACAAGAACGCGCTTTTCCCTGGAATGAGCAAGAAAGACTCTTCGCTTGCGCCCCATGGAGCAAAGAATCCGTCCGCCGAGTTCAAGGCTGGCCAGCCGAAGGGAAACGCCACCGTCGGGAAGACGGAAGGCACGGCCAACGCGCGCGTCAAAGGGCGCAACGTCCTTGGAGCCCTGCCCAAGCCCAACGGGAACGGGCAGGACGAAGGCACCGTGGTGGTGGCCATCAAGGTTGACCAGTACGGCAATGTCACCGAGGCCAAGCCCGGCGCCCAGGGAACGACCGTGACAAACAGCGCCTTGTGGAACGCCGCAAGGGCCGCTGCGATGAAGACCCATTTCAACCAGTCGGCCGATGCGCCGGTGCTGCAGGAAGGGACGATAACTTACATATTCAAGCTTAAATAAATCATTTTCAATCAACTAAACAATCTTGGCGTGAGCCAACAACAATCATGGAAGAAAACCATTCAGGTGGTCAGGAGAACCACGGAGAGCGTAGGGATTACGCAAGGAACAACCATCAGTCCGGTTATTCGGCAGAAGGAAGGAAACTGAGGCCAAGGCGCAACGCCGGGCCTGCCGCATCGTCTTCGGCGAGCGGAGAATACAAATCCTTCGATTCCAGAAGGAACTACAACAGGAGCAATCGCGGGGACTACCAGCGTTCCGATGAATACGGCTACAGGAGGGAGGCCTCCCAGGGAAGGAGCCAGTCCCACGACAGGGATGGAGAGCGTGGCTACGGGCAGCGCCGGAGCTTCAGCGACAACCACGGCGGCTATGAAGGGAGGAAGCCATCCGGCCAGGGCCGCCCGTCCTACGGTCATACCGACAGGACGTTCCACGACGACCGCACCTCCTATGGCCAGAGAAGGCCGTCATACAGCCGCGACAGGAGCCACGGTTACGAGTCGGAAGGCGGGCAGAGAAAGCAATACGGCCAAGGCCGCCCCACCTACGGGAACGGCGGGCATGTTGAAGACGAAGGGGCTCCGAGGAGGACTTTCAGCAGGAGGCCGTCTTCGGGGAATGCCCGTACTCCGGACTTCAGGCAGCGCGGACCGAAGGCCGCCGGTGGAAGGAAGCCCTACAGGAAGAACGAGCCGCACTTCACCGCCGCCAGCGAAGAAGGCATCTACCAGATGCTCTCCAGGAAGCCTCAGGTCGACAATCCCGAGTTCAGCGACAACGACATGGTCCCCACCCCCATCAAGGAGGAGATCCGCCTGAACAAGTTCATAGCCAACTCCGGTGTATGCTCCCGCAGGGAGGCCGACAATTTCATCCAGGCGGGCGTGGTGACCGTCAACGGAGTCGTCGTCACGGAACTGGGCACCAAGGTCAATGTCCTGCACGACGACGTGCGTTTCAACGGAGAGAGGCTTAAAGGTGAGGAGAAGGTCTACATCGTGATGAACAAGCCGAAGGGCTTCGTCACCTCCGCCAGCGACCCCCACGCCGAAAAGACCGTCATGGACCTCCTGAAGCACTGCACAGTCAGGGTGTTCCCCGTCGGAAGGCTGGACAAGAACACCACCGGCGTGCTGATGTTCACCAACGACGGCGAGATCGCCGAACAGCTCACACACCCTTCCTTCAACAAGAAGAAGATCTACCAGGTCATCCTCGACAAGGCCCTCGACGAAGCCGACAAGGAGAAGATCCTCAATGAAGGCCTCGACCTTCCCGACGGGAACATCAAGGCTGACGAACTTGAATACATCGACGCTGAAGACCACAGGAGGCTCGGCATCGAGATACATTCCGGCAAGAACCGCATAGTGCGCAGGATCTTCGAGTCCCTCGGCTACGATGTGAAAGCCCTTGACAGGGTCTATTTCGCCGGCCTCACGAAGAAGGGCCTCAAGAAGGGCGAATGGCGCTACCTGAGCGAAGGCGAGGTCAACGTCCTCAAGATGGGCGCCTATGTCTGAGAACGGGAAACACAAGGAGCACAGGGCAGGATTCGTCAACATCATCGGCAATCCCAATGTCGGCAAGTCCACGTTGATGAACGCTCTCGTGGGCGAGAAGCTGTCTATCGTGACCGCCAAGGCGCAGACTACCCGCCACAGGATAATGGGGATAGTCAACACCGACGACTACCAGATAGTGTACTCCGACACTCCGGGGATGCTGAAACCCAGCTACCGGCTGCAGGAAGACATGATGAAATTCGTGGATGCTGCGATCGGAGACGCCGACATCATCCTCTACGTGACGGACGTCGTGGAGAAGAGCGACAAGAACGAAGAGTATCTTTCGAAGCTCAAGAAACTGGACTGTCCGGTCGTGGTGGTGCTCAACAAGATAGACCTCTCCGACCAGGAAAAGGTCACCGGGCTGATTTCCTACTGGCAGGAAATGCTCCCCGGGGCTGAAGTCATCCCGGTGTCCGCAAAGGAGAGGTTCAACCTTGAAAGCGTACTCGGAGCGGTGGTCAGCAGGCTTCCCGTCTCGCCCCCATGGTTCGACAAGGACCAGTTTACCGACAGGAACCTCAGGTTCTTCGCCTCCGAGATAATACGGGGCAGGATCCTGGAGAACTATTCCCAGGAGATTCCCTACAGCTGCGAAGTGGTGGTGGAATCCTTCAAGGAAGGGAAGGACAGGTACGAGATAGGAGCCGTGATCAACGTCATGAGGGATTCCCAGAAGGGCATAATCATCGGCAAGGCCGGCTCGGCCCTGAAGAAGACCGGCACCGAGGCCAGGATCGAGATGGAGGACTTCTTCCAGAAGAAGGTCTTCCTGAGCCTTTTCGTAAAAGTGGATCCCGAGTGGCGCGAGAACAGGAGGGAACTGAGGCGTTTCGGCTACGAAGAGTAAAGGACACGAAGAAAGAACGGAAGAGAGAGACACGTTATGGCAAAAGACGAAGAGTGGGACGATGCAAGGACTCCGGAAGAGGAATCCTTTGAAGAAGAGGAACAGGAAATCGTTCCGGAGGACGGAGATGCAGGAAAGGGAGGCCGGTACGAGAAGCTCCTTGGGTCGGACAGCAAGAAGTACAAGCTGTCCGGCATGTTCAAGGACTGGTTCCTGGACTATTCTTCCTATGTCATCCTCCAGAGGGCCGTACCTCACATCGTGGACGGCCTGAAACCGGTACAGAGACGGGTACTGCACGCAATGTACAAGATGGACGACGGCAGCCTCACCAAGGTGGCCAACATAGTCGGACAGGCCATGCAGTACCATCCCCATGGCGACCAGTCGATCCTGGGAGCCCTCGTACAGCTTGGCCAGAAGGGTCTGCTGATAGACTGCCAGGGAAACTGGGGAAACATCCTGACCGGTGATTCCAACGCGGCGCCCAGGTACATCGAAGCCCGGCTCAGCAAATTCGCCAAGGAAGTTGTCTTCGACCCGAAGATCACCCACTGGATGACATCCTACGACGGGCGCAACCAGGAACCTACCGAGCTCCCGGTACGCTTCCCTCTCCTCCTTGCACAAGGGACCGAGGGCATCGCCGTGGGCATGGCATCCAAGATCCTCCCCCACAACTTCAACGAACTCCTGGACGCCTCCGTGGCCATCCTCGAGGGAAAGGATTTCACGATCTACCCGGATTTCCCCACAGGAGGTTCAGCCGACTGCAGCAACTACAAGGATGGAGCCAGGGGCGGCAGCGTGAAGGTCAGGGCAAGGATCGAAAAGATCGACAAGAACACCATCGCCATAACGGAGATCCCCTACGGCAAGACCTCCGAAGTCATAAAGGACTCCATCGTAAAGGCCAAGGAGAAAGGCAAGATCAAGATCAAGAAGATAGAGGACATGACTACCGACAAGGTCGAGATAGTCATCCACCTTCCCAACGACGTGTCTCCGGACAAGACGATCGACGCCCTCTATGCGTTCACCGACTGCGAGACCAACATCGCGCCGAACGCCTGCGTCATCGTCGACAACAAGCCTCAGTTCCTTTCCGTCAAGGACATCCTCATCTACGACACCAACCACACAAGGGACCTCCTCAAGTGGCAGCTTGAGATCAGACTGGGAGAGCTCGAGGACGAATGGCATTACGACTCCCTCGAGCGCATATTCTTCGAGAACAGGGTCTACAAGATACTCGAGCAGAACCAGAAGAGCTGGGAAGACCAGCTCCAGGACATATTCACCGAGATGAAGAACTACCAGGGCCTCCTTCGGCGCGAGATCGTCATGGAGGACATCAACCGCCTGGTGGAAAAGCCCGTACGCAAGATTTCCAAGTTCGACACCAAGGCGATGGACGAGAAGATCCTGTCCATCGAAAAGGAGATGGAGAAGGTCCGCGACGACATCGAGAACATAACCCGCTACACCATCGACTGGTTCAAGGGCCTCAAGGCCAAATACGGGAAGCAGTTCAAGAGGCAGACCGAGATCTCGGCATTCGAGACCATAGCCGTGACCAAGGTGGTGAGCAACAACGCCAAGCTTTACGCCAACTACGAGACCGGCTTCGTCGGAATGGCCATGAAGAAGGACGAAGGCGGCGAATATGTCTGCGACTGCTCCGACCTTTCCGAGATCCTGGTGATCGCCAAGGACGGGAAATACAGGATCACGAAGGTGACGGACAAGGCCTTCTTCTGGAAGGACCTCATCTATGTCGGTGTGTTCAACAGGGGCGACAACAGGACAATCTACAACGTGATCTACCGGGACGGCAAGTCATCCCTTTCCTACGCCAAGAGGTTTGCGGTGACGAGTGTCACCAGGGACAAGGACTATGACATCACCACCGGTGCCGAAGGTTCCAGGATCCTGTGGTTCACCGTCAACCACAACGGTGAAGCCGAAACCGTGAAGATCTACCTCCGTCCCAGGCCGAAGCTGAAGAAAACCCAGATCGAATATGATTTTTCCACCCTCGCCATCAAGGGGAAGACCTCCCGCGGGAACCTTGTCTCGAAGAATCCCATCTCGAGGATCCAGCTGAAGAGCAAGGGCGTGTCCACGATCGGCGGGAAAGACATCTGGTACGACGCCGACATCCAGAAACTGAACGATGAGCAGAGGGGACTCTACCTCGGGGAATTCGGTCCCGAGGACAAGGTCCTCGCAATATTCAAGGACGGCACCTTCTACACGACCTCCTTCGACGTCTCGAACCGCTACCAGGGCCCCGTCCTTCGGATAGAAAAGTTCGACCCTGACAAGACCTTCACCGTCCTCTATTATGATGGTGCAGCCAAGGCGTTCTATGTCAAAAGGTTCAGTTTCGTGCTCAGCGACAACACCCCGACCTCTTTCATAGCTCCGGGGGCCAAATCGTATCTGGTCGACATCACGGACGACAGGCATCCGCAGTTCCAGGTCATATTCGGGAAGAAATATGAGCACAGGGATCCGGAGAACGTCGACGCGGAAGAGTACATAGCCAAGAAGGGATACACCGCGAAGGGCAAGAAATGCCACCAGTACGACTTGAAGGACGTCCGGTTCATCGAACCCCTCCAGAAACCGGAGGATGAAGAGACACCCGACGCCGGTCCCGCAGAGGCAGGCGGCACTGCACCCGAGGAGGGACCTATCGACATCATCGAACCCATCGAGGGGGCTAAGCTGCCTGACATCGACGACATTCCAGACATAGGGGAAATCGAAGAACCAACGCTGTTCTAATGAAGGATTGCATCTCACTTGCCGGCTTCATGGGAAGCGGGAAGACAAGCGTCGGAAAGGCCTTGCTTCCGATGCTCGGGGGCTACGAATTCATAGACCTTGATTCCTACATCGAGGCCATGACAGGAAGGAGCATCCCGGAGATTTTCGAGAACTCAGGCGAAGGGAGCTTCAGGCAGATGGAACAGCATGCCCTCGAGGATATTTTCATGACCGGCGAGATGCTCGGTTCGAAGACCCTCCTCTCCCTCGGAGGAGGCACCCTGACCAACGAGGCCTGCGCCAGGATGATACGCAGGAAGACAGAATGCTTCTACCTCCGCGGACGTGAGGAGACCCTCCTTGCCAACATCAGGAAAGAACCCGGAAGCCGTCCCCTCCTTCCGGAAGGGAAGGACCAGCGGGCAAGACTGTCAAGGCTGCTGGCGGAACGCGTACCGGTCTACGAAGCCACCGCCCACCACATCATCGACATCGACGGGAAATCCGTCGAGGAGACGGCCGTCGACATCCTGATGACACTTCAGTAGGTCATCCGAAGACCGAGGACATGGCTTCAATGTCCGGAACCTGCCCGGTCATCATGGGATAACCGGTTATCGCCTGCATAAGCAGCCACCTTTTTCCAGGGACATAAACCGCATCGGCGGAAGCCAGCTTGAACAGGGCCGCTTCATCGAAGGAGGGATTACGGTAATTGGCTTCCAGCACGACCTTGCGGATTCCGGAATCGCTGACGAAATCGTCCGCCGACAGCTCCTGAAGCTGCGGGACAGCCACCGGAAGGGTATAGATCAACAGATTGCACTCCTTGACGGCGTCCTTGAAATCGGAGAAGGGATCTGCGACGAATGCATATTCAGGATGCTCGGAGGCGAAAGCCACAGCCTTCGCATGCGTACGGTTCATGACTGCGGTCGCGAATCCGAGCTCGGCGGCAGCTACCGCCGCAGCCTTGCCGGCTCCTCCGCACCCTACGACCAGGGCGACCGGCTCCTCCTTGAACAGCTTCTCCAGATTCCTGCGGAAGAACTGGTGGACCTTTATGTAGAAGGACTCCCCGTACTCCCTGATGAACTCCTCGGTGATGCCCGGGAAGAAGGCTTCGACGACGGAGACGACTATCCCGGTGAAGTCTGAATTGTAAGCCGCAAGGCCGTCTTTGTCCTTTACCACCAGGTTGGTGGCCCCCATCCTTCCGGCAGGACCGGACAGGGTTACCTTCCCGGGCTGCGCCTTTGCCAGTTCGAGCAGCCTCCCATAGGCCAGTTCCTTGAACGGAGCCGTGACATTGATGGCTGAATATCCGTCGAGGAACCTTTGCCAGGACACCTCGAAGTCGCCGCCTTCAACGAGATCGTAAGGATACTTCCCTCCATAGGCAGCCTTGAAGAGGGCGGGACTGAGGGAACCCTTCACGGGATCACCTATGAGACCGTACTTTTTCATGCGGAAAACTATCTTACAGAGTAACTTTCACCCCAGGCCATCACCACGAAAGGCACCGGGAGCCTGTACAGGTTCCCGAAGCGATGGATCGTCATCCAATAGCCCTCCCTGTGGTCGACGCTGTGGGCGAGTTCGTTTTCGTGGGACGACACGACCAGCCTTGGAGAGAAACCCCGGACAAAGGCATCGGCTTCCTTGGTCCAGCCGTTCAGGGTCATGACGTCTATCCCCGGCTCCTCGTCCTTGACCTTGGAAATCCATTCGAGTTCGGAAGGTTCCCAAGTCTGGTCGCCAAGGTGGGCTACCTTGAAGCCTCCGGGGAGGTGCACCACGTAGACATTGTTCTGGAGGTCGTCCTGATGGCCGGGGAACACTGTGACCGGCACCTCCTTCCCACCGAGGACGGCAGTGAACCGATAGCATCCGTCATGCCTTATGTGGGTTATCCTGGAGTCGTCGGGCCTGTAGCCCTCAGGGGCGAAGACCTGCTTCCCTGAATCCAGGAAGAGATCCACCACCTTGTTGTCGAAATGGTCGGAGTGGTTGTGGGAAATGAAGAGGGCATCGCACCCGTCCACCACCGGCTTGATGGCCGAAGGGGAAGAAAGGGTGCCGTTCCTCGTGTTGAGGTCGAATGCTATCGTGACCGAGCGGGTCCTGAATATGAACGATGCGTTGTACAGCTTGTAGACCTTCATCCCTTTCTTCATGGGCCTGCGGAGATCGGCAGCCACCTTCCCTATACGCGAATCCATGAAACCCAGCAGGGATGAAAGTGTGTCAGGCCTTGCAAACTGGTGGATGACAGCGTCGAGGTTCAGGAGGGTACTCCTTCGAAGGAGGAGCCTGGAGGCGTCTTTCCCCTCGGGTTCGACACCGGAACGCTCCGGAACGGGAGGACAGGCGTCAAGGGCCTTGTCGACCTGGTCGAACATGAACTGCGCCTGGGCGAGGACCATCTGGTCGGGATGTCCCCAGTAAGCGAACTTGTAATCCCTCTCCTGGGCGCTGAGCAGGACGCATGAAAAGAACAGGGAGAAAGAGACCCCCGTCAAAAACCTTACAAACCTGGTCATATCCATTGGGTGAAGTTTCCTATATGAACTCCTCACGCTCCTTTATGTCCTTGATCCGGAGCTGGAGGGTTGAATTACCCCGGTAGTAGTTCTCTACTATGGAATAGCAGATGTCAAAGGGATTGCCGGCCTTGATGTAGTCGTAGAAACCCGCCATGTTGAAGGCTATCGCCGGTATCTGGTGGAAAGGCTGGGCTTCGTCGATCAGGTCGAGTTTCATGTGGACGCCCCCGGCGCCTACTTTCCTGCCGTTTCCCCCGTCAGAGACATTTTCCGTCAGGAAGACAGGATTGCCGTTCCCGGGACCGAAGGGCTGGAACTGCTTGAGCACCCTGAAAAACTTGGGCGTGATCTGGCTGAACTCCAGCCTGGCGTCTATCTGGGTGACGGGAGTCAGCATGTCTTCGGTTATCTTGTCCCCGATGAAAGCGTCGACCCGGCGGACAAAACTCTCCAGGTTCGCCTCCTTGAGGGTCAGGCCTGCGGCATAGACATGGCCGCCGAAATTCTCGAGAAGGTCGGCGCAGCTTTCGATGGCCTCGTAGAGGTCGAAGCCTGCCACGCTCCGGGCGGATCCGGTTATGAAGCCGTTGGACTTTGTCAGGACTATCGTAGGCTTGTAGAAAGCCTCCACGAGCCTGGAAGCCACGATCCCTACGACCCCTTTGTTCCAGGCAGGATTGTAAACTATCGTGGCGTTGCCCGAAGAGAGTGCAGTGCCTTTCTGGACCATTTCCAGGGCTTCCTGCGTGATCTCACGGTCGATGTTCTTGCGCTCGTTGTTGTTGTCGTTGATCTGCTCGCCGATGTCGATGGCCACATGGTCGTCCGAAGCGGTAAGGAGTTCCACCGCAAGCCTGCCGGTCTCCATCCTCCCCGCCGCATTGATGCGGGGACCGATCTTGAAAACTATGTCGTCGATGGTCAGGTGGCCGGGTTCGAGTTTGGAGAGGGTGGCCATGGCCTGGAGCCCCTTCCTTGGATTCTCGTTGAGCTGCTTGAGCCCGAAGTGGGCAAGTACCCTGTTCTCCCCCACCATTGACACAAGGTCGGCCGCGATGCTGACGACCAGGAGGTCGAGCAGCGGTATCAGGGTCTCGAACGGAATCCCGAACTTCTGGGAATATGCCTGGACCAGCTTGAATCCGACACCGCAGCCTGAAAGGTCGTCGAAAGGATAGGTGTTGTCCTCCCTCTTCGGGTCGAGCACCGCCACCGCCGGCGGAAGTTCGTTCTCCGGGAGATGGTGGTCGCAGATGATGACATCCATCCCCTTCGCGGCCGCATATTCAACCTTCTCGTTCGCCTTGATGCCGCAATCCAGGGTGATGATCAGGCCGAAACCGTTGTCTCCTGCCCAGTCTATCCCCTTGTAGGAAAGGCCGTAACCTTCGTCGTAGCGGTCGGGGATGTAGAAATCCACCTTCTGGGAATAACGGCGGAGAAAGGAATATACCAGGGCGACGGCGGTCGTCCCGTCCACGTCGTAATCACCGTAGACGAGGATCTTCTCTTCCGATGTGATGGCCTTGCGCACCCTGTCCACAGCCACATCCATGTCATTCATCAGGAAGGGATCGTGAAGGTCCGAGAGGCTGGGACGGAAGAAAGAGCGCGCCTGTTCGAAGGTTTCGACTCCCCTCTTTACGAGGAGTTCGGAGAGCACGCGGTCAATGCCCAATTCGGCGGAAAGCCTTCCCACCTTCTCCGGATCGGCCGGCTGCTTGAGTATCCATTTGCGCTCTTTTGCCATGATATACAAAGATAGGCATTTAATTTCAGAATGTGAATTAAAAGTAGTAATTTTGCATAATTGGCCGCGTGACGGCCTTTTTGGTTGAAATCAAAATCTTAAGATATGGCTAACATGGAACTCAGCGAGCAGGAGATCGTCAGGAGAGAGTCTCTTGCCAAATTAAAGGAACTTGGAATCAATCCATACCCGGCTCCCCTCTACCCGGTCAACGCGACGGCAAAGTCCATCGCCGACGGATTCGATCCCGAAAAGGGCAATTTCGCGGATGTCTGCATAGCAGGCCGCATAATGTCCAGGAGGATCATGGGAGCCGCCTCGTTCGGAGAGATCCAGGACTCCACCGGAAGGATCCAGATCTATGTCAAGAGGGACGAGATCTGCCCCGGCGAGGACAAGACCATGTACAACACCGTTTGGAAGAAACTCCTCGACATCGGGGACATCGTGGGGATCAAGGGTTACGCCTTCATCACCCAGACAGGCCAGCTTAGCGTACACGCAAAGTCCCTTACGGTGCTGAGCAAGTCCCTCAGGGTACTCCCCATCGTCAAGACCGATGCCGAAGGCAAGGTCTATGACGGATTCACGGATCCCGAACTCCGCTACCGCCAGAGATACGTAGACCTTATCGTCAACCCGTCGGTGCGGGACATCTTCGTCAAGAGGGCACAGATCATCGCAACGATGAGGGAATATTTCAACGAGGCCGGATGTCTTGAAGTGGAAACCCCTATCCTACAGTCGATTCCGGGAGGAGCGACAGCTCGTCCCTTCATCACCCACCACAACGCCCTCGACATAGACCTCTACATGAGGATCGCGAACGAGCTCTACCTCAAGAGGCTCATCGTCGGCGGCTACGACGGCGTCTACGAATTCGCCAAGGACTTCCGCAACGAAGGCATGGACAAGACCCACAACCCGGAGTTCACATGCATGGAGATCTACGTCGCCTACAAGGACTACATCTGGATGATGGACTTCGTCGAGAAGATGCTTGAAAAGATAGCCCTCAAGCTCCACGGCACCACCAAGGTCAAGATCGGAGAGAACGAAATAGACTTCAAGGCCGGCTACCGCCGCCTGCCCATCCTGGAGGCGATCAAGGAATACGCCGGAGTCGACCTTTCGGGAATGGGGCTCGACGACCTGAGGGACACCTGCAGGAAACTCAACGTCGAATTCGATCCTTCGATGGGTGAAGGGAAGCTGATCGACGCCATCTTCGGGACGTTCTGCGAGGAACATCTCATCGAACCAACCTTCATCACGGACTACCCGGTCTCGATGTCGCCGCTCACGAAGAGGCACCGCGACAACCCGGACCTGACCGAACGATTCGAACTGTTCGTGTGCGGGAAGGAACTCGCCAACGCATATTCAGAACTCAACGACCCCATCGACCAGCTCGAAAGGTTCGAGGAACAGGCCGCCCTCAAGAGCCATGGCGACGACGAGGCGATGTTCATCGACTATGATTTCGTGCGTGCCCTCGAGTACGGGATGCCTCCGACCTCCGGACTGGGAATGGGGATCGACCGCCTGACGATGTTCATGACCGGTCAGACCACTATCCAGGACGTTCTGTTCTTCCCTCAGATGCGTCCCGAGAAAGCACTGAAATGCGAATAGAGGCTGAAGCGGAGTTATCCGCCGCGGACACGCCGTCAGATGCGAGTAGAGGCTGAAGCGGAGTTATCCGCCGCGGATACGCCCTCAGATGCGTCCCGAGAAAGCACTGAAATGCGAGTAGAAGAAATCACCTCAGGCCAGAATCCCAAGGTCAAGGAATTGCTTGCCCTTCAGGAGAAATCCAGGGAAAGGGCGGAACGCGGCCTTTTCGTAGTGGAAGGACGCCGGGAATTCAGGCAATGCCTGGATGCCGGTTTCATCCCGGACACGGTCTTCATCTGCCCCGACATATTCGGCGGCGGTAAACTCAGCCCCGACACCTTCGGCGGCGGTAAACTCAGCCCCGACACCTTCGGCAGCGGTAAACTCAGCCCAGACACCTTCGGCGGCGGTAAACTCAGCCCCGACACCTTCGGCAGCGGAGAAGCAGGCAAAGGTCCCGCCTTCGACCCTGAAGGATTGCTGAAGACCGGATGCAAGGTCTGCATGGTAAGCAAGGAAGTCTACGCTAAGATAGCCTACAGGGGAGGCACCGAAGGGATAGTGGCCGAAATCCGTTACCGTGAACGTACCCTGAAGGACATAGTCCTGGGGGAGAATCCCCTGGTCATGGTCCTTGAGAGCGTTGAGAAACCGGGGAACCTTGGTGCCGTCCTCAGGAGCGCGGACGCCGCAGGAGCCGATGCAGTCGTGGTCTGCGACCCCAGGACAGACCTCTACAACCCGAACCTTATAAGGGCAAGCCTCGGCGCCATATTCTCAAGACAGGTTGCAGCGGCTTCCTCCGAGGAAACCATCGCCTGGCTCAAGGCCAACGGGATACGCATCCTGACCGCTCAGCTCCAGGATTCCGTCCTCTACTACGACACTCCGATGCAAGGGCCGACCGCCCTTGTGATGGGAACCGAATCCACCGGTTTGACAAACCTGTGGCGGGATGCCGCCGATGCCCACATCCGGATCCCGATGCTTGGCTCCCTGGACTCGCTGAACGTTTCGGTGTCAGCCGCCATCCTCCTGTTCGAAGCCTTGAGGCAGAGACATCCCTGACATCCGGACGGGCGTCGGCCGACAGGGACCATTGGTCCCAACTCATCAACCCACAATCCGATGAACCTATCTCAGGATAAAACGGCACCCCACCATTCAGTTTTCAAATAGCTCACACGCTTGGATTTCAGAAACGCCTGCTAATCAATATATTAAGTTTTGCAAGCGTGTTAAGCGGACGCTTTTTGGGGGCACCTTCACACGTCCAGAAAACTTAACACCCTGATTCATAATCTATTGTAATAATCGAGCGTGTGAGCTATTTGAAAAAGGCCATCCGCGCGAATGCCGATGGTCCCAAACCGTACGCAAGTCGATGGTCCCTGACTGCGCACCCGCGGCCGTAAGCGGGTACCCGCAAGCGAAGCGCAGCGGGGGGGATGGAGCGGAGCGGAAGGTCCGAAGGACAATACTGCTTGCGGTCCCACCCGTCGAACATACAACGCAGGGGGGAGGTACAGCAAGAAGTGGGAAGGAGTGGATATGCAAGGCCGTAAGCGGTGTTGCCCTGAGGACCCTGGCCACCCGCGGCCGTAAGCGGGTACCCGCAAGCGAAGCGCAGCGGGGGGGATGGAGCGGAGCGGAAGGTCCGAAGGACAATACTGCTTGCGGCTGCCCGACTACCCCAAACCAACCACCACATCAACCGGCAGCCACCATCGACAAACCACCTCCAGGCAACCATGAAAAAGAGGATGACCTACAAGTCGACAGGCTTATCAGCCGGCCTGCGACATGACTCTTGCAATTAGCACGTGTTTCGCTTTCCAGTTTCGGGAATATTCATTAAATTGCATAGCTTTTGGACAGTGAAGTCCGGAAGATGAGTTTTATTCAAGAATATCTAAACTACAGTAACATGTCACTGAACAAAGTAATGCTGATCGGTAACGTTGGAAAAGACCCCGAAGTACGTTACCTTGATGGAAACAACGCCGGTTCCGGCAGCGCGAAGGTAGCCCAGTTCACCCTTGCCACGACGGAACGCTTCCGTGACCGCAATGGAGAACTTCGCGAGAACACCGAATGGCACAACATCGTCGCCTGGAGGAACTCCGCCGACGTAGCGGAGAAATTCGTCAGGAAAGGAACCCAGCTCTACATCGAAGGGAAGCTCCGCACAAGGTCATGGACCGATCAGGGAGGCCAGAAACACTACACGACCGAAGTGATAGTGGACAGTCTCCAGCTGCTCGGAAAGAAGAGCGACAACCCGGCGGCAGCTGCCCAGCCTGCGTCCCAGCAGCAGGCCCAGGCCTACCAACAGCCGGCACAGTCCTCCCAGCAGCCGGCCCAGTCCTACCAGAGGCCGGCGCCTGAGCAGAGACCAGTCCAGGCAGCCCAGGTTGCGGATGTCGACGAAGGCCCCACCGACGACCTGCCGTTCTGAAACCACAGACAAGAACATCGAATCCAATCCTATATGAGCGAAAAACTAGACGTAGTCCTCGGCCTCCAGTGGGGCGATGAGGGAAAAGGGAAGATTGTGGACGTGCTCGCAAGCCGCTACCCCGCGGTCGCGCGTTTCCAGGGCGGGCCGAATGCAGGCCATTCCCTCCACTTCGAAGGGAAAAGTTTCGTGGTGAGAAGCATCCCTTCCGGAATATTCCGTGAAGGCTCCACCAACATAGTAGGAAGCGGAGTCGTACTCGACCCCGTCACTTTCAAGGAAGAATGCGGAAATGTCATGAATATGGGCATCGACGCAGTCGCCAAGCTCGTGGTCTCGAAGAAAGCCCATCTCATCCTCCCCACGCACCGGCTTCTCGACGCAGCGATGGAAGCCGCCGCCGGAAAGGGGAAGATCGGGTCGACCTTGAAAGGGATAGGCCCGACCTACACCGACAAGATAAGCCGCCATGGCCTCAGGGTCGGAGACATCCTGGCTCCCGACTTCAAGGACAGGTTCGAGCGCCTCAAGGCCCGCCACGTGCAGCTGATCAGGGACCTCGACTTCGACTGCGATCCCGGCAAGGGAGAAGCCGAATGGATGGAAGCGATAGAGTTCCTCAGGCAGGTAAGGCTCGTGGACTGCGAGTATTTCGTCAACGGCCTGCTCTCCAGCGGCACCCCGATCCTGGCCGAAGGTGCACAGGGGTCGATGCTCGACATCGACTTCGGCTCATACCCCTTCGTCACTTCCTCCTCCACCACTGTTGGAGGTGTCTGCACCGGCCTGGGAGTGGCGCCGTCACGCATCGGCAAAGTCTTCGGAATATTCAAGGCCTACTGCACGCGCGTCGGCTCGGGGCCGTTCCCTACCGAACTGTTCGACTCGACCGGAGAAGAGATCCGCAGGGTCGGCCATGAATACGGAGCCGTAACCGGACGCCCCCGCCGCTGTGGATGGCTGGACCTGGTCGCCCTGAAGTACACCGTGATGCTGGACGGAGTCACCGACCTCATCATGATGAAATCGGACTGCCTGGACGGTTTCGACACCATCAAGGCGTGCACGGCCTACAAAGTGGGCGGCAAAGTAACCTGCGAGGTCCCCTTCGACCTTGCGGGAGAAGGACTCGAGCCGGTCTACACTGAGTTCCCCGGCTGGAAGACCGACCTCAGCGGCATCCGGCGCGAGAGCGACCTCCCCAAGGAGTTCAAGGACTACATCAAATTCATCGAAGACTTCCTCGGAGTCCCTGTGACCATCATCTCGCTCGGTCCCGACAGGGAAGCCACCATCGAACGCAACTAACACCCCGCAGACATGACGACGATTATGGTCATACAACTGCTGATCGTACTGGCAGCCCTGTACGTCGGCTCGAGGTACGGCAGCCTGGCCCTTGGAGCCATCTCCGGCATCGGCCTCGCAATCCTGGTATTCGGGTTCGGCCTGAAACCCGGCAATCCACCCACCGATGTCATCTACATCATCATCGCCGCCGTGACATGCGCCGGAGTGCTCCAGGCGTCAGGGGGGATGGACTGGCTGATCCAGCTGGCCGAGAAACTCCTTCGCAAGCATCCCGAGCGCATAACCATACTTGCTCCGCTGTGCACCTTCCTCCTGACGGTCCTCGTCGGCACCGGCCATGTGGTCTACACCCTCATGCCCATCATCGTAGACATCGCGATAAAGAAGGGAATCCGTCCGGAAAGGCCCTGCGCAGTAGCGTCCGTTGCCTCGCAGGTAGGAATCACCTGCTCTCCCATAGCCGCCGCCGTGGTGGCCTTCGTCACCATCTCGAATGCGAACGGCTACGGCGTGACCATTCCCCAGACATTGATGGTCACGATACCCGCATGCCTGGCGGGGCTGCTCCTCGCCGCCCTGGCATCTTTCAGGAGAGGAAAGGACCTGGACAAGGATCCGGACTACCAGAAGAGGATACAGGACCCGAAAATCCACAAGTACATCTACGGAAGCGATGCCACGACCCTGGACAAGGTCATCGGCAAGAACGCCAAGACGGCCGTGTTCATCTTCCTCGCTGCGATAATCGTGATCGTGGGACTTGCCTTCTGCCAGATGGTCCTGAGCGAGGAAGCCTTGGCGAAACTGCCCAAGATGAACATCGCCATCCAGATCATAATGCTGTCGGCAACGGCCTTCATGATCATGCTGTGCAAGGTGGACCTCAAGAATGCCGTCTCCGGAGCGGTCTGGAAGTCCGGGATGGTGGCCGTGGTGGCGATCTACGGTATCGCCTGGCTTGCAGACACCTATTTCGGGAACTATCTCGACCAGATGAAGGTGATGCTGACGGGCATGGTTTCCCAGTACCCCTGGTCGATCGCGCTTGTCTTCTTCCTGGTCTCCGTCCTGATCAATTCGCAGGGGGCGGTAGTGGTAGCGATGCTTCCCCTCGCATATTCCCTTGGAATCCCCGGACCGGTTCTCCTGGGTGTGCTGCCAAGCGTCTACGGCTACTTCTTCATCCCCAACTACCCTTCCGACATCGCCACGGTCAACTTCGACAGGACCGGAACCACCAGGATCGGGAAGTACCTCCTGAACCACAGTTTCATGATGCCGGGGCTGATTAGCACATGGACGGCCACCCTGGTAGGCTACCTCATCACCTGCGTGATCTTCCCGGGCTATTTCGCGGGGCTTTGACGGGTCAATACAGGCCTCCGTTCACGGAAATCACCTGACCGGTTATGTAGGCAGCCTCATCCGTCGACAGGAAGGCTGCCAGTGAGGCTACTTCCTCCGGCTTCCCGAAGCGCCTGGCCGGAATCTGGGACTTCAAGGAATCCTCGTCGAGCCCCTCGACCATGTCGGTGTCTATGAAGCCGGGGGCTATGGCGTTGACCGTAACCTTCCTTGGGGCCACTTCCTGGGCAAGGGCCTTGGTCGCAGCGATCAGTCCTCCCTTGGCCGCCGAATAGTTGGTCTGGCCGGGGAGCCCCTTGAGGCCGGAAAGTGAGGCTATGTTGATAATCCTGCCCTTCTTGTGAAGCACCATAGGCTGAAGCAGGGGACGTGTCACGTTGTAGAAGCTGTTCAGGTCGGTAGATATGACCCTGTACCAGTCTTCCTGCTCCATCCAGAGGAGAAGGTTGTCCTTCCGCACCCCCGCATTGTTGACCAGGACGCTGATGAATGCGTCCGGATGGGACTCCTGCCATGCTCCCAGGGAAGAGGCGCAGGCCTGGCAGTCGGAGACATCGAACTTGAGGAGTTCCCCTTTCCCTCCGGCTTCCTCAACCTGGCTAAGGGTCAGCGCGGCTGCTTCGTCGTTGGAAACGTAATTGATGATCACATTGAAACCCTGGCGGGCCAGCCTGATGCAGACCGCCCTTCCTATACCCCGGCTTCCGCCGGTAACGAGTGCATATTCAGTCATTGTGTTCAACGGAGTTTTGGCAAAGATAGCGAATCCCGGCCAAGAATCTCCATGCAGGTAAGGACGGAGGTCATGGACACTCCGAGGATACCGTGGAGATTGAGATTCTGGCCGGTAAGGAAGACGTTCCTCAACGGTGTCCTTGGGGAAAGGACGGTTTCAAGAGGGCGGGTAAAGTCCTTCCGGATGCCGAAGGCTGATCCACCTGGAGTGCCGGTGAAACGCTGGTAAGTAGAGGGCGAGCTCGTGTATACGGCTGACACGGAATCGCGGAGTTCCGGTAACCTCGAGCAGGCAAGGCTGAGGCATCTTTCCAGCATCGAGAGCTTGGCCTCCCCGTAGCCTGGACTGTCCGGACTCACATAAGGCATCGGGGAGATAAGGTCCAGGTGGGTCGCCATCGAGCCTTGCGGGACAGGATAGAAATGTACCATCACCTTGTCGCCACCGCTGTGGATGAATATGTTCCTGTCCAGGTAGCGGACCTTCCCGGGCTTCAGGACGATGTTCGCCGTGAATACCCCGCCAGTGTTGTCCAGGGATGAAATCCTGTCACGGTAGGTCTTCCTCAGGGAAGAGGCAGGTGCGACCAGAGGGAAGAAAACGGAAGGGTGCAAGTCAGATACCACCAGGTCCGCATCGAACCTCTCCGGCCCGGCGGCCACATAGTCAGCCCTGTCCCCGGAGACGTGGACCTCGGTGACGGCCGTTCCTGCAGTCAGGGTACCTCCCAGGCGCAGGAATTCTTCCTCGAGCCTGTCTGCAAGGACGGATCCCCCGCCGGCAAGCCGCCATGAACTGCGGACGAAGGAATCGTTGATCTGGGCGAACGGGTACAATGGGAGGGACGGTGTCATCTCATACCGCATGAAGGCGCCGCACAGCACCTTTTTAAGAAGGGGATCCTTGAATTTCGCATCCAGGTATTCCTGGGCGCCCGTTGAAAAGAGGCGGTCGGTCCCGCCTCCGCAGAAGGCCTTGAAGATCCCGTCTCCCACTTCCTTCAGCAAGGAAGCATATTCCTCCAGGGACTTGCGCTCGGAAGGGAACAAGGCTCCCAGCCTCTCGGCGAAGGTCTCGTGGCCGGAAGCCATCGGGAAAGAATCCCCGTCGATGACCACCTCGTCGGAACAGTCTGGATCGAGCCTCTGCCATGGAAGGCCGCCGGCTCCAATGTACTCAAGGAGGACGGACAGGGCCTCTCCCCTTCCAAGGCTGCCGGCATAGTGGAATCCCGTGTCGAACCGCAGGCCGCCGCGGGAAAAGGAGCCCAGGCATCCGCCAGCCTGCGAGTTCTTCTCGATTATGCTGACATCACAGCCGTTGCGCTGCAATAACACACCGCATTCGAGGCCCCCGAGGCCGCCTCCCACTATTACAACCCTGGGAGCCATCCGCTAGATGCTGCGTATGACAAGGGTGGAATTGGTCCCGCCGAACCCGAAGGAGTTGGACAGGAACGTATCGAATCTCCTTGAAAGCCTTTCCGCGGGAATCAGAAGCCGCGACGAGTCCTCATCCGGGTTCTCGAAATTGAGGTTCGGCGCAATGAACCCGTTCTTCATCATGATCATCGAATAGATTACTTCGCTCGCTCCGGCCATCCACATCTCGTGCCCGGTCTGCGACTTGGTGCTGGTCACCGGCACGGTCCTTTCCCCGAACACAGCAGCTATCGCCTTGGCCTCGTTGGAATCGCCTACATGGGTCGAAGTGGCATGGGCGTTGATGTAGCCTATCTCCTCCTTGCGGATGCCCGCACGGTGGACTGCCATTTCCAGCGACCTTCTGGGTCCGTCCACGTTGGGGCTCGAAATGTGGTCTCCGTTGCCGGAGAACCCGTATCCAAGGACCTCGCCCAGGATGCGCGCGCCCCGTCTTCTGGCAGACTCATAGCTTTCGAGTATCACTGTTGCAGCACCTCCTCCAGGCACCAGCCCGTCCCGGTCCCGGTCGAACGGACGGCTGGCCCTTTCGGGCTCATCTTCACGCGTAGAGAAGGCCGAGATGCCGTCGAAAGAACCGACGGCATATGGATTGACCTCCTGGGCGCCGCCGCACACGACGATATCCTGGAGGCCGTCCCTGATAAGCAGGGCGCCGAGCCCTATAGCATGGGAACCGCTGGCGCAGGCTGCGGAAACGGTCATGTTCATTCCCTTGAGCTTGAATATGCACCCAAGGTTCATGGTGACGGTGGAGTTCATCGACTGGAAGATCGCTCCTGAACCGCACATGGTTGTGTCCTTCTCAGCCCTCATCGTATCGATCGACCGGACCACCGGCTCCGCCGAGGAATCGTTCCCATAAAGGAGGCCGGCGTCATGGGAGGCCAGATAGTCCTGGTCGATGCCGGCATCCTTGAGGGCATCCCTCGTCGCGCAGTAGGCAAACTGGGCCTGCTGAGGCATGAAGACCCTCTGCGAACGGCTGAGTTCGCCTTTGAGCTGAGGTTCGGGGACCAGTCCGGTCAGCGCCGACCGGAAGCCGAGCTCCTTCCTGACAGAGTCAAACACAATCCCGGACCTGCCGTTGTACAATGAGTCGCGGACCTCGTCCAGGGTTGTCCCGAGGCATGACCAGATGCCCATTCCCGTTATGACTACTCTTTCCATGTCATCCTTTGTAACAATTGTCGACAGGGTTGGAATAGATGCCGAGGAAGATGTCCCTGAGAGTGTCGGGATCCTCCACCTCCCACTGTTCAAGCCTGCCGAGGTGAGTGAGGAACTTCTCCTCCTGCTCCTTCGTGTATTTCCTTCCCGCAAACTCCCTCTTCCCGAAGCGGATGTCGTGGGCGATGAAGTTGTTCTGCGTCAAACGGTAGCCTGCATGGATCCTCTCATCGATCAGCCGGGCCACCTCCCTGTTGAATTCTATGCTTGTAAGCGAATCGAAGACAGAAAGGTCCTTTTCCGTGACCATGGGGCAGAAACTGAGATGAACGTCGCCTTTCATGGACGTGATGCCGGACAGGATGCTGGAAAGGTCCTCCCCCTGCTTCTTAACATATTTCTCATGGCGGGACTGATAGAGTTCGAGCGCCTTCATGTAATCGCAAGTCTCCCACTCGTAGGAGATTGCAAGAGGCACGATGTTGAGCTCGGCGAGCGACTTCACCTTGTCGTCCTTCCTGCTCATTCCGAACATCTTGACGATGCCCTGGTCGGTGACGTCGTTCCCGTCCTTGGTCCTGCCGTTCCTCTGGGCGATCCAAACGGACTGCCCGCGGGAAGTGATGACGTAGCGGATGTAGTCGGACAAGTGGGCGGAACTCTGGTAGAACTCCTTCATGCTCATGCTTCCTCCCCTTTCAACCTTGAACATCTTGTTGGACTTTCCGATGTCGATGACGAGCTGCCCGGACATCAGGTTCGCCCCGAAGGTGATCTCGGACGTCTCGCATCCATGCTCATGAAGGACATTCTGCAGGATCGAAGCGTCCAGCATTATGTCCCTGTGGTTGGAGACGAACAGATAGTGCATCGCGGGGTCGAGCATGTCGGCTCCGGAAACCGTGAACGATGTCATCGTCTTCCTCTGGATCTGCTCGTTGACATACCACATTATCCTGGTCTGGAACTCATCTACGGTCTTTATGCTCCTCACCAGAGAGCGCATGTCCTCCACATTCTTTCCCGGGAAGGCGAAAGAGGCAAGAAGGGGGAAGGTCTCACTGTCAGCGATACGCTGCATTGCAGCAGGTATCTCTTCATCATAGTAGGGACGGATGTCGTCGAAGTCGGGATTCCTCTGCATCATTGTCATTTCTTCCTCAGGTCTATGAATTTTACGGGCTTGCGGCTCTTTGCGGGGAAGTTTATCCGCTGAATCTCCTCGACAGGCAGGACCTCCACCCGCGGGGCGACGCGGAGCCTCGAGCGGAAACGGTCCTTGAGTTCCTTCACCACGTCGAAGCCGGGAACCGACTTCAGTCCCACTTTCACCACCACGTCGTCAGTCCCGGCCTCGGAGTCCTGGACATACACGACGTAGTTGGCAAGGTAGTCCGTGTTGTCGAGGATGTCGTTGATGGCCGGAGGGTACAGGGTGGTCCCCTTCAGCTTTATCATGTTGTTTTTCCTGCCGACGAGAGGGGTGAGGCGGTAGGAATACCTGCCGCACGCGCACCTGTCCACAACCTTTGCCGCGATGTCCCCGGTGCGGAAACGCAGGAGGGGCATGCCCTCGACGCCGAGGGTGGTCACTACTATTTCGCCGGGCTCCCCGTCGGGTACAGGCATGTTGTCATCGCCGATGATCTCGACTATGATCAGCTCGGGATGGACGTGGCCGCCGCAGCCATGCTCGCATTCCGAGAATGTGGCGCCCATCTCCGTGGAGGAGTAGGTGGCGTAAAGTTCCACGTCCCATTTCTCCTTTATCTTGGTACCGAGAAGGTTCAGCGAGAAATCCTGGTTCCTCAGGCCCTCGCCTATTCCGATGATCTTCCTGATGCTGGACTTCCTGTAATCTATCCCATGCTCTTCGGCATACTGGATCAGGCGCAGGATGAAAGAAGGCACACACATGATGGCGTCCGGCTTTATCCTCTGGATAGTGTCCCACTGGAGTTCCGGGACCCCGTTCCCGACCCTGATGATACCTGCACCCAATTCCCTGATTCCGAGGAAATAGGCCAGTCCGGCCATAAACCTCTTGTCGATGGTCGTCATCAGCTGCAGTACGTTGCCGGGACCAAGCCCTGCGCATTCGAAAGACTTCTTCTCATTGTAGGCCAGGCGCTGCAGGTCCTTCTCCGTACAGCAGAAAGTGACAGGCTCGCCAAGCGTGCCGGAAGTTGTGATGTAGTCGATGACCTTGTCCCTGGGAACGCAGAGGAAGTCTTCATTGAATATCTGCAGGTCTTTCTTTTCCGTGAAAGGAATCTTGACAAGGTCCTCGATGTGCCTTATCCTTGATATGTCGGTGCCGCAGCTCGAGAACATCCTCCTGTAATACGGGGAATTGGAGGCAAGGTACCCCAACGCTTCCCGGAGTTTCTCTTCCTGGAAGGCTTTGATGCATTCCGACGGCTGGAACTCTATGTCCTGTGTCATTTCTAGATTGGTTGTATCTTGCGAAGATACGCAATTATTACGTGAATCCGAAATTACAGCCTCCCGAACCACTCCAGGAACATAGGGAACCATGGAGCATCGCCCGAGGAGATCCCGAACCCATGGCCTCCCTTCTCGAAGACATGACATTCATGGGGGACTCCCGCTGCCGAAAGGGCCTCTTCCATCACGAGCGAGTTCCTCCAGTCCACCACAGGATCGTCGGTGCAGCACACAAGGAAGACCGGCGGCATGCCGGGGCCGGCATGTCTTTCCATAGAAAGGCGGTCCCGCAGGGCAGGGTCTTTCCAACGTCTTCCCAGCAGGGCCCTTCGCGACCGGGAATGGACTATCGCGTCATCGGACATGGTGACCACTGGATAGACCGGGACGATGAAGGACGGAAGGGAGGAAATGCCATGCTCGACTACCGGATCCTCTCCGCAGTCAAGCACAAGATGTCCTCCGGCGGAGAATCCCATGACCCCTACGCGGGAAGTATCGATCCCGTATTCTTCAGCCCTGGAGCGGACCGAAATGATGGTCCGCCTGAGGTCATCAAGGGCATCCGGGTAATGGTGCTGCCGGAAAGCAAGGTCCTTGAAAAGGAAATAAGGGACCCCAGCCGTACGGTAATACAGCACGAAGGCGGCGAATCCTTCTTCTGCCAGAGCGTGTCCCACCTCCGTTCCCTCAACGGTCTTTGAGAGCCAGTAATAGCTTCCTCCCGGGCACACGACGACCGCGGCACCGTTAGCCTTTCCAGGCTCGGGCAGGAAGGTGACCACCTCCTGGGCAGCGGCGCAGATGCACGCCGCCAGGGCTATCGCCGACAGATACAGCCGCCTGGTCATTTCTCGAGATGGTAATGAAGGTTGGGGGGAAGGTTGGAGCAGGAGGAAGCCAGCATGAAGTCATCCTCGTCGTCGCAATAGGCATCCACCTCGGTCTCTGGATGCATCAGGGCGTACAGCAGGGAATATTCCCCCTGGCCGCAGCCATGCATCTCGAAATGCGACGGTCCAGCTCCGACGGTGCCGGGGAAGTCCGCCCCGCCGACGGCGGAAAGTGCCTTACGGGCCCTGGACTCGACACTCGCGCCTTTGTACAAATACTTGTACATCACGTACTTGGCAAGATACGAAGCCGTCTGGAGACGCCTGCACATCTGGTCGAAGCGTTCCAGGTACATCCCGTGGACCTGACGGGTCATGAGACGGTAGTCGCCGCCCGGGGCTATCCTCCCTCCGACCTCCATCGTGACCGTTCCCTCCCGCAGCATGAAGTCGGTCTTGGAGAGGACATGGTCGGCTCCGTGGAGGAATACCGGCAGGATGTCAAGTCCAAGTTCCGAAGACACGTAGAACGCTCCCCTGTGGAAGCGGCCGATCCTCCCGTCAGGGGTACGGGTACCCTCCGGGAAGACCACGACGGAATATCCCCTGGACGCAAGGTCCTTTATCCTACCGAGGTTCTTCTCAAGGCCGTCGGCGACCGGATAATACTCCGCCTTCCGGATCACATAGCCGTAGAGAGGATTGTTCCACACCCAGTCATTGGTAAAGAACACCAGCTTCGGCGTAAGCTGCATCAGGAATATCTGGTCGAGGTGGGACTGGTGGTTGCAGATTATCACCGCAGGCTTCTCGAAAGATATCTTTCCAAGGTCCGGGATGACGGTCCTGACTCCAGGGACATGGCGGCAGAGCCATCCCGCAAGTTTCTGGAGGAACCTGTGGTAGGAAAGCCTTTTTTCCTCTGTGTCCCTGCCCAGGAAATGGAAGAAGGTCCATGGATAGACGAAGAGGAACATCAGCAGCACGAAGGCCGTGAGCGCAAACCCAGACAGGAGCAGACGCTTCAAGGTTATGGGAACATCCCTCTTCACCCCGTGTTTCTCGGTCAGGGTGCGGAAGATGACGGGCGGAAGGTAATATGCCATCATCACCACGATGAACATACCGATGACCGTGACGGTTCCCAGCGACTTCATGGCGGGATGCCTTGCAAGGACCAGGGCGCCTATCCCGATGAACATGATGATCGCCGAAAGGAAGATGCTGTTCTTGTAGGTGGAGAGCCGCTTCTTGCCATAGGCATATTCATAGATCAAGCCTTCGGTGATGAATATGGTGTAATCGTCTCCCTGTCCGAAGATGAAGGTGGCGAGGATGATGTTGACTATGTTGAACCTGATGTCCAGCAACCCCATGATGCCCAGGATCCAGAACCAGCTCACCGCAAGGGGCAGGAAGGATATCAGGGAAAGCTCCAGGCGGCGGAAACTCAGGCACAGGAAGAGGAAGACCACAAGGCTGCACACAAGGGCGATCCTGTCGAAACTCTCAGACAGGACCTTGACCAGCTGGTTGCTTATGTCGGCAGTGTCGAAAACCATGGTCCCTTCCGACCGCAACGCAGCCTTAAGGTCGTCCCGGCCTATCCCCCCGCTGGCGGCATCCTTGTAACAGACGCGGCTGACCACCTTGAAACTCCCCTCTCCCTGAAGGAAGAATGTACCGTCGAAAGCCTTCAGGGCCGGCGAATCTCCGTCTAGAGGATGAACCTGAGGACTTTCCATAAGGAGGTCGAGGAAAGGCTTGAAAGCATCGTCGGAAAAGCCGGCACGGGAACTTTCAGGAAGGAACTCCCGGACAAGCGCTTCCCTGCGTGTCGACCAGAAATCCTCCCACCTCCGTGCCTTCTCAGCCTGCCGGGATGCAGAGGGCAGGAAGCCGCCGGCCCCCCTTACTGCCGAAAGCCGTCCGCCCAAGGCAGCGAGGCGGTCCTGAAGCGAATCGTTCCTCTCCAGGGCCTGCTCGATGGTGCCGCCTTCCGCGATAGCGAACATCTGGGAAGATCCATCCGGGACGAGCCCGCCCTCAAGCACTTCCAGGCCTTCTTTCTGCGAAGCGGTCATGTAGTTGATATTCCTCATGTCAGGATCGAAGGACGTCCTCCTGCTGAAAGAATACATCAGCACGGTGGCAAGGGCCACCGCAATGAACAACCACGGGCTTACGGGGACCTTGTCAGGAAGGAGCGAACCCAGTTCCACAGTCCTGGAAGCGGCTTTCCTCGGCCTGGCAAACACAGGAAGGAAGACCAGGACGAACACTATGGTCCCGGCCAGCATGAGGGAGCCGAACAGGCCGAGATCCTTCATCGCAACCGCATCCAGGCCCACCAGGCACAGGAATGCAGCTATGGTAGTCACGTTGCCGGTAAGGAGAGGGTGCACCATCTCCTTGAGATTCATCCTGGGACTCACCCCGGCCTTGAAGCCGTCCACGTAGTGGAGCGGGTAGTTTACGGCAATTCCGATGATGACGGAGGCTACTCCCAGCACGATGATGGACATGGAATCCCTGAACAGCGACATAAGCCCTATGGCGACTATCCATCCGAAAAGCACCGAAACCCCGATCCACGCTATGTCCGAGAACCTTTTGTACGCCAGGAAAAGGAGCAGGGCTATCAGGACCAGGGCCACGGAGACAGCGAGCAGGCTGTCCTTCTTTATCCTGTCCGCGTTGCCCGCTGCGATCAAGGGAGAACCTACGGCCGAAACTTCCACACCCGGGAACTCCGCACCGACCTTCCGGCACGCCTGCTCGACCGCCAGGGCAACCTTCGAGTTCATTCCCGACTCGCTCGCCCCATAGGGAGAAGTAAGGAAGGCAAGGCCTTTCCCGTCCCGGGTGAAAAGGCAGTCCCCGACAACCTCATGGCTGCCGCCACCCGCCCCTGACCGGAGTCTCCCAAGGACCGGGGAGAAAAGATGCAGAGGGTCCGACCTGAGGTAGTCCACGACCAGGTCCCCGGACGGGAACATCAATGCCTGGCGGTCGGACTGCAGTTCAGAGGCGACGTATCCCGGGACAGCCAGCAGGGAATCTATCCTGGAGTAGTCAGCCTCGGTCATGTACAACGGGAAAGAGGACGAAACTGCATCCATCATGTCAAGGACTGCATCCTGGTCGACGGTGACCTGCCTTCCGCTCACCAGTCCTTCCGGATCGGCCTGGTCGAAGGCCTCTCCGAAAAAGTGGATGGCATCAACGATGTCGTCGGTCGAAGCGCCGCTCCCTTCTTTCGCGGAAAAGACAACCGCAATGTTGTTTTTCTCGCCCATGGCGCCGTAGGCCTCCGAATAACGGGCGCTCTCCTCGTCGGAAGGGAGGAACCTGGAGATGTCCTCCTCGTAATGCATGCGGGAGGCAAGCAGCCCGCACGAAAGGACCAGCGCCGAGGCGAGAAGACCCGCAAGCGCCTTTCTTCCTGCAAGGAAGTCATGGATTTTCAAGAAGAAACCTGTCATCCCCGGATGCCCGAAAAGAGTACGCGAATATAAGCATAAATGAGACTCCGGCCAACTATTCATCCCCAGAGTTTGCATATCCGCCCCCCCGGCTTTGCCGATTCGAAGCTTTTGAGTATTTTTACGTCTGAATGACTGAGGACATCTGCATAATCATTCCGGTTTACGAAAACGCCCGCACCGTCCGGGACGTGGCGGAACGTGCCCTGAAACAGTGCAGGACGGTGTTCGTCGTTGACGACGGAAGCCATGACAACCCGGCCGGACAGCTGGAGGGACTTCCCGTGACCCTGCTGCGGCACAGTAGGAACAAAGGCAAGGGGAAGGCCCTCAAGACAGGGTTCAAGGCAGCCAGGGCAGCCGGATTCAAGAAAGCTATAACCCTGGACGGAGACGGCCAGCATTTCCCCGAAGACGTCGCTTCATTCATCGAGGTGGCCGGGGAGCACCCGGACGCCATGCTCATCGGCAGCCGCAACCTCCGGATGGAAAACATGCCCGGAGGGAACACCTTCGCCAACAAGTTCTCGAATTTCTGGTTCAGGCTGCAGACCGGAGTAAGCCTTCCGGACACACAGTCCGGGTTCAGGCTCTACCAGCTCGACCGGCTCGGGAGCCTGTGGTACCTTACATCGCGCTACGAAGCAGAACTGGAGATGCTGGTAGCCCAGTGCTGGAAAAACGTGGAGATGATCCCTGTCGGGATACGGGTGTGGTATCCGCCCGCAGGCGAGAGGGTCACCCACTTCAGGCCCTTCCTCGACTTCCTGAGGATCTCCATCCTCAACACCGTCCTGTGCATCCTGGCCGTCCTTTACGGTTACCCTTCCAGGCTGCTCGGAAGGCGCTAGGCGTACCTGAGGACCATCTTCGAGACTGTTTCACCCCCACGGAGCACCAGGACGGCATCCCCATTGAAGGCGAATGTAAGTTCATCTCCCGGAAGCACCGGGCTGAGGAACTTGAGGTTTTCTATGCAGGAGAGTTCCGGCGTCCGCCCAAGCCTGAGGCCCAGGATCTCCGTGGCCATCCTGACCTGGACAGCTCCCGGAGTGACCGGCCATCCGGGGAAATGGGCACGGTAGACGATGCTCCCCGGAAGGGTCCGCACGGTGGCTTCGAAGCCTTCCGCAGTCCCACGGCAGGCAACAAGTTCGAAGAACGATCCAGACAGTGCCATATTCACTTGGATAAGAAAAGGCCGGGGTCGAGGCTCTGGTTGAACTTGACTTTCGAGAAGGTGATCACGGTACGGCCCTGGCTCTCCTCAAGTTCTACCCTGCCGACCCTGTTGTCTGGCCCGAAATGGAGCCTTATCCTGCTGAACATCCGTTTCAAGTCGCGCGAACGGGGCACCAGGTCGGCCACGTAGCCGGTGCCGGGAGTGTACAGGGTAACCTCGAAAGCCGGATCGTCCAGCCGTATTCCCATGAATGCGGACATCATCATGCCTGCGATGTTCCTGAACATCCTGTCCGATTTCAGCTGCTCCCTGTCCGTGATGAAAACGGTCCTGGATGGGGTGAGATATTCCCAGCGCAGGCTGCCGTCCCGGTAGTACATCCTGCCTGTCGAGACCATCCTTTCCTTGACGATGGACATCTCCTTCACCTGCATGAAATCAGCCTGCATGCTGGCTGTTCCCGCGTTCGCCGCATTGATGGCGGAGACGGCCTTTCCGGCCGCGTCGCCGGAAAGGACCTGAAGGTCCTGGGCGCTGACGCAGGGGCCGAGACACAGGAAAAGTACTGCCTGGACTATGATGAATCTTTTCATGGACCTACCTTGCTATGAGAACGCACCCGGACATGATCAGGAACACTCCGATCCACCTGGCCGCCGGGATGCTTTCATGGAAGATGAATATTGCAGCAAGCATGCCAAACACGTAGCTGAGGCTGATCATCGGGTATGCCATGCTGAACGGGAACTTCTTCAGGATGTACATCCAGAGCACGGTCCCGGCCGCATAGCACAAGCCGCAGCCAAGGAACCACCAGTTGACGAGGAGGCGGCCGAAGAAACTCCAGGTCCACTCGAACTTACCCATCTTTTCGAGGGCGAACTTAAGGAGCACCTGTCCCCCCGAAAGGAGCAGGCTCTGCACAACGGACAGCGAAAGTAGTCTCCACATGGTTCTCAGGCTTTTTCAAGGAACACAAGTCCGGCGTCAGGACCGGACACATTGACCAGCAGGACGCTTGGGACGCGACCGGATGCGACCATGCCGGCAGCGGCGCAGGCTCCGAGCCCGGACGAGCAGAAGCTCCTGCCGAACAGGCTGTAAAAGAAGTCGTTCCCAAGCACGGAAGAAGCTCCGTAGGCGGAGACGACCTCGTCAAGGTTCGAAGGGCGGTGAAGTATCCTCACGTCCGAAAGCCTGCACATGGCCTTCTTCCCTTCCGGGACCGAACCGGACAGCATCAGAGCCGCCGAGCCCTCCGACAGGGGATATTCACAGGGTCCGCCGGCCCCCTTCCCGACAAAGGCTGCGAGCCGTTCCGGCAGTTCCTCATGGACTCCTGCCAGGGCGTTCCCTATCATGTCCCCGCGGATCTGGAGGAAGGCATCGAGCATGGCGCTTTCAAAAGAGATCCCGTCCTGGGAATATGTGCAGTTGTACCCGTGGCACCCTGCGTCCATGGCGATCATCGACCCCACGGTGTTATGGGTGGACTGCATGAAAAGGGTGGGCGACAAGGCCTCTTCGCCGGCGGTGCACATCGACTCGAGGAAGTCCCAGGTGTTGGCGATGCAGCCCAGTCCCGCCCCGGTGAATATTCCTTCGGGGCAGCCTGTCCCGGCCTCTTCCACCACCTTCCTGGAGACCGCGGCCGCCCTCTTGAAGAGAGGACCCATCCTCCTGGCCTGCATGGGGGTGAAGAAAGGGCGGAAATCCGGCTCCCGGCAAGGGGCATACCTCCCGGAAGGCCTCAACGGGTCATCAAGCCAGTCGAGGGTCAAGGGCTCCTGGACGGAGATCTGCGATACGGCAAGTATGTAGACATCCTTACTCATGGCCTTCGTACTTTGACAGGAGCAGGGACGAATCGTTGCCCCCGAATGCAAAGGAATTGCAGAGGACATGGGACAGGGACACTCCTTCCTTCCCTTCCTGTTCAGGCACGATGCAATCTCCGTCAGGCTTTTCCCAGCCAAGGTTCGCAGGGATGAAACCCTTCTCCATGGCCAGCAGGCAGATTACGGCCTCGATGCCTCCGGAAGCGCTCGTAGTGTGCCCGGTGAACGACTTCGTCGATGAAACCGGAGGGATCGCCTCCCCGAAAAGACGCCGCAGGGCCGCACTCTCGCTCGAATCGTTGTTCACCGTGCCTGTCCCATGGGCGTTGACATAGTCGACATCCCCGGGACCGAGCCCGGCCATGGCCAGGGCCTTTCCCATCGCAAGGAAAGCGCCTTCGCCGTCCGGAGAGGACGCAGTCTGGTGGTAGGCGTCGCAGGCATTCCCCCAGCCGTCAAGGACCCCCATGATGCGGGCGCCCCTGTTCAAGGCGTGCCCTTCCTCCTCGAGCACGAGGAAACCGGCCCCTTCCCCAAGGTTCAGGCCTGCCCGGCCGGCATCGAAAGGACGGCAGGGCTCATGGTCGAGTATCATCAAGGAGTTGAATCCGTTGAGATGGTACCTGGTCAGGCATTCGCTTCCTCCGGCCACTACAGAATCGAACCTGCCGCTGCGGACAAGGTTTGCCCCCAAGGCTATTGAATTGGCCGCCGAGGAGCATGCCGTGGAAGTGGTCGTCACGGAAGTGAATCCCTTGAAACAGCCTGCGATCCGGTCGGTGCTGCTTCCGCAGGTATGGAGAGGTATCAGGGCGTTGAAGGCATCTCCCGAGGTCATCCCGCCGAAATGGTTTTCAGTAATGTCCATCCCGCCTACGGTGGTACCGCCGACAAGGGCGGTGGCTTCGTCCTCTGGAAGGCCGGCCTGTGCGATGGCTTCCTTGACCGCGACTATGCCCAGAAGGGCGGTGCGGGCAACTACCTCCTCCGGAGAGATTCCGAGAAGAGCCTTGAGGCCTGCGTCAGAGAGAGCGACTTCGCCGCAGGGAAGGTCGGAATGGGCCGTCACGAGATGGCGCAACCGTCCTATCCCGCTCCTTCTCTCCAAGATGGAACGGACAGTCGCTTCCTTCCCCACCCCGATGGCAGAGATGATTCCGGCACCGGTTATGACGACCCTGCGTGCCACCTCTACTTTATCCTGTTGGCTGACACGTACTCGGCCATGGTCCTCACGGACTTGAAGATCTCCTTCCCCTCGGCAGGGCTCTTGAGCTTGATGCCGTAATTCTTCTCAAGGAGGAGCATGAGTTCAAGGGCGTCGATCGAATCCAGTCCGAGCCCGTCCTTGAACAGGGGGGCGTCGGCATCGATGTCTTCCGGAGCCATGTCCTGGAGCTTGAGTGCCTCCAGGATCTTGGTCTTCAATTCAAGAATCAATTCTTCCATATTACTTTTCAACAATAAATAGTTCAGCTTCAAAAGTTTCCGCATCCTCGCACTCGACCCTCCCGCAGATGGCCGACGTAGTGGTCCCGTCCTGGAACAACTGTTCCACGATGGCCATGAAGGCCTCTTCGTCATTGTCTTCGAAGACATAGAATGCGGTTTCCCCGTAGTACTTGTTACGGATGGCTATCTCTCCCGTGACTATGTTGGGCAGGGTGTAGACGAAGACCGCAGGACTCGGATAGTAGTTGCCCGGATCCTGGATGGTTTCCTGGTAGAGCAGGTCGTCGGCGAGCGAAGCGCTCCTGTTGAAAAGGACGACAGCCCTGTCCTCACAGTCCTGTTTCCTTGGCTTTTCCTCGCCCAGGAGAAGTTCGGAAGCGACAAAACCGAGCCTCGACAAGGGATCCATCTTGAAGAACTTGGGATAGTCGCCGACGCACCGGCGGTAGATATCCACAAGGAGGGCGCTCCCCCTGGAACCGAATTCCAGGGTCTTCCCGTTCAGCACCACGGTCCCGGAGGCCGAGGCCACGAGTACATGTCCCGTCTTTTTCATCTCCCACCTCCCTTCACAAACAATGCCGCGGCGTTGCAGCCCCCGAATCCGGAAAGAAGCTTCATGAAAGACTTCCTGTCTGTCCGGACATTCTCGGAAGTAACCATCAGGGGACGGGAAACCCCGCACTCTGAATATCCCCTGGTGCCAAGCACGGTACCGTCGTCAACGGAAGCCATGGAAAGGATGGTTTCCAGGATCCCGGCCGCTCCCATGGTGTGGCCGAAGACTCCCTTGGGGCAGCTCACAGGTACCTTGTCCAGACCGGCCCTGGCAATCGCGATCGCCTCCATTTCGTCATTGTACGGAGTGGAAGTGCCGTGAACGGAGACCATCGCCAGCAAGCCGGGGTCAAAGTCACCAAGGGCGGCTTTCAGGGCCCTGAAGCTGCCCTCGCCGGTCCTGGAAGGGCCGGAAATGTGGTTTGCGTCGTTCCTCACCGCTCCGCTCACGATGCACCAGTCATCCGGCCGGGGAACCTCGTCCTTGAATATAATGGTTGCGGCGGCTTCACCGAGGTTCAGTCCCCGGCGGTCCTTGTCGAAAGGCCTGCAAGCCTCGTCGGAAAGCGCCTTGAAGGACTGGAATCCGGATATTATGAACCTGCTCTGCACGTCCGAACCGGACACTATCACGGTGGAGTACCTCCCGGAACGGATCTGCCTCATGGCGGCTATCTGGGCGGAAAGACCTGAAATACAGGCATTCGAGACGACCACGGGAGTGTTCCTGTTGCCGAAGAATCCGGCAATCTTACCGGCTGAGACTCCCAGGCGTTCGCCAGGCGGCACCGATCCTGCCCGGACACCGTCCAGAAGCTCGACGTTGCCCTTGGTGGAGGAAATGATGAAAAGCACGTCTGGCCCGGCAGGGTCCACGCCGGTCCCTTCCAAGGCTTTGGAAACGGACAGGATGATCCTTCTCTCGAACCTTGTATATCCGCTGCCGATGCCGCGGGAGGCATATTCCCGCTCAAGGGTAGAATCATCGATCAGGGATGCGAAATACGCCTCAGGGAGTCCTTCTGTGGCCTCCCGTCTGGAAAGGGCGGACTCCCCTGCCTTGACCCTGCGGTAGTTTTCCCGGGTACTCGTCCCAAGCGGGGATATTATGTTGTCGGCTACCTTCACCACGCATCGGTCCTGCCCGGGCACTGTCCTGTCCTCGTCCAGGGCGATGGACATCGTACCTTCGGCCACCTCCCCCGCCGGACTGCCGACCTGGGCGAAGACCATCAGCATCGAGCCGTAATCGGCCTTGACCTCGATGGTGGTCACGAGCCTCTCCCCGGAGGCGGGAGTGCGGAATATCCTGAAATCCTTCAGGGCGCAGACGTAGCCTATATTGACGGGGCGATGGAGTATGTACCTGCTGATGAAGCCTATCCTTGCCGCACAGGCCTGTGCGACGACCTCCACCAGACCCTCGCCCTGAAGGCGGCCGTCCTCGCAGAAAACGCAGTCATCCCTGACGACGTACTCGACTACCGTCTTTTCGTTGGAATATGACAGAAGGCGCGAGACCATAAGGTAGGGCTCACGCTGGGGGAGGATTCCCTTCACATCGACCTTCGTGAAATCGAAGGCTGCAAGTTCCTTGTCATTCATCCCAGTATTCATAGAAATTGAACCATTGGTCAGGGTACAGGGCAAGCACCGAATCAATGCTGGCGGCGTAGGCCCTGGCCATCCTCTCGGCCTTCTCGTTCCTTCCAAGGCCTTCCAGGCCTTCGTCCAGACGGAACAGGAGGGCCTTGTACTTTTTGTAGCCGCTCCTCATCACGAAGACCGACAAGGCCGGTACCTCCCGCATCGCGGCCAGCATGAAAGGGCCGGCCGGGAGGTTCGCCGGAGCCCCCATGACCTGGCACCTGAAGGTCTTGGAAGAACCGAATACCCTGTCGCCGTGTATGTTGACTATCTCGCCGCTTGCGAGAGCATTGTTGAGCACCACCAGATGGGACATGTCATCGGCGATCGGAACCAGGGTTATATCATTGCCGCTCAGCATCTTGACCCTGTTCTCGGTAACTGTGGACACTTCTCCTCCGAATGCCAGCGCATAGATCCGCTTGGAGGCCTTCAGGAAATAGCCGGCCATCTCGTCGTTCCCTATGTGGGAGCTGACCTGCATCATGCCTTCCGGGCGGGAAGAGAGGCTGGAGTAAAGCTCCATGTCCGGGACATCGATACTGAACTTCTTGCCGGCGTATGCCCCGAACCTGTCAACGACTACCTTCCCGAAGGCGGCATGGTTGGCGATGACATGGAAGAACGACCTCAAAGGGCCGTAACCGAGCCGCCGGCGGAAATAATGGTAGATCGAGAGATAACCCTTGCGGTTCGCGACCATGTAGACAGGTATGGCGAAGTACATGAAGAAATAGATCACCCGGAGCGGGGTGAATCCCATCAGTACGATAAGGGCGCGGTGCATCCATGATGCGCCGTCCGTAGTGCCCTGCCACTGCCTGCCTTCCCCTGACATCTCCTCAGGCCGCCAGACGCCCTTCTATGAAAGAGTAGAGGTCGCCCAGAGTCTTGAGCCGGCCGAGTTCCTCGGTTTTGACCTTGATCCCGAACTCCTTGTCGATCAGCACGATGACATCCACGATGTCAAGGCTGTCTATTCCCAGGTCCTTTTTGAGGAGGGCATCCTCGGAAAGGACGGCCTCTTCGATCTCGAATTCGTCAACGAGGAATGCGTTGACCTTGGTGACTATGGTTTCCTTGTCCATTGCTTGAATATGTTATCTGTTTCAGTTATTCTCCATTGCGGGTCCTGCAGACCAGGATGTTGTGACCCTGTCCGATGCCGTCGATTATCTCCTCCACGGCCAGCCCGGCCTTTTCTATCAAGGAGGTCAGGTCCTCGGAGTAGTACATCTTGCTGTTCCCGTTCGCCATCGCCGTGAAATACAGGGAGGTCATCGTCAGGCAGAAAGCCGCAGGTTCGAACCTCTGGCGGTTCCACAGCAGCTCCATTATGCAAAGCCTCGACGAAGGCCCCATTATCCTTGCAGCACGGCTCAATATGCTCAGGATCTCTTCTTCGGAGAAGCAGTCGAGGAACTGGCTCATCCAGATCACATCATATTCCCTGTCGTCGGGGAATGACGCCTCGGGATCAAGCATGTCGATCCCTTTCCCGCGGATGCGCCCGGCCCCGGGACGGCCGGCGGTTTCTTTCTCCATCAGGGAGATCTGCTGGGGAAGGTCGAGTATGGTGACCTCGACTGCAGGATCGTGGGCGACGCACTGCAAGGCCCATTTACCGGTATTACCTCCGACATCCAGCAGATTCCTGACCGGACGGTCGAAAACTATTTCAAGGGCCCTCTCGAACGAGTTGTCCGAGTAGAAGTGGTCGAACCCGAACCAGCTTTTCCTCACCTGTTCGGGCAGGCTCGACAGGCCTTCATAGATGGTCTTCCAATCCCCGAAATGCCGGAGGCCGGCAGGCTTGTGCTCACGGAAAGATTCGTCAAGCCTGAAAAAGCCTTCGTAGTTGACGTCGTGGTTGAAATCCATGTTCACCCTGTTGGCTTCGTCATTGAGGAGGAACCAGCCTACCTTGGAGACGGTAAACCTGTCGGTAGCCGGATCCACCAGGACCGTACCGATGCACAGGGCCGCTTCCATCAGGCACTTGACTGTGTACATGTCAAGTCCGGTCGCAGCAGCGGTCTCCTCCATGGTCAGCCCGTTCGGAGCGGCACGCAACGCCTCCAGGATACCGTACTTCACCATAAGGCGCGAAGCCTGGAAAACTATCGGTCCGAAAGCGATGACTTCCGCCATGCGCTGCGCTTCCCTGGCGGTGTACGGATCGGTTGTGTATCTCTTCTCGAGTTCGGGGAAAAGTTTCATTATTTCAGGTTCAAAGGGTTGTCCCTCAGGTATTTCTCAACAGCGGCAATCCTTTCGTAGAAAGGCTCGTCCTCAATGAAGCATGGCACGAGGCCACGTATGTCCGAATATATCCTGGCCGAAACCGGAGCAAGCGAACCGGCTATCCCCAGGCAGTCGACCGCCTGTGCAAGTGCGATGTACTGGATTGCGAAAACCTGGAAAGCGTTGTCGATCACCCGCTTCGTGATGAGGGCGGTATTAGTGCCCATGCTGACGATGTCCTGGTTGTCGTTGTTGTTGGGGATGCTGTGCACGTAGTTCGGCATGGCCAGGGTCTGGCACTCGGCCGTAGTGGAAGTGGCCGTGAACTGGCAGGCCTGCATTCCGTAGTTGAGTCCGAGCGTCCCCATATTCAGGAACGGAGGGAGGATGCCGTTGATCCTGTCATGGAACAGGTAGTTGAGCTGCCGTTCGGCAGTCATCACCATCCGGACGACGGCGATCTTGACCTTGTCTTCTTCGAGGGAGACGTAGTCCCCATGGAAATTCCCACCGTGGAACACATTCCCTGCGACCGGATCCACTATCGGGTTGTCGCAGGCGGAGTTGATCTCCTCCTCGAGGACCCTCCCCGCGTTCTCAAGGGTCTCCTGGATCGGACCGAGTATCTGCGGAGTGCAGCGCAAGGAGTAGTAGGCCTGGACCTTGTGGTCAAAGACCTTCTCCTTGTCGTGCCCACCGTCATACAAGTCGTGCTCCCTCTGTCTCAGGCACTTGCTTCCCCTGGACAGTTCCCTCATCCGCGCGGCTATCACCTGCTGGCCCCGGTGACGGCGCACGGAATTGAGCTGCTCCGCCATCAGGTCGTCGAAAGAAGAGGCGATCTCGTTCATCATCACGGAAGCGAGCGTAGCCAAGTCCAGCAGCCGCTCGGCATAGATCTGGTTGACGGTCCCGATGCCGGTCATAAAGGACGTGCCGTTGGAGATTGACAGTCCCTCGCGTATGTGTATCCTGAAAGGTTCCAGTCCGTTCTCGGCGAGCACCCCCGCGCTGGGCCTCCACTCACCTTTGTAGTGGACTTTCCCCTCCCCTATCATAGCGAGCGCCAGGTGGGCAAGCTGGACGAGGTCCCCGCTCGCGCCCACGCTTCCGTGCTGCGGGATGAATGGGTATATCCCCGCATTGATCATTCCGACAAGCAGCTTCACCAGGTCGGGATGGACTCCCGAACGCGCCTGGAGGAATGTGCCAAGCCGGGCGACCATGGCCGCCTTCACATAGATGTCAGGCAAAGGCTCTCCGGCACCGGTGGAATGGCTCCTGATTATATTGTACTGCAGGTCCTTGAGATACTTGTCATCGACCCTCCATTGGGCCATGGGGCCGAATCCTGTGTTGATTCCGTATATTACCTTGCTGGAGGCAAATCCTTCCAGGAATTCATAACATTCCCGGACCTCCTTCATCGGGAGGCGGTCGATGTCTATCTTCCTGTCATGGAAAAGGATTTCCTCTACTTCATCAAGACTGAATCCAAAAGGTTCTTCCATTTTCTTCCTCTTCTTCCTATAAATTGCAAATTTAGCAATTTTACGATAAAAAAGGGACTGGCTCGAAAGTCTGTTGACTAAGAGGTCTTCCTCTATTATTTTGGGGGAGGGGCCGGAGCGAACGCAGTGAGCGGAGTCCCCGAAGAGGCAAGCTGCCGCCGCAGCGAAGCCCGGTGCACAAAAAAAAGGGGTCGGCCCTTTTCAGCCGACCCCCCGAATGACGGATGACAAGAAGCGTCAGAACGCGTACCTGACACCTATTCCAAGAGTGAATATGTCGTTGACCAGGACTGTCCCGTCCCCGAACATGACGCGAGGGCGAAGGTCCACGGAGAGCGAGAGAGGGAAATCGAAGGTGTATTCCAGGCCTACGTTGCCTACGGCACCTACGAAGACACAGTTGGTGCTCTCATCATGGTCCCTGACCATCACGCTTCCGCCGGGTCCTGCATAGAAACCCCAGCTGCCGACAGGAGTCCACTCCGGACGGGCAATCATGAAATTATAGACTCCGTCGAAATGGAACGCATTGGTGCTGAAACCATTGTCAAGGCCGATCTCAAACTCGAGGAAATCATTGCCAAGCACATAGTTTTCGTAGCTTACGTCAATCCCGTAGTTGCCGATACGGCCTCCGATGGCCTTAGGCTGGGCTGAAGCGGCCACGGCGAATCCAAAGACGGCAGCGATGATCAAAAGTGTTTTTTTCATAATCCAGATTTTAAGTAACAAATTATCGGATGCTCTTACTTGCAAAAACTATACAAGACCGGAGAATCCCATGAAAGCCATCGCAAGGATCCCACAGGTGACAAGGGCGATAGGCACCCCCTTGAAAGCCTCCGGGACGGAATTCCTTTCGAGATGCTCGCGCAGGCCGGCGAAAAGGATAAGGGCCATGCCGTAACCTACAGCCGTCGCAAAGGCATAGACCACGGATTCCCCAAGGTTGAGTGCATGGGCGGCGCCTCCGCCGAAAGTGAACTCCTTGCTGACGACGCTCAAGGCCACGCCTAGGACGGCGCAGTTGGTGGTGATCAGCGGAAGGTATATTCCCAGGGCCTGATAGAGGGAAGGGCTTATCTTCTTGAGGACGATCTCCACCATCTGGACCAGGGCTGCGATCACCAGGATGAAAGCGATGGTCTGGAGGAATTCCAGGCCGAAGGCCACCAGCAGGTACTTGTTGATCAGGTATGTGACAAGCGTGGCTAGGGTGATGACGAAGACCACGGCCCCTGCCATCCCAGTCGCAGTGGAGATCTTGTTGGAAACCCCCAGGAAGGGGCAGGTGCCCAGGAACTGGGCCAGCATTACGTTATTGACGAATATCGCCGAGATGATTATGAGGAAATATTCCATAGCCTAGTCCTTTTTTGCGATCTTGTTGAACAGAACCATCAGATAGCCCAAGGCGATGAAAGCGCCGGGAGCCATGATGAAGACCAGCATTCCGTCACCGGGAAGGAACTTCCACCCGAAGACGGAACCGCTTCCCAGAATCTCCCTGACCATGCCAAGGACGGTAAGCGAAAGAGTGAATCCGAGTCCGATCCCAAGACCGTCCAAGGCTGAATCCAGTATGCCGTTCTTGCTTGCGAACGCCTCAGCGCGGCCAAGCACGATGCAGTTGACGACGATCAGGGGGATGAACAGTCCCAGGGTCTTGTACATCTCGGGGGTATAGGCCTGCATCGCGAACTGGAGTATCGTCACGAAAGTGGCGATCACGACGATGTAGGCAGGAATATGCACCTTGTCAGGCACCGCAGGTGCTATGGCTGATATCACTATGTTGGAGAGGACAAGCACGAACAGGGTAGCAAGGCCCATGCTCAGGCCGTTGACGGCCGATGTAGTGGTAGCCAGCGTAGGGCACATGCCCAGCAGCAGCACGAATATGGGATTCTCCTTGAAGAAACCCTTTGTCAAAATCTTCAGTCTGTTGTTGCCCATGGTCTATTCTCCTTGGATTGTTGCAAAAGCCTCGACGGCGTTCTTCACGGCAAGGGCATAGGCCCTGGATGTGATAGTAGAGGCGGTGATGGCGTCCACGTCGCCACCGTCTTTCTTTACGGACAGGATCTTCTGCGAGGGGTCGAATCCCCTGAACTGGCCCATGAAACCCTCGTCAGTCTTGCACTTGGCCCCGAGTCCGGGAGTCTCGCTGTGGGACAGGACGGATGTATTGAATATCCGCCCGTCCGGGGTGAGACCGACCATCAGGACCAGGGAGCCGCCGAAACCGATGGCCGAGGACTTGATCGCATAGGCGGCCGGATTGCCGTCCACGGTACTCACATAGTACTCCGAAGGCTGGCCGCCCACCTCGACGGGCATGGCATCCGAAAGGGTGCCTCCCTCGGGAAGCACCTCCCCGATCGTAGCCTTGAGGATCTGCTCGTTCGCCTTGGCGATGGGGTCCTTGGTCAGGGTGTACATCCCTCCCAGCAGTGCCGAGCAGACAAGGCACACCAGGGACAGGCACACCACCATGTTGGTAAGGTTCGATTTTGCTGCCATGTCAATTCCTCCCGTATTTTTTCCTGTGGAACAACCTGTCCAGGAGCGGAACCGTGGAATTCATGATGAGGATAGCGAAGCTCATTCCTTCCGGGTACGATCCGAAATATCTGATCATCAGCGTAATGAAACCGATTCCCACTCCGAAGACTATACCTCCCTTCGTTGTCATAGGGCTCGTCACATAGTCGGTTGCCATGAAGCACGAACCAAGAAGCATTCCACCGGTCAGGATGTTGAACAGAGGATCCGTGAAAGACGCGGGGTCAGCCAGATGGAACACCCCGGAGACCAGTACCACGGTGCCCAGGATGGAAAGCGTGATCCAAGGCTTTATGACCTTGCGGACAAGCAGATAGACAAAGCCTGCAAGAATAGCCAGGGCGCAGGCCTCGCCGGCGGATCCGCCTATGTTCGCGAACAGCATCTGGGAGTACGACATTCCGCTCGACGAGAGGTACTCAGCCACCGTTCCGCCTTCATTGATGAATCCCAGGGGTGTCGCACCGCTGACGGCATCGACTCCGAAGAGGCCCTTGGGAATCTCCCAATGGGTCATGGCTGCCGGGAAGGAGATCAGGAGGAAGACACGGCCGACGAGGGCTGGATTGAAAACATTCTGCCCGAGGCCTCCGAAAGTCATCTTCGCGACACCCACCGCGACGACCGCGCCGATGAACACGATCCACCAGGGGGTGGTGTAAGGCAGGTTGAGCGCCAGGAGGATTCCGGTAACCACGGCCGAAAGGTCGCCGATGGTGGACGGCTTCTTGAGCATGTATCTTGTAACCGCCCATTCGACAAGCACGCAGGAGAGGACGCTGACTGCAAGTACAAGCAGTTCCTTCCACCCGTAGAACACTACGGAAACTATGACTGCGGGCATCAGTGCGATCACGACGTCCCGCATCAGGACCTTCGTGGTGGTCTTCGAATGCAGGTGCGGATTGGGTGAAACCAACAATTTGTCCATAATCTACTCAGTCTTTGCTTTTACAGCTTCAGCCGCAGCCTTGGCAGCCGCCGCGCGAGCCTTTATTATTCCAAGAACCTGGCCCCTTGCGGAACTGATCTCGTCAAGAAGCGGAATCCCTGCAGGGCAGGAATACAGGCAGCAACCGCACATGATGCAGTCCTGGACGGCGTTGCTCTCCAGGGACTCGGTGTCGCCGGACCTGGCAAGCCGTACCAGGAGGAAGGGCTCCAACCCCATCGGGCAGGCATCCGAGCACTTTCCGCAACGTATGCAGTTGGTCTCGGGCATCCTTCGGGTCTGCTTCTCGGTAAGGAAAAGAAGGGCTCCGGTACCTTTGAGGGTGGGAGCATCCAGGTTGGCTATCGCCTTCCCCATCATCGGGCCGCCGCTGACCACCTTCGCGGCATCCGCGGGCATGCCTCCAAGGCTGTCGATGATGTAACGCAGGGGTGTCCCGACCCTGACCAGGACGTTCGCCTGACGGGGGAAGCATTCTCCGGTCACCGTCACCGAGTTGTCGATCAAGGGCTTGTTCTTCTGCACGGCCTCGTACACTGCCAGGGCGGTACAGACATTCTGGACAACGGCTCCGACATCTATGGGCAGCCCACCCGACTTGACCTGACGGTGCATGACTGCATCTATGAGCTGCTTCTCCCCTCCTTCCGGATATTTCTTCATGAGGGGCATGACTTCTATTCCGAAATATTTGGGAGACTTCGCCTTGAGGGCACTGAGGATCCTATGGATGTTCTCGACCGCTTCAAGCTTGTTGTCCTCTATGGCGATGGTAGCCTTCTCGACTCCGAGAGCCTGCTTGATCAGGGCAGTACCCACAACCACCTGCTCTCCTTTCTCCAGGAGGGTCCTGAAGTCGGATGTAAGGTAAGGTTCGCACTCGCATCCGTTGATTATCAGCATCTCGCACTTCTTGCCGGGAGGCGGGCTGAGCTTCACGTGCGTGGGGAAGGTGGCACCTCCAAGGCCGACTACGCCTCCGAGCCGGATCTTCTCGATTATCAGCTTCGGATCCTCTGGGATATCCGTCACGAGCGTGTCCGAACGGTCGATACCCTCGGCCCACTCGTCTCCTTCGACTTCGATTTCAATGTAGGTCTGCACGTTGCCGGACAGGTCCTTGCGGGGCCCGATGGACTTGACCGTCCCGCTGACGGAAGAATGGATGAATGCAGACATGAAGCCGCCGGGTTCGGCGACAGGCTGGCCGACCTTTACCTTGTCCCCGACAGCCACCACTGGCTTCGCGGGAGCGCCTATGTGCTGTGACAGGCCGATCCAGACCACCGGCGGAGTCGGGAGCACTTCCAACTTGCAAGCACGGGAGATCTTCGCATCATCCGGATGCACGCCTCCTATTGAGAATGTCCTTCTAGCCATTGTTCTCCTCCTTCTTTGCATTTTCACGAGCTTTCTTCTGGCGTTCGAGCACCCTGGCCTTGACAGCTTCCCTGTCAAGGGGCTTGGGGAAGTTCACAGCATGGATGGCCCCGGTAGGGCACATCGCCTCGCATTCCCGGCAAAGCTTGCACTTTGCAGGATCGATCCATGCGACATTGCCTTCCACTGTGACCGCACCGTGAGAGCAGGTCTTCGCGCATATTCCACAGCCTATGCAGGCAGATGCACAAGCCTTCCTGACGGAGGGTCCCTTGTCCTTGTTGACGCAGGAGACGAACAACCTCATCCCGCGCGGTCCCTTCGCCCTGATCTCGATGATATGCTTGGGGCAGGCCTTGGCGCAGGCTCCGCATGCCGTACACTTCTCCTGGTCCACCACCGGCAGGCCGGTAGCAGGATCCATCGCGATCGCACCGAACTTGCAGGCGGCGACGCAGTCTCCGCAACCGAGGCAACCGAACTGGCAGCCGGTGTCCCCGGCATAGAGGGAAGCCTTCACCTTGCAGGAAGGGGCTCCATTGTATTCATTGGTCCTTGGCCTGGCTTCACAGGTCCCGTTGCACCGCACCACCGCCACCTCGGGGGCCTTCTCCTTGACTTCGACGCCAAGGATGGCGGCGACCGCCTTCATGGTTTCGTTGCCTCCGACGGGGCAGAAATGGCTGTCGAGGCCGGATGCCTTCACGACGGATTCCGCGAACGCATGGCAGCCTGCGAATCCGCAACCGCCGCAGTTGGCACCGGGCATGGCCTTCTCCACCTGTTCGATGCGCGGATCCTCCTCAACCTTGAACCTCTGGGCGACAAGGTAAAGGAGCAAGGCCAGCAGCAGTCCCAGGCATGTGATGATGGCAACTGTCCAGATTACTGTAGTCATAAGCTGTCGTATAGCTGATTCTTGATGTAAAACACATACTCCTTCTTCAGGGAATCCCTGAAAAGCCAGAGCACAATATAGTAAACGGAGATTCCCGCAATGGTCAGCAAACCGGCCGCCAGTTCGGAAACACCCGCCGCAGACAAAGATAGTATTAAAACAATTAAAACGATCACCGGGATGACGTAGGAAAGGAACACGGCCTTGAGTCCCATCCTGTGGGCAAGGCAGACTTCCACCTCCTGGCCCGGCAGGTAATGTCCGGAGTCCCGCACATCGACCGTCTTCCGCACCGATTCGCCCAGGCCGCAGAGCCCGGAAGCATGGCAGGAGGCACAAGCCGACGAGGACGTGATCTCCACCGAGACCACTCCGTCACATGAGGAAAGGACCTTACCTTTGTGCGAAATCTCCTTGGACGACATTATTTGATGATGGATGAGAAAGGGTTCTTCAGGTTGTCCCAGGACTTCAGCCTGCCCTGGACCTGCCCGACTTTCAGGGGCGCCGAGAACCAGACCGGAATCCTGTTCCCGTCGTCGGAGAGCCAGATGTAGAGGTCCGAATCCCCGGAGAACAGTTCTCCCTTGGCCACTTCGAAAGCGAACTTGCGGCACCTTACGGTCCCGACCCCGGGGACCTTCCTGTTCTCCTTGCCGATGTAGGTGAACTGAAGGGTCTTTACATGGTGGTCGCAGGCGTAGGTCATGGGATAGCGGCCGCCCGGCCTGAGGCTGCCGTCGTCCATGTTCCTGATAATGTAGAAAAGAAGCGGGATGTCATAAGTACAGTCATCCAGCGGGAGGTTGACCGTAAACTCGCCCCTCTTCGAACTGTTTATCTTCGCGTCGATGTATTTGTCCCTGTAGTAGTAGAGGTTGGTACAGACATAGTTGCCCTCCTTGCAGCTCCTGGTCGCCTTGACGGGCCTGAGCCCTTCCCGCGTGAACCAGGTGTCGAAATCTTCCTTGACCGTGAATATCTTCTGGTAGATCTTCTGGGTGTTTCCGCGGAGCGATCCGTGGAAAACCTTCTTGCCGTTGATCACCGTAGTGTCAAGCCTGACCGTGGCCGTCGCCACGTCGGCATCCACCACGCCCCACTTGTAGTGGAGGGTGAACACTATCTTCTCCCCGCCCTTGAAAACCAGGTTGTTCTCGGAACGATCCTTCAGGGGGACGCACTTCTGTGCAGCGGTTGGCAGGGCCGGAAGGAGGAGCAGTGAAGCCAGAAGGCAGGAAAGTCTGTAGCTTTTCATCAGAATTCGGTGTTTTGGTCGAACTCGCTGTTCATTGCAGATTCCGTGCCCATCGATTCAGCCTGCGCGGTGAGGCTCTCCCCGGGCTCGATGAACTTGACCTGCTCGGCCTTGAAACGCATCTCGATGTCGCACACTTCGCCGTTGCGGTGCTTGGCGATTATGATCTGGGTCGCTTCCTTCCCGTCGGGCGACTCGCCGAGCCCCAGGTAGTCCGGACGATGGATGAATATCACCATGTCGGCATCCTGCTCGATGGAACCGGACTCGCGAAGGTCGCTGAGCTGGGGTTTCCCCGTGCCTCCCGTCCTCTGGACGGCGTTCCTGGACAGCTGCGACAGCGCAATGATAGGGATGTTCAGTTCCTTGGCGGTCGCCTTAAGGGTTCTCGATATGGCGGCGACCTCCTGCTCGCGGAGTCCGCGGAGCTCGGCAGGGCCCTGCATCAGCTGGAGGTAGTCGACTATGACGAGACGCACCCCCTTGGACTTGACCAGACGCTTTACCTTCGTCCTGAATTCCATCAGGGGAAGGCTCGGGGTGTCGTCGATGTAGAGGGGCGCCTTGGACAGGGCGGCGATCCTCTGTTCGAGCTCCGGCCACTCATAGGGCTGGATCGGGGAGCCTCCCTTGAGCTTGTCGGCACTGAAACCGGACTCGGTAGTCATCAGGCGCATGACCAGCTGGAGGGCAGACATCTCCAGGGAGAAAACAGCGACGGGCATGTTGCGGTCCACCGCCGCGTTCCTCGCCAGGTTGAGGGCGAATGCCGTCTTACCGACCGAAGGCCTTGCAGCAAGGATTATCAGGTCCGAAGGCTGCCATCCGCGGGTCACCCTGTCAAGTGACGGGAAACCTGAAGGCACTCCGCTCATCCCCGAAGACTTCTGGTTCTTCTCGATCAGCTTCATGGCATCGTTGATGACAGAGCCCACATCCTGGACATCCTTCCTGAGGTTGCTCTGGATGGCATCGTAAACCTTGGACTGGGCGGTGTCGATCAGGTAGTCCACCTTGACGGAGTCGTCGTAGGCATCCCTGAGGATCTCCCCTGCGGCGGTGATGAGATCCCTCTGGATCGTCTTCTGCTTCAGGATCTTCACATAATACTCCAGGTGGGCTGCGGCGCCGACCTTCTCGGACAGGTCCGCAAGGGCTACAGGGCCTCCGACTACCTCCAGGTTGCCTTTCTCGCGCAATTTGGCGCTGACAGTCACTATGTCCACGGAGACATGCGAAGTCACGAGCTCCGACATGGCTTCGAAGATCATCCTGTGCTTAGGATCGTAGAAACTGCTCGCGGTAAGCTCTTCAAGCGCCATGTCGACGGATGAAGGTTCGATGAGCATGGCTCCAAGGACAGCCTCTTCGACATCAAGAGCTTGAGGCGGTTTGTTTCCCATCTCAAGCCCGAGTGTTTCCAGATCGACTGACTGAGCCTTTTTCCTTTTGTACTTTGGCTGGTCAGGCATGTTTGGGGTTGTTGTTTCCTACTCGAAATGCGGATTGACGATGATCCTGCCGCAGTGTTCGCAGATGATGAGCTTGCTGTTGGAAGCTATGTCCACGAGACGCTGGGGAGTGATTGTGTTGAAGCAGCCACCACAGGAGTCGCCGTTGTAGACGGAGACAACTGCAAGATGGTTGTGCACGCTCGCGCGGATACGGTCATATGCGCTCATGGTACGGGCGTCAATCTTCTTGGCGCACTCCTCGCGGACGGCCTCGAGCTTCTTCTCCTCCTTGGCGGTGGATTCGACTATGGTGGCCAGTTCTTCCTTCTTGGCGGCAAGGTCCTCGTTCCTGATGGCGATCCTGTCCTTGATGACCTCGATGTCCTCCTTCTTGCGAGTGATGGCAACCCTGGTGTCCATGATGGTCTTCTGCGCTATCTGGCGGAGAAGGTCCTGGTTCTCGATTTCCTTGTTGATGGAGTCGTACTCGCGGCTGTTGGCGACATCGTTGAGCTGCTGCTGGTATTTCTCAATCTGGGCGTCGCAGTCGATGATGTTCTGCTTGTTGTCCGCTATGGTCTGGTTGTAGGCATCTATTACGGCTGTGAACTGCGCCTGCCTGGCCTTCAGGTCGGCGATCTCCTCCTCGAGGGCCTCGACCTCCGAAGGCAGCTCACCCCTGAGCTGGACGATCTTGTCAATGGCCGAGTCGGCCTCCTGCAGGGCGTAGAGGGTCTTGAGCTTCTCCTCGACGCTGAGGGGGGAATCTGCGAAGTTCTTCTGGAGGGAGACGAAGGTTTCCCTCTGGTCTATCGGTGTTTCGACTTTCTTGATTTTCTTGGTTGCCATATCAGCTGTCTAAAAATAATATACAGGGTTACTTGCCGCCAGCCTGGAGCTGGTACGGACTGCAAAGGTAGGAAATTTTTTCCTTAACAGAGAAAATAAAATGGATACAATCTCCACTTCTCCCTCGAAATGGCCTATGTCCATGACCATGAAGTTTTTAGGAGTGAAGAAATGGTGGTAGGAAATATCCCCGCAGATGTAGGCCTGCGCACCCGATTCCATGGCCTTCCCGATGAGGGAGCTTCCGGATCCTCCGCACATCGCAACGCGCCGGACGAGGCTGTCCAGGGGGCGCGAGCAACGGACTGCTCCCAGGGAGAAGCGCGACTTCACATATTCGATGAAAGAACGGCTGTCCATGGGCTCGGGCAGGTTGCCGGCGGCGCCAAGGCCGGTAAGGTCGCCTTCCTTGTCCAGGATCTCGATGTCCAGAAGTCCCAGGCGTCTGGCCATCGCCCCGCTGACGCCGCCGAGGACTTTGTCCGCGTTGGTGTGCGCCGCATAGACGGCCACGCCGGCCCTCACGGCCTTCATCAAGGCCAGTCCCACGGGATCGTCCGGGGAGACCTTCTTGATCCCTCCGAAGATCAGGGGATGGTGGGTCACTACCATGTCGGCGCCGCAACCTATGGCCTCATCGACCAGCTCCGGAGTGCAGTCAAAGCCCAGCAGGACCCCGTGGACTTCATCGTCGGGAGAGCCTACGCACAGGCCGCTGTTGTCCCAGCCCTCCTGGATGCCGAGGGGAGCGAACTCCTCGACGGCGGCAGCGATGTCGCGTACCCTCATAACGACTTCCTGACTTCGACAAGCTGCCTGCGTATCTCCTTCAGGCTGTCCAGGGTCTTGACGCGGGCATCCACTTTCTTCCTGTCGGACGAAAGTTTCCGGGCCGCCCCTTCAAGCGTGAGCCCCTGCTCCTTGACGAGGAGGTGGATCTGCTTGAGGACTTCCACGTCATCCTTGGTGAAAAGGCGGTTGCCCTTGGCGTTCCTCTTCGGATTGATGAACCTGGAAAATGAGTTCGCCCAGAACCGCACCAGGGAGGTACTCTCTCCCAGGATCTCGGCGGTCTGGCCCATAGTGTAGTATAGCTTTTCCATTTTGAATGTATTGAATATCTTGGTTGTCAACTGAATATCCTGCCAGGCAAGTCTCCTGCTAATCCATCGACTGTCCTGCGTTCAGGGACATGGACAGCATCTTCACGTACGAGTCTGGCGTCACCGAGGCGAAGAAATGGTGGAGCGGATCCAGCCTGGCCGTATCCCTGTAGACTTCGTAGTGGAGGTGCGGGGCGAAGGAGTTCCCCGACATCCCGACCTGGGCGATCTGCTTTCCCGCAGCCACCTTCTGCCCCTTGGCCACCCGGACGTTCTCGAGGTGCGCGTAGCGGGTCACATATCCCCCCTCATGGCTGATCCCGACGACGTTTCCAAGCCCCCTGGAAGCCATGGTCACCTCGCTCACGACCCCTTCGGCCGCCGCCAGCACAGGATCTCCCTGCTGGGCTATCATGTCCAGCCCGCCATGGTCGATCCTGACCTTGTAGAAAGGATCTATCTTAGGTCCTATGGAAGCCCCGGTCCTCTGGTAGGTGAAATCCTCCAGCGGGCTGGAAAGAGGAGGAAGGACGCCACCCTCCTCGAGGAAGGCCATCACTTCAGCGAAGTTCCCGTCTATCCTTTTTCCCGCATCCTCGAGCCTTTCCGCCTTTTTCCTGGTGTAGGCCACGATGTCGACAGCCCTGATGGTATCCACGGAACCCTGAAGGCCCTGGGGATAAAGCCCCTCCAGGTCAGGCGCCTCGCCGTTGAAAAGCTGGCGGTAGATTCCGTCATCCTTCACATGTATGCCTTCAAGGACGTCCTCTATCAGGTCCTCCCTTGCCTGCATCCGTTCATAAGCCTTCCTGTACATTGCGTTCTGCTCCTTGAGCTCCCGCTCCGAGTCCGTGCTGACGAAGAGGGCGAAGACCGCATAGTAGACAACGGCCAGCGAAACCGTCACGAGGAAATATTTCAGGACCTTTCCAAGCACGTAGCCTGCCGAATGGGTGACCTTCCTGAACTCCATCCGGGTCCTGTCGAACCTGTACCTCTCACTCATTGCCGGGCCTCCTGTACACGCTGAACCCGTGCTTGTTGAATTCGTCGCCTGATTCTTCGCTCCCGCCGGCCACCAGGGCGAGATAGTCCTCCTTGGGGATCGAAAGGTCGAAATAATTGAGCGGATTGACCTTCTCCCCCTTGTAGATCACCTCGTAGTGAAGGTGCGGGCCGCTGGCCCTTCCGGACTGGCCGGTCCTTGCTATCAGGTCTCCCCTCTTCACCTTCATCCCCTCGCGTACGTTGACGGAGTTGAGGTGTGCGTAACGCGTCTCGAAGCCGAAGCCATGGTCTATGGTGATGCAGGTCCCGTACCCGAAGAACTCCATGTCGACGGCTTCGACCACCCCGTCGCCCGTTGCATAGACAGGATTGCCCGTCTTCATCGCAAGGTCCACGCCCGAGTGCATCCGTGACTCCCCGGTGAAAGGGTCGGTCCTGGAGCCGAACAGGCTTGAGAGGGTGTAATTCGCCGGGTCCGGGATGATCGGGGGGATGGAAGGTATGCATGACGCCATGTCCCCTGCCTTCGAGGCCACCGCACCGACCTCGTCGAATGACGTCGTGCAGATGTAGGTCCTGCGGCTGAGCGCATCCAGCCTCAGGAGCACACCCCTGAGCCTGTCGTCGGGCTCGAGTCCCTCCATGGAGGAGAGGCCCTCGCCGTCAGGCCGCACGCCTGAAGGCATGGCGTCCATCCCGAAGACCGAACGGTAGATGTCATTGTTCCTCGCCTCCAGGGTGGAGAGGACCTCCTCGTCATGGTCGAGGCGGGTATCCATCACATCCAGCCTGGCGTCCCAGCGGGTCGCCTCCGCCTTCAGCAAGGCCGTCTTCGGAGAATCAAGGCCGAGGACGGAAGTATAGATCCAGAAATAGAGGAAGGCCAGCGCGAGGCTGCCTGCAAGCAAAAGAAATCCCTTGAAGAACTTGGACTTCAGGGATGCTTCCTTGATTTCGTAAAGCAGGGTCTCAGGGTTGAGAACGTACTTCCTCATAGTTTACAAATATACCCTTTTTTGCGGTAAATCGCGAAATTTGTTATAATTTTGCCAATTCCGTGCCTTCCTGCGGCCTTTTTGCGGAGAAGGTTCGGACAAACCAACGGAAAAGATTGAAACTCAATATGAAAACATCCAAGGAAATCAGACAGCAGTTCCTGGACTTCTTCCAGGCTAAAGGACACATGGTCGTGCCTTCCGCCCCGATGGTGGTGAAGAACGACCCGACCCTGATGTTCACGAACGCCGGGATGAACCAGTTCAAGGACATATTCCTGGGCAATTCGACCCCAAAGTCAAAAAGGGTTACGGACTCCCAGAAATGCCTCAGGGTAAGCGGGAAGCATAATGACCTCGAAGCAGTCGGGCATGACGGCAGGCACCACACCATGTTCGAGATGCTGGGCAACTGGAGTTTCGGAGACTACTTCAAGGCCGAGGCCATAGCATGGGCCTGGGAGCTTCTCACCGAGGTTTACGGGATCGACAAGTCCCGGCTCTATGCGACCGTCTTCGAAGGAAGCGCCGAGGACGGGACCGGGATGGATGAAGAAGCCAGGGAAGCCTGGATGAAACTGATGCCGGAAGACCACATAGTCCTTGGCAACAAGCACGACAATTTCTGGGAGATGGGAGACACGGGTCCCTGCGGCCCCTGCAGCGAAATCCACATAGACCTGCGCTCCGACGAAGAGAGGGCCAAGGTGCCGGGACAGGACCTCGTCAACACCGACAACGAGCAGGTCATAGAAATATGGAATCTGGTGTTCATGCAGTACAACCGCAAGGCGGACGGAAGCCTTGAGCCGCTGCCGGCCAGGAACATCGACACCGGAATGGGCTTCGAGAGGCTCTGCATGGTACTCCAGGGGAAGGACAGCAACTACGAGACGGACATATTCTCGGGACTCATCAAGAAGATAGAGGCCCTGAGCGGCCATCTTTACCACGAGAGCGGCAAGACCGAAGTCGCGATGAGGGTCATCGCCGACCACGTCAGGGCCATCGCATTCTCCATCGCCGACGGGCAGCTGCCTTCAAACGTCAAGGCCGGCTACGTCATCAGGCGCATCCTCCGCCGTGCGGTCCGTTACGGCTACACCTTCCTCGGCTTCGACGAGCCGTTCCTCTGCAACCTGATTCCCCAGCTCGTGGAGGACATGGGCGAGGCCTATCCCGAACTGCCGGCCCAGCAGAAACTCATTGAAAGCGTTGTCAGGGAAGAGGAGATGGCATTCCTCAGGACCCTCGACCGCGGAATCAAGATGATGGACGAATACATCGCCAGGAACGCCTCGACGAAGACGATCCCCGGAGTGGACGCCTTCATCCTCTACGACACCTACGGGTTCCCCATAGACCTGACAGGGCTCATCGCCTCCGAAAACGGCTACACGGTCGACATGGACGGCTTCAACGAGGAACTCCGAAAGCAGAAGGAGAGGGCGAGGAACGCCACCGCCAACGAATTCGGCGACTGGACCGTCTTCCACGAGGGCGAGGAAGTAACCTTCACCGGCTACGACACAACCGAGACTTCAGGAGCCTGCCTCCTCAAGCAGCGCACCGTCAAGCAGAAGAACAAGACGATGTTCCAGCTCGTCTTCGACCGGACTCCGTTCTACGCCGAGATGGGAGGCCAGGTTGGAGACACCGGCATCATCGTCTCCGCCGGCGGGGAGCAGGTCCGGATTCTCAACACCGTCAAGGAAAACAACCTCACCATACATATTGCCGAAAGGATACCGGAAGACTGCACCGGTCCCTTCCTCCTCAAGGTCGACGCCCCGCGGAGGATGCGCATCGCAGCCAACCACTCCTGCACCCACCTGCTCCACCAGGCGCTGAGGCAGGTTCTCGGCACACATGTGGAACAGAAGGGTTCCTTCGTCAACCCGGACTACTTCCGCTTCGACTTCTCGCACTTCGCAAAGGTGACCGACGAGCAGCTGCGCGAGGTGGAACACATGGTCAACCGCCTCATAAGGGAAGACCATCCCCTCCAGGAGAAAAGGGACGCCACGATGGAGGAAGCCAAGGGGATGGGAGCCATCGCCCTGTTCGGAGAAAAATACGGAGACAGGGTCCGCGTGGTCAGGTTCGGCGATTCCGTGGAGCTCTGCGGCGGCACCCATGCAGCCTCGACCGGCAGGATCGGCTTCTTCAGGATAGTTTCCGAATCCGCGATCGCCGCCGGAGTCAGGAGGATCGAGGCCGTGACCGGAGAGGCCGCTGAGAGCCTGATCGACACAGTCTCCGACACCCTCAAGACCATCAGGACGACATTCAACAACGTTCCGGACGTTGCCGCCGCCGTGGCCAGGCTGGTCGCCGAGAATTCAGACGCAAGGAAGAAGCTTGAGGAATATGCAAGGGAGAAGGCCGCTGCGATGGCAAAGTCCCTTGCCGCCCATGCGGAGAACATCAATGGTATAGATATTGTCAAGTTTGACAGGTCGTGCGACCCTGTCCTTTTCAGGGAAGCCGCAACCATCCTCCAGAAGGAAGTCAGGAACTTCGCCCTGGCCGCCGCCTTCCTCCACGAAGGCAAGCCGCAGCTCCTGCTGATGTATTCCAGCGACCTGGTCTCCGCCGGGCACAACGCCTCGAAGGACATCAGGGAGGCCGCCAGGTTCATCCAGGGCGGAGGAGGCGGACAGCCCTTCCTCGCTACCGCAGGAGGCCGCAACCCCGACGGCCTGAAGGAAGCCCTGGAGAAGATGGTGGACACTGTCACCGCATAAACTGGCACTCTCGGGATGAAGACGCTGGACAAGTTCATACTCAAGTCATTCGTAGGACCGTTCGTGATGATCCTGCTGGTGGTGATATTCATCCTGATGATGCAGTTCCTCTGGGTGTACATCGACGAACTTGTCGGCAAGGGACTCGATGCGAAGGTAATCGGCGAATTCCTCTTCTGGGGCAGCTGCACGGTGCTGCCGCTCGCCCTTCCCCTTGCCACGCTCCTGGCCTCGGTGATGACGATTGGCAACATGGGAGAAAGCAGCGAACTGATCGCGATGAAGTCCGCCGGCCTGTCCGTGCTCAGGATCATCACTCCGATACTCGTCGCCTCTTTCTTCATCAGCATCGGGACCTTCTTCGTGATCAACAACCTGGTACCGAAAGCCTACAATGAGATATTCACCCTCAGGGACGACATCAGCAAGACCAAAGATGAGATAAAGATCCCTTCCGGGACCTTCTACGACGGGGTCGACGGCTACGCCCTCCGGGTCGAGGACATGGGGGCTGACGGCATCATGAGGGGAGTGATGCTGTATGACCATGGTGGTAAAGGCAACACCCGGCTCACCCTGGCGGACTCAGCCCACATGAGATTGTCCAAGGACAAGACCTACATGACGATCGACATGTTCAACGGGACCAACTACCAGGAGACGAACACCAAGACTTTCCAGGACACCACCCTTGAGCTCCAGAAGATCAGGTTCAGCAAGCAGGAGATGGTCATTCCCCTGGAGAACTATGCGTTCCAGAAATCCGACAGCGCAAGGTTCGGGGACCAGGTCAAGGCCCTTCCGCTCGAGAAACTCAGGGAGAACAAGGTCAGGCTACGCTACCAGCGGGATTCCACCAAGGCGTCCCAGCTGATGAACACGGCCGCCTCCTACCTCTTCCTCCTCCACGGCCAGCTCGACACCCTTCCCAGCGGGATCAGGACAGCATTCGACGATCCGGACTTCATGAAGTTCAGGGACAAGAAGGATGAGGCGGACGCCTGCCAGAGGGCCTACAGCAACTCCCAGCAGCTTCAGTCGACGGTTGAAGGCTACGAGTTCGGAGCCTTCGACTACACGGTGATCCTCAGGAGGACCATCCTCGAATGGCTCAGGCGGTACGGCCAGGCGCTCGCCTGCTTCATCATGTTCTTCATCGGAGCCCCGCTCGGCGCCTTAATCAGGAAAGGAGGCATCGGAGTGTCGGCCATAGTCTCGGTACTGTTCTTCGTCCTGTACTGGATCGTGGACATCACTGCGGTCAAGCTTGCGAGGGACGGTTCGGTCCCTCCTGCCGTCGGGGCCTTCGCTTCTGCGGCCGTCATGCTGCCGATAGGAATATTCCTCACATCCAAGGCCGCCCACGACAAGGACCTGTCCGCCGAAGGAGGCCTGAAGATCAAATGGAGGAAGTTCAAGAGCAAAGTCGCAGGACTGTTCAGGAAGACCAGGATAGTCTACATGGGCACGCCCGAGTTCGCCGTCGCTCCCCTTGAGGCCCTGCTCAAGAGCGGCTACAAGGTGGTGGGAGTGGTGACCGTTGCCGACAAACCCAGCGGAAGAGGCCAGAAGGTCAACGAAAGCGCCGTGAAGAAATGCGCGGTCTCCCACGGGATACCAGTGCTCCAGCCCGTCAGGCTCAAGGATCCGGAATTCCTTTCAAGGCTCAAGGCGATGAAGGCGGACATGTTCATTGTGGTCGCCTTCAGGATGCTGCCTGAAGAAGTCTGGAGCATGCCCAGGCTCGGGACATTCAACCTGCACGCATCGCTGCTTCCCCAGTACCGCGGTGCAGCCCCTATAAACTGGGCGCTGATCAACGGCGAAGGCAGGACCGGAGTCACCACCTTCATGATAGACAAGAAGATAGACACCGGCGGAATCATCCTGCGCCAGAGCATCCTCATCGGCGAGAACGACACTGCAGGGGACATCCACGACGCCTTGATGGAAATAGGCGCCGAAATGGTTGTAACCACGGCCCAGGGGCTTATTGAACGCAACGTCGAGACCCGCGTCCAGAGGAGCTTCATCCAAGGATCCGAAGTCCTGAAAGCCGCTCCCAAGCTGACACGTGAACTGTGCCACATCGACTGGGACGACACCACTGCCCAGATCTACAATCTAATACGAGGCCTTAGCCCTTATCCCGCCGCCTTCACCGAACTCTCCGCCGATGGAGGACCTTCGATGCAGCTCAAGATTTTCACGGCGTCGAAAGTCCCCGAAGGAGAAGAGCTTGCCGCTCCGGGCACCAAACCCGGCACAGTCCTTTCCGACGGCAAGACCCGCATGCACATACGTACTTCCGACGGAGAGATCGCCCTCGGAGACGTCCAGGCCGCCGGCAAGAAACGCATGGACATCAAGGCCTTCCTGGCCGGCTTCCGCGATCCTCAAGCATATTCCGCCACACCTGGAACCTCGAAGGCGGAGATCCTCAAGGCAAGGAACTCATGAGTTCGGCAGTCATCATAGGTGGAGGAGACTTCCCCAGGAAGGAATATCCCCGCGAGCTGATCCGCCGGGCAGACTACATAGTCTGCTGTGACGGACATGCCCTCTCAGCCTTCATGCGCAACCGCAGCAGGATATTCGACAGTCCCGCACAGGCTGCACTCCCCTCCGAAGGACATACCCTCCCAACCTTCATGCGCAACCGCAGCAGGATATTCGACAGTCCCGCACAGGCTGCACTCCCCCAGGAAGGTTCCGGCCCCGCAGCGAAAACGCTCCCCGCCGGGGGCAGGCTGCCCGACGCCGTGGTCGGAGACCTCCCAAATGCTGAAACGCTCCACGCCGGAGGCAGGCTGCCCGATGCCGTGGTCGGAGACATGGATTCGGTCTCGGCAAGGCAGTTATCGGAGTTCTCCAGCCTGTTGGTAAAGGTGGAAGAGCAGGACGACAACGACCAGACCAAGGCATTCAACCACATCCTCCGCAGCTATCCCGACGTGGACACCATCCACATCGTCGCAGCTACCGGGAAACGCGAGTGTCACACCATAGGCAACATGGGACTGCTGATGGAATATGCCAGGAAACATGGCGCCTGCGGCATTCCTTCAGAAGGATGCATCTATGTGGACATGGTCTCTGACTACTCCACCATATTCGCCATAACCGATTCATGCGGATTTTTCGTGGGAGAAGGCAGGCAGGTCTCGCTGTTCAGCCCTGACAATTCCCTCACCATCAAATCGGAAGGCCTCGCCTGGCAGACCTCCGGAGTGGTCTTCGACAACTGGTGGCCTGCGAGCCTCAACCGCGCCACGGCCGACTTCGTAAAGCTGACCTTCTCACACCCGTCAGCTGCCCTGGTCATTCTCGACTGAGAGCTACGTTTACATGCACGAAGGTTACCGTTAAAGGTCAGGCCCCAAAGTAGAATAGAATTATTTTTCGGATTTTGAGAAATATTCCTATATTTGCAGTCCCAAAAACACAATGGGCCATTGGAGAGATGCTCGAGTGGCTTAAGAGGCACGCCTGGAAAGCGTGTATACCCCAAAAGGGTATCTCGGGTTCGAATCCCGATCTCTCCGCAAGGAATGGAACAGCCGGCAGCGTTGCCGGTTGTTTTTTTGTAGATTGCGACGATTCGGCTGGGTGCTACACTGGTAAACCCGGCCGAGCGGCCCCGATGCCCCCCCGAGGGGCAGCCTTCCGCCAGGAAGGCGGGGGCTTTGATAAATCTGAGTTCCTGCGGTTGTCCTGGCCAACTTACTTTCAAATAGCTAACACGCTCTAAAAAGACAAGCACCTCATTATTAACATATTACAAAACGGCAGCGTGTGAAGGTATCCCTAAAGAACGGCCCTCTAACACGCTAACAAAACTTAACGTATTGGTTAACAGCTGTTTCTGACAATAAAGCGTGTGAGCCATTTGAAAATGTGGGGCTCGGCCAGGGACGGCTTCTCCATCGCCGTCTGCCTCCAGGCATTCGGGGACGCCGCCTATGCAGCACTTTCAAGGATGGCCCCGAAAAGCTTGGACATAGACCGAAAGGAATATGTCAGAGTTAAAGGGTTTCATCCACAAAAAACGGCCTTTAGCGTGGATGACTCGGGCTTCAGGCAGGACCTATCCACAAAAACCGGTCTTCAGCGTGGATGACTCGGGCTTCATGAAGTGCGCCCCTTTTGTTGGACGGGTTAATAACTAAGATCTATGGTTTTGAGTTCGGTATTGCACCGGGCTCATTCCGTTTAGTTTTGCTTTGATTCGAACCGTGTTGTAGTATTCAAGATAGTC
>Ga0256407_10000728_pt1 | contig 74968 bp, 73 predicted proteins | sample RumenRJG_04DNA_FD_193489 | JGI IMG/M metagenome (GOLD analysis project Ga0256407, IMG submission 193489) | Bovine rumen microbial communities from Lethbridge, Alberta, Canada - RJG_04 | ecosystem: Host-associated > Mammals > Digestive system > Stomach > Rumen | place: Canada: Alberta... | reverse complement strand
TGGGAGCAATTCTGATGTTCGCAGGCTTTTTTTGGAGCACAGAAAAGGCTTGACTGGCTAATTAACATTAGCTATAATTAGGCTAATGCTCATTAGCAAAATGGAGGAAGACATGTCTACCAAAGAGAAGATACTGGATGCGGCCTTAACGTTATTTGCAGAGAATGGATATGATGGAACAAGCGTGGAGCAGATTGCAAGTATTGTCGGAATCAAAGCTCCATCATTGTACAAGCACTATAAAGGTAAAGAGGACATTCTAAATGCTTTGATCGATTCTGCTGAAACGCGTTATGAAGAAATGTTTGGATCTGAGCATAATATCGGGAAATTGTCGCGGAGCCGGGAAGAGTTCATAAAGGTGACAATGGAAAGGATTTCATTCACAATGCGGGATCCCATAATCCGTAAGACGCGAATGTTTCTTGTCCAGGAACAGTTCAGAAATGAAAGGATTTCCGAGGTTACTACTAGGCATCAGCTGGGCGGGATACAGAGAATGTTTGCAAAGATCATCAAAGGTATGATGGATGAAGGTATCGTTAAGAATGATGATCCGGAACTGCTTGCGGTAGAACTTACCGCGCCTGCTGTTCTGCAGATTGCAAGGTCAGATCGACAGCCTCAGTGTGAGGAAGAGTGTATGAAATACATCGAAAAGCATTTACGACATTTTTGTAAGGTATACATGAGAGAGGATTGATCAAACTCATGAATGAATATATTGCATATTGCGGGCTGGACTGTGAGGCTTGTGAAGCTCGCCTGGCAACAATTAATAACGATAATGAGCTGCGGATAAAGGTATCGAAGGAATGGTCTGAGCTTAATGGAGTGGAGATCACGCCGGAAATGATCAACTGCTCCGGCTGCCGGATTCCGGGAGTAAAGACAGTGTACTGCGATTCTTTATGTCCGATCAGACAGTGTGCGAGAGAAAAACAGATGGAGACCTGCGGCGGCTGCCTGGAAATGAGGTCGTGCGAAAAGGTTAGGGCAATTATTGGAAACAATCCTGATGCACGGGAAAGGCTGGAAAGGACAAAGGACACGGAAAGGACCATCGGCGGGTACGAATAATACAAAGGAAAAGGAAATGAAAATGAATTACAGGGTTATAGACAAAGAAAAGTATTACAGAAGCGGAGTGTTCCGTCATTTTACGGAGGACTGCAAGTGTTCATCCTCCATGACTGCGAGAATAGATGTCACTGATCTGGTGGAGCATTCCAGGAAGACCGGCACCAAGTTCTACATCAACTTTCTGTATTTGCTCTCTAAGGTGCTGAACTCAAGAGATGACTACAAGATGGGCTATCTCTGGCAGTCGGATGAACTGATCTGCTACGACAGCATCAATCCGATACAGTATATTTTTCATGAGGATACGGAAACATGTACGCCGGTCTACACGACATATTATGAAGATTATGAAGAGTTTTACCGTAATGCTGTAAATGATGTGGAGAATGCAAAGCGAACGAGGGAATATGGGCTGGATATGACAAATCACCCGAACTGGTTTGATGCATCATATATTTCCTGGCTGTCATATGATTCACTGAATATTGAACTGCCGGATGGATATTTGCATTTTGCTCCGATCATAAATTGGGGCAAATACCGGGAGGAAAACGACAAGTTGATGATGCCGGTTAGCGTTCGCCTAAATCACGCTATAGCAGATGGCTTCCTCGTGGCAAATGTATACAGGCTGCTGGAGAAGGAAATGATAGCTTTCTGCAATTATGAAAAAAAGCTGTAGTAGAGAAAACCGGAGAGGAGCTTTGCTGATTGGGAAAGGGAAGAGTATACAGTAGTTTACGGAGGAAATAAGATGAATACAAACGATTATACGATACGATTAGAGAAGGAAAATGAATATAGGACTGTTGAAAACCTTGTAAGAGAATCGTTCTGGAATGTTTATCGTCCGGGATGCAGTGAGCATTATGTGATCCATGTGCTAAGGGATGATCCGGCATTCGTGAAGGAACTGGATTTTGTTATGGAGCAGGATGGACGTCTGATAGGCCAGAATATTTTTGTGAAGACGGTTATCGAGGCTGATGACGGAAGGAAGATCCCGGTCTTAACAATGGGGCCGATCGGAATCATACCGGAGCTGAAGCGCCAAGGTTATGGAAAGGCTTTGCTGGATTACACTTTGGAGAACGCTGCCGGAATGGGATTCGGGGCGGTTTTGTTTGAAGGAAACATTGATTTCTATGGCAAAAGTGGTTTTACATTTGCCAGGGAGTTTGGCATCCGGTATCATGACCTGCCGGAGGATGCGGATTCATCCTTCTTTCTCTGTAAGGAGCTGATTCCGGGGTATCTGGATGATGTGACCGGAGTATATCAGACTCCGCAGGGATACTATGTGAAGGACGAGGACGTGGATGAGTTTGATAAAGAGTTTCCGCCCAAAGAGAAACTGAAGCTTCCGGGACAGATATTCGAATGAGTGTAAGCAATGATGGGACCGCTGATGGAACTATTTAGTCTATCGGCGGTTTTCCTGTTTTTCCTGTTGGAGAAAAAAAGATTCACTGCTATAATAAACATGACATACAGTTGGCGTGTTAGATTTGCTATGATACATACGGAGCGTGAGAGGAATGAAGATAGACAGGCTAATCGGGATACTGTCCGTGCTGCTGCAGGAAGAAAAAACCACGGCACCGGAGCTGGCGGAACGGTTTGAGGTATCGAGAAGGACAATCAACCGGGATATCGAGGATCTGTGCAAGGCGGGGATTCCCATAAGAACAGCGCAGGGAACCGGCGGCGGTATCAGCATTATGGACGGTTACCGGATGGACAGGACGATCCTGACATCAAAGGATATGCAGATGATCCTTGCAGGGCTGCGAAGTCTGGACAGTGTGAGTGGGAGCCGTTATTATGGGCAGCTGATGGAAAAGATTCAGGCAGGATCCTCTGAGTTCATTACCGGCAGGGATTCCATTCTGATCGATCTGTCATCATGGTACCGGGAATCGCTGGCTCCAAAGATAGAGACCATACAGGATGCGATCGGAGACAGGCACTTAATCAGGTTCCGATATTATGCTCCATCGGGTGAAAGTGATCGGACAGTTGAACCATATTATCTGGTGTTTCGATGGTCGAGCTGGTATTTGTGGGGATGGTGCCTGAAAAGGAAGGACTATAGGTTGTTCAAGCTGAATCGCATGGATAAAGTCCGTGGAACAGGCAAGGTGTTTGAATGCAGAGAGGCATCGGTACCGGATCTTTCCAATGAGAAAATCTTTCCGGGAGAGATAAAGGTTAAAGCATTGTTTGAAGCAGATCAGAAATGGCGGCTGGTAGAAGAGTTCGGTCCTTCATGCTTTACAGAGAACGATGATGGCAGGCTTCTCTTTACAGCGGATTATACAGACATCGAGAATTTGGTTACATGGATTATGACTTTCGGGGATAAAGCTGAGTTGATTGAACCGCAAGAGGCGAGAAAAAAGATATCAATCATGGTACAAAAAATGACAACAGTTTATAAGGAGGCAGAACACGGTGGCGTTTGATTTCAAGAAAGAATATAAAGAGTTTTATATGCCGAAGAATAAGCCTGGCATTGTAACGGTGCCGAGCATGAATTATATAGCCGTGCGTGGAGCAGGTGATCCAAATCAGGAGGATGGTGAATACAAGCAGTCTATCGGATTGCTGTATGGAATTGCCTTTACAATCAAGATGAGCAAGAAGGGCGACTATCGAATTGAAGGATATTTCGATTATGTTGTTCCTCCGCTGGAAGGATTCTGGTGGCAGGGTGAGCGGGAAGGTGTAGACGGAATTGACTATGCACATAAAGAAGATTTCCATTGGATATCTGTGATCCGCCTTCCGGATTTCGTGACAGAGGATGATTTCCGATGGGCTGCCCGTGAAGCGACGAAAAAGAAAAAGCAGGATTTCACTAAGGTTGAGTTCCTGACGGTGGAAGAAGGGTTATGCGTCCAGTGTATGCACATCGGATCTTATGATGATGAGCCTGCTACAGTTGCCATGATGCATGAGTTCATGGAACAGCAGGGTTATGAGCTGGATATTACGGATAAGCGCCTCCATCATGAGATTTATCTGAGTGATGCCAGGAAAGTTGCTCCTGAGAAGTTGAAGACCGTGATCAGGCATCCGATAAAAGAAAAAGGGAGCAGATAAGATGCATTTTGTTGATGCAAAAGGGATTCTGACCGGCAGCGGCGGACACTATGGAATGAATATTTACCGGGGATGTACTCACGGCTGCATATACTGTGATAGTAGGAGCAGGTGTTATCAGTTCACGCATCCCTTTGAAGATATTGAGGTGAAGCAGAATGCACCGGATCTTCTGGAAAAAGCGCTGAAGTCGAAAAGAAGAAAATGCATGATCGGAACAGGCGCGATGTCAGATCCGTATATGCATTGCGAAGAAGATCTGCGGTTGACAAGGCGATGCCTGGAGATTATTTTGGAAAATGGTTTTGGAATCGCCATTCAGACAAAATCTGACCGTATACTTCGGGATATCGACTTGCTATCAAAGATTAACAGTTCTGCAAAATGCGTGGTGCAGATGACGCTTACAACCTACGATGATGACCTGTGCCGAATACTTGAGCCGAATGTCTGCAATACAAAGCGACGGATTGAAGTGCTGGAAGAAATGCGCAAGAATGGCATTCCAACGATTGTCTGGCTTACGCCGATCCTGCCTTTTATCAATGATACTGAGGATAACATCACAGCAATTCTGAATGAGTGTGTAAGAGTCGGGGTAAAGGGCATTATTGATTTCGGCATGGGGTTGACGCTTCGTGAAGGTGATCGTGAATATTATTATGAGGCGCTTGATAAGCATTTTCCGGGAATGAAAGAGCGGTATATCAAAAGGTATGGAAATGCGTATGAACTGCCAAGTCCCAAAGCCAGGGAACTGACGGAGATATTTCAAAGGATCTGTAAAGCAAACGGGATTCTGTCAAGTCCGGAGGATTGTTTCCGATTTATGAGTGAATTGCCGGAGAAATATCCGCAGATGACTATATTTGACCTATAAAGAAGGGGGCTGAACATATGGAGTACATCAGAGTTACAAAAGAGAATCTGGAAAAGGAGCACATATGCTGTGCGATTTCCAACAACAAAGATGTGCAGGTATCTTCAAAGAAGGCCTGGTTGGCAGACAGATTTGATGAGGGGCTTGTCTTTCTGAAAAGTGTGGAGCGCGGTAAGTGCTTTATCGAATATATCCCGGCGGAAAATGCTTGGATTCCAATCGAGGCGGATGGATATATGTATATTGACTGCTTATGGGTGTCCGGCGCTTTTAAAGGGCATGGGTATTCCACGGATCTGCTTACTGCCTGCATCGAAGATAGTAAAGGAAAAAGTAAGAAGGGGCTTTGTATTTTATGTGCAGCTAAGAAAAAGCCGTTTCTGGCTGATCCAAAGTTCCTGAAATACAAGGGCTTTACCGTTGCGGATGAAGCTGATAATGGTATCCAGCTTTGGTATCTGCCGTTTGAAGAGAAGGCGGGCGCACCACGATTCAAAGAATGCGCCAAACATCCGCATATAGATGAGAAGGGATATGTTTTGTACTATACAAGCCAATGTCCGTTCAATGCGAAGTATGTACCTGTTTTGGAGCAGACAGCTGAAGAGAAAGGTATCCCTTTCCGGGCAATTCATATAGAGAATAGGGATGAAGCGCAGAATGCTCCAACTCCGATCACGAATTATGCTATGTTCCATGATGGGGAGTATGTTACGAATGAGCAGATGAACGATAAGAAGTTCCTGAAACTTGTCAACGGATAGGAGGGAAGCGGTATGGCATCAACAAAAGAGTATCTGGATTTCGTATTAGAACAGCTTTCAGGAATTGATGAAGTCAGCTACCGGGCGATGATGGGGGAATACATCCTCTACTATCGCGGCAGGGTGTTCGGTGGCATCTATGATGACAGGCTTCTTGTTAAACCTGTTCCGGCAGCGGTGAAGCTGATGCCGGACGCATCAATGGAGCTTCCTTATGATGGTGCAAAAGAGATGATTCTGGTGGATGATGTTGATAACCGGGAGTTCCTGTGTGAGCTGGTAGAGGCGATGTATGAAGAATTGCCCATAAATAGAAAGATAAGTTCGTCAGACAGGCAAGCGTGTTGACGGTGTGTTGACAATAGCCGAACTATTTCGTATTGCGTAAGGGTCTGATAGCGGTTACGCAGGCGCTCCTTTAGGGGCGTCTTTTCTCTTGCAGTAAAGCACAGAAATGTAAAAAGCTCTTGACATTTTGTGACACGGGGAGTAGGATGTTAATGTAAAGAACTTTTTACATTATGGGAGGGCTCTATATGAAGAAGTATATTAAAAAGGCTGATGAGATGGAAATGGCAATTAACCTGAAAGCCTCCAGATATGCTTTTGGCTTTTTGGAAATTGCTATTATGATATACTGCATTGTGGAGAGGATCATTACCGGAGGATTCCCCTCAACCGTCTTTATCTTTGGAATATTTGGAATGCTGATCTTTTGGGGAATCAAATTATATGAAACCAAGCGAATGGCCGATGTGGTGGAAGAGGATGAAGAATAATATCAAAGAGCTCCGAAAGAACAGAAAACTACGGCAGGAAGATCTGGCAGAAAAACTTGGCGTCACCAGACAGACGATCATTGCAATAGAAAATGATAAGTATGATCCGACGTTGGAACTAGCTATGAAAATATCCGAGTTCTTTGGGGTAAGCGTTAATGACATTTTTCATTTACATGGATAATACTATGGTAACAGATTGCTAAAGCTTCTGAAATAGAAAGAAATCAGTATCGGAAAGTTGAAAAGACAGGGAGCAGGAGACGAAATAAGTATAACCGGACAAAAGTGTCTGGTAGTGAAAATAGGCATTTTCTCGCAATATGTCGTGTTATATGGCATAGAAAAAGACTATTCTGCAAATGAAGGAGGAAAGAAATGAACCAACAAAAAATCGGATGCTTCTTAAAAGAATTAAGAAAGAATAAGGGCATCACTCAGGAACAATTTGCAGAAAGAATGGGTGTCTCAGGACGGACAGTATCAAGGTGGGAGACCGGCAGTAACATGCCGGATATAAGCCTCCTGGCTGATATTGCCGAGTTCTATGACATCAGCATCCCGGAGATTATAGACGGGGAAAGGAAAGGCGAGGAAATGAAGGAAGAAACAAAAGAAGTAGCAGAAAAAATGTCGGATTATGCAGGTGAAGAGAAACAAAATATTGTAAAGGAAATGAGGTCCATGAGCTTTGTAGGTCTTGCGGCCCTGGTCATATACTTTGGGCTTGATATTTCAGGACTTCGAAATCAGGGAGATTTATTTGCAAATATTGCAATGTATATGCAAACCCTGATATTCGTTACGGTATTAATGCTTCCATTCTACACTACGGGACTTATTTATAAGATAAGAAGAAGACAGCTGGCGGCAGGACAGCCGGCACCGGTCAGGATAGTAATTGGCGCAATAGTTGCTTTGGCACTGGCCATCATCATTAAAAAAGGGCTGGGACTCCTCTTCCCGGGATTATAAGAAGCATTGGAACACCGTAGAAATATGAGAGCATGAGCCCCATGAAAGGAACTGATAGAAATGGAATGTAAGATCAGAAAATGGAGGATTGAAGACAAGGCTGACCTGGCAGAGAATCTGAGCAATAAGCATGTCCTGGATAATCTGCGAGACGGCCTGCCCTATCCTTATACCGAAAATGATGCCGAAGACTTTATAAGAGCAATGCTTTCAGCAGATCCGGATAAGACCTTTGCCTTTGCAATAGTCCTTGATGATAAGGTTATCGGCAGTATAGGCGTATTTCGCGGTGAGAATATCCACTTTCAAACAGCAGAGATGGGATATTATATAGGGGAAAAACACTGGGGCAGGGGATATATGACTGAAGCAGTGAAAATGGCATGTGACTATGTGTTTGAAAACACAGACATCATCAGAATCTATGCAGAGCCTTTTGCACGTAATGCTGCATCCTGCCGCGTTCTTGAAAAAGCCGGGTTCACTTACGAAGGAACATTAAGGTGTAATGCCCGGAAAAACGGACAGATAGAAGATATGAAAATGTATGCGATAGTAAAGCAATGAAAGCATATTGGTATAATTCGGTAAATAATTTGATATGGCAGGATTATCCGCAATATGTTAAGTTTAAGAAAGGATATTGATAATAAAAGAGAGAGCCGGAAGGAAAGAAATGAACAATGATAACCGGATAAAGGGAATAATCTGTATTATCCTGGCAGCGCTTGGTTTTTCCCTTATGACCTTTTTTGTAAGACTGTCAGGAGACCTGCCTACAATGCAAAAGGCATTTTTTCGAAATTTGGTGGCCATGTTTGTGGCCTTAAGCGCCCTTATAAGGAGTAAAACGGTACCTAAGATAAAAAAAGAAAACAGGATGGATATTCTTTTCAGGTGCCTTTTCGGCACTTCAGGGATGATAGCGAACTTCTATGCCATAGACCGGATCGGTATAGCGGATGCAAATATGTTAAATAAGCTGTCGCCCTTTTTTGCCATTATCCTGTCGATCTTTATCCTGAAGGAGCTGCCGAACAGGAGTGATATCGTTGCAACGATCGTGGCTTTTGTAGGAGCCCTGTTTATCATACGGCCGACAGGAGCTCAAACAGAGATGATACCGGCACTGATCGGTCTGTATGGCGGTTTCGGAGCCGGAATGGCTTATGTATTCGTCAGGAAGCTGGGGAAAAAGGGAGAGAACACGGCCATCATCGTTTTTTGTTTCTCCATGTTCTCGTGCCTTGTGACATTGCCTTACCTGATTTTCTTCTATCATCCCATGACAGCGCAACAGGTTACTTTTCTCCTGCTTGCGGGAGCGGGTGCATCTCTGGGACAGTTTTCTATCACCACAGCGTATAAATGTGCTCCCGCCAAGGAAATATCGGTATTCGACTATACCCAGGTGCTGTTTGCGGCACTGCTGGGGATATTTTTCCTCGGGGAGTATCCTCTGCCTTTAAGCATCCTGGGATACGTGACAATAATAGGGGTTGCGGTCTTTCGGTGGTGGCAGGTTAACAGATTGCCGAAGGAAGCGAAGAATCTTTAAGGAGTGAATTGTATTGGAAAAACAAAGAGCCCAATGGGGAAGTAAGATTGGATTTATTCTGGCTGCTGCCGGTTCGGCAGTTGGCCTGGGGAATATATGGAAATTTCCCGGCCGGGCTTTTGAAGGCGGCGGGGGAACTTTCGTTATAATATACATAGTAATGGTTGTGCTTTTAGGCGTCCCCTTGATGCTGACAGAGCTATCCATAGGTCGTGCCAGCCAGGCTAACATAGTTGGTTCTTTTCAAAAGCTTGGACATAAACGTTCCGCCTGGATCGGGTGGGTCGGCGTTATCGGGGCCTTTATTATTACCTCTTATTACAGTCATGTAGGAGGCTGGGTACTTCGTTATGTTGTGGGCTACGCAACGGAAGTTCCGAAGATATATGGTGATTCCATGGGATACTTTACCAATATGTTGGGTCTGCGCAGTGATGGATCCACGAGTTTTCCCTGGGTAGCCATAATATTTGCGGCAGTTTTCCTGCTAATTAATGCAGTTATCATAATTCGAGGGGTAGAAAGCGGCATCGAGAAATTCAATAAAATCGGAATGCCTGCTTTATTTGTCATCTTACTGATATTGCTGGTGCGTGCCGTAACTTTAGAGGGCTCGGCAGAAGGAGTAGCCTATATGCTTGCTCCGGACTGGAGCAAGCTGACCCTGGACACCTTTTTGGCCGCCATGGGACAAGCCTTTTACTCCCTGTCCATCGGTATGGCAATATTGATCACATATGGATCCTACCTTTCTAAAAAAGAAGACCTGCCGAAGAACACGGTCCTTATCTGCGGAATGGATACCCTGGTTGCCATAATGGCCGGATTTATTATAGTTCCCGCTGTATTTGCCACCTTAGGCGGACAGGAGGTTGGTAAGGGCGGTGGATTCGCCTTTGTATCCTTGGCAGGAGTGTTTGAACAAATGGGCGGAGGCACCATTTTCGGGGTGCTGTTCTACTTATTGCTTTTGTTTGCAGCGCTGACATCCTGTATATCTTTGATAGAAGGTATAGTTGCTTTTCTGACAGAGAATTTTTCATGGGAACGAAAGAATACCACCATCGGAGTATGCATAGCCTTGTTTTTACTGGGGTGCCTTTATACCTGCTCACAGGTGGCATTCCCTATAAAAGGAGTATGGTTTGATTTTGCCAACGGATTAAGTTTCCCGGCCTTCGGGGACTTTATGGAGTACCTGACTGACAGAGCATTAATTCCCATATGTGCATTGGGTTCCAGTATATTCGTAGGCTGGATCTGGAAGCCGGAGAATATCCTTGCGGAAATAGAGCAAAACGGGGTACGTTTCCGCCTTGCGGCAGTTTATACGATAATTATAAAATATGTAGCACCAGTGGCAATATTGACTATTATCGCCATGGGTCTTATATCCGGAATGACCCTCAGTTGATAAAGCGAGTGGTCCAACATAAGTCAATGCCCCTTCAACGCAGAGTAAGAAAGGATAACAATGAAACTGAAAAATGTATTGATCGTTGTTAAAGATATAGAGAAATCCAGACAGTTCTACCAGGATCTGTTTGGACTTGAGATGATACTTGATAATGAAGGAAATATGATTCTGACAGAAGGCCTGGTTCTTCAGGAAGCGAAATGCTGGAAGGAGTTTCTCGGAAAAGAGATCATTTCGGAGAATAATTCCTGCGAGCTCTACTTTGAGGAAGAAGACATAGAAGGTTTCGCGGAAAGACTTGAAAACTATTATCCGGAAGTGAAATATGTAAATAAACTCATGACGCATAGCTGGGGGCAGAAAGTAATACGCTTTTATGATCCGGACGGTAATCTGATTGAAGTGGGAACACCGGTATAACATAGGAGAGGAGCCGGCATGGAAATAAAAGCAATACTGGGTGATATAACAAAACAAAGAGACGTAGAAGCTATCGTAAACGCCGCAAATGAGTCTCTACTAGGAGGGGGTGGAGTTGACGGGGCGATCCATCGTGCTGCAGGTCCCGGGTTGTTGGAGGAGTGCCGGACACTGCACGGATGTCCCACCGGAGAAGCGAAGATTACGGGCGCATATAATCTACCCTGCAAATATGTGATCCATACAGTCGGACCCATATGGCATGGCGGCAAAATGTGTGAGCCGGAGCTGCTTAGGAATTGTTATGTTAACTCCCTTAAAATTGCTAAGGAAAAAGGGATCCGTAAGATTGCCTTCCCGTCTATATCAACGGGAGTGTACGGATATCCCGTAAGCAATGCCGCTGCAGTTGCGGTTATAGCCGTAAAGAACTTTACAGCGGAGAAGCCCGAAGCCTTTGATCTTATTGAGTGGGTTTGTTTTGATGAGAACACTTTGAAAGCATATTCCGCAGAAATTATGAGGGAAAAGAAATGAATACAATAGATTATACAATACGATTAGAAAGAAAAAAATAAAAAAGTGTATTGACTCTCACATTATGTGAGGGAGTATCGTAGCAGTGAGCTCAAGAAAACATCCATGGAGGTAGGTACAAATAATGCTTAGAATAGGTGAATTTTCAAAACTATCCAGAGTAAGTATCAGGATGCTGCGCCACTACGACGATATAGGACTTCTTAAACCGGCGAAGATCGATGAGTTTACGGGATACCGCTATTATCGCGAGGAACAGCTCTTTATCATTGGAAGGATAACTTCTTTAAAAGATATGGGATTTTCCCTGACAGATATAATCAGGATGCTTGAATCCTACGATGATAAGGAAAAGATAGACGCATTTCTGCTGGAGAGGCAGAAAGAACTATCAAAGCTTTCTAAGGAGACGGAGTACAAACTGATGCTTCTGGAGACAGCCAGAAACAGGCTGAGAAAGGAGCAGAATATGAGTTATGATATTACAGTAAAAACAATACCCGAGAGATATGCAGCAACAGTACACATGGTGGTTCCTCATTACGAGGATGAGGGCCTGCTGTGGACCACCCTGCGTTCCGAATGCAAGAGTCTTATACCGGACGATCCCTGCCTTGCGGCAGCAGAGTTCCTTGATAATGAATACAAGGAAGAAAATGTGGAGATCATTGCCTGGATGACCGTTAAGGGAAAGCACGAGGATACAGAGCACGTAAAGTTTAAGACCCTGCCGGAAGTAAAGGTTGCCAGCTGCGTTCTTAAGGGCAGCTACGAACAAATGGCAGATGCTTATGCCGCTGTGATCTCCTGGGTTAATTCTAACGGATATAAGATGAACGGAAATATGTTCAACATTTATCTTGTAAGTCCGGCTCAGACGCAGAATCCGGATGAGTATGTAACGGAGATCTGTTTCCCCGTGGAATAGCAGAAGAATAAATTCAGAAATAGAAGATATCTTCAAACTTCTGATCAAGAGCTATGCATAAAATCAATGCAAGCTTAGCGGTGGGGGAGAATTGTCCTGTTTCAATTGAACTTATGGTGTTACGGGACACCCCCACCATTTCTGCTAATTCTGATTGTGATAAACCTTTCTCGGTGCGGAGTTGTTTAAGGTTGTTTTTAAGGATTAACTGATCGTTCATGCGGCACCCCCTATCGACTAAGACTGATTATCCAGGCAATAAGGAAGCATATGGATGATAGGCCATATATTACTGAGATAATAAGTTCGTGTTTTTTCCGCAGTTTTATGTACTTATACATAAAGACGGAAGAGCATCCTGCCATAACGGAAAAGAAGATACCATTATTAACACGGCTGTAAATTATTGCTTCGGTTACCGATATTACAGCCAAAAGGCAGATGGCGAGAACCCATCCGATCTGCATACCGGATTTGGATACTTCCAGATTGGCCAGATCCTGTCCTTTATTCTCTTGCTTGCTCATTTCAAGGATTGCTTCTTTGTTCATGATAATACCCCTTTCATAGTTGCCAAGTTTACTTGTCATAGCCAAATAATATCATTGCCAAGTTTACTTGTCAACACTTTTTTGCCAAGTTTTATTGTTTTGTGCTATGATATAACAAAAACTCAGAGCAAGAAAAGAGGATCATATTATGAAAATAACAACATTTAACCCGCAGATCATTACAAAAGATGCAGACGCAATCGTCAGCTTGTTTCAGGAACTCGGTTTTGAGGTCCATCATAATCCGCAGGGGATTGGAGAATTAAAGGTTGAAGGCATCCGTATGAATGATAAACAAGGCTTTTATCTGGACATTTCAAAACCGGATATGGACCTTCCCCGTGATGTGACTGTTATCCGCATAAATGTGGATGATTTTGATGGGGTATACAAAATGTTGACGGAAAGGGTATTCAAAAACTTCTACGAGGATAAGATCGTGGAAACCGGTTCTTCAAAATCGGCCATTATGATCGCACCCTCCGGATTCGCCATCAATCTGATCCAGCATGTGAAATAGCCGGGCATAAGTGTCCGATAGATAATCAAGAATACGAAGAGGGGTCAAAAAATGGACAGAACCGTGGATCAGAGAGAAAAAACCATAGTAAGGACCAGCATTATCGGCATTGTTGCAAATGTGTTTCTTGCCGCCTTTAAGGCTGCCATCGGACTTGCCAGTAATTCCATTGCCATAGTTATGGATGCGGTGAATAATATCTCAGATGCAGGAAGTTCCCTTATTACAATAATAGGCACAAAGATGGCCGGACGCCAGCCCGATAAGAAGCATCCCTTCGGATACGGCCGCATTGAATATTTAAGTGCAATGATCATATCAGTCATTGTATTGTATGCCGGAATAACATCTTTGATCGAGTCGGTAAAGAAGATAATAAACCCCGACACACCGGACTATTCCGTTGTATCCCTTGTTATCGTTGCGGTAGCAGTGGTTGTAAAGATAGTGCTTGGCCAGTATGTAAAAAGTGTGGGCAAAAAGGTGAACTCGTCATCTCTGGTTAATTCCGGAGAAGATGCTTCCCTTGACTCTGTAATATCAGCCTCAACGCTTCTGGCAGCAGGGATTTTTCTTTTCTTTCATATATCTCTTGAAGCCTGGCTTGGTGCCATCATTTCCCTGGTAATCATAAAATCCGGTTTTGAGATGCTAAAAGAGACTATTTCCCAGATTCTCGGAGAACGTAACGATCCGGATCTGGCCAGAAGCATTAAAGAGACAGTCACCAGCTTTCCTGATGTTCAGGGGGCATACGACCTTGTACTTAACAATTACGGACCGGATGCCTGGAATGGGTCGGTTCATATAGAAGTCCCGGATACCTATTCCGCAGACCGGCTGGATCAGCTTATTCGAAGTATTCAGGTAAAGGTCTATGAAGAATACCGGGTTATTCTGACGGCTATAGGTGTTTACTCCGTTAACACAAAGGACGAGTACATCATTGAAGCAAAAAAGAGGGTAACGGAGATAGTTTTCTCCCATCCTCACGTGTTACAGATGCATGGTTTTTATATGGATAAAGAAAAAAAGACCATGAGATTTGACCTTGTCCTTAGCTTTGATTCGCCGGATAGAACAAAGGCTTTTAAAGATATCCATGATGATGTACAAAAAGAGTATCCCGATTATACTCTGCAAATGACCATGGATACGGACTTTTCGGAAGGATAGTTCTTGGGAAAGAGAGGATGACAGCCTAGTTTAGAGGGGTTGTATAGAAAAAGAATCTGCAGATATCCTCCGGGGAGTAGCTGTCATTTTTCATCCACCACCGTACCGTTTCGGCAAAGTCGCATACCATATGATTTAATATGTATTCCGTGGGAATGTCTGTTTTAATCTTTTTCAGGGCATCGCTGAAGATCTTGCCCAGATACTCTTTGAAATAGTTCATGAATATCTCGCCGCTTTCGCAGGAAAGGATACGGCTTATGTACCGGCTGTTGTCCTTAAGATGATAAAGCATATGGGTGATTTCTTCTTTAAGATCATTTTCCGAACAGGAGAAATCATGAGAGGTTTCCTTTGCTATATTATCAGAGAAGACATGTTCAAATATTTCAGTGCACAGTTCCCGAAGCAGCTCGTCTTTTGTTTCAAAGTGGGAGTAGAAGGTGCTTCTGCTGATATCTGCCTCATCTATTATTTCCTGAACCGTTATATTTGAATAGCTCTTATCTTCCAGCAATTTTGAAAAAGCGTCAAATATGGCTTTTCTTGTTTTTCTCTGTCTTCGATCCATTTTAGTCTCCTTGCTTATCATACATTTTCCCGAAATTGTTCGATAACGTACTTTTTAAATAATCTGATTCTTGTCCCTTAGCTATACCTACTCTATAATCAAAATCGAACAAAGTGTTTGATAACGACTGAATTATACGATTTTAAACATGGTGTGTCAAGGAGGCAGATATATGATCAGGAAAATCAACGACTTCTTAGCCGGTTGGCTTATGACTATTATAGGAGGGATCTTCCTGATCGCTTCATTTATCCTGCCAAGAATGGGTTATCCTAAGGGGGAATACCTTGCATGGGCCTGTGTGGTGATCTGCGGGATACCTCTTTTGTATCTGTCCGTATGGCGCATCATATATAACAAAGGGATAAGCAAGATTTCCTCGGCACTGCTCATTTCCATGGCAATGATCGCGGCTATTCTTATCGGGGATCTTTTTGCTGCGGGTGAAGTGGCATTTATTATGGAAATAGGGGCACTTCTTGAGGATATGACTACCAAACGGGCGAGAAAAGGACTTAAAAAGCTGATATCTCTGGCACCGGAGGAAGCCCGTGTAATTCAAAACGGTGCAGAAAGCTCGGTTGCCATAGAAAGGGTTGCCATTGGAGACATCATTCGCGTGCTTCCGGGAGAAACGATCCCCGTAGACGGCAGGATCATCAGCGGGGAAACTTCCGTTGACCAGTCAGTCATGACAGGAGAGAGTCTTCCGGCAGACAAGGCGGAGGGAGATAGTGTATTCTCGGGAACCATAAATCTCTACGGCTCCATAGATTTTGAAACAACTAAGGTGGGCAGGGATTCTTCCCTGCAGAAACTGATCCGTATGGTTGAAGATGCAGATAAGAACCAGGCGCCCACACAGCGTATAGCGGACAAATGGGCCAGCTGGCTGGTGCCGGTTGCGCTTTTTATTGCACTGGTTTCATTTTTAATTACGAAGGATATAGTAAGAGGGGTAACCGTGCTGGTTGTTTTCTGCCCCTGCGCTCTTGTTCTTGCCACCCCCACGGCTATCATGGCCGCCATAGGACAAGCTACTAAGCACGGAGTTATCATTAAGTCCGGGGAAGCTTTGGAGAAAATGGGGAAAGTAGATACCATCGCATTTGACAAGACAGGGACCCTCACCTTCGGAAAACTTGAAGTAACGGATATTATTTCTTTGGGAGAAATGACTGATAAGGAGCTGCTTTCTCTGGCTGCATCGGCAGAAAGCAGGAGCGAGCACCCCCTTGCCAGGGCTATTGTGGAGAAGGCCGGAAGCTGTGGCCTTGCCATAACGGAAACACAGGATTTTAAAATGACGGCCGGAAAGGGGATTATCGCCGGGATAAGCGGTGTTACCTATGCCCTTGGAAATGAAGGCTTTATAGCTCAGACCGGCTGCGGCCCTGACGAGGAAGCAGCTCGGGTCCTGGACAAACTCCGCCTTGAGGGAAAGGCATCCGTCATTGTTTCGGATACGAAAAAGATCCTTGGTATCATTGGTCTTTCAGATGTTTTACGTCCCGAAGCAGCAGATATGATAGAGCAGCTTGAAAAAATGGGAGCCAGGTCTGTTCTTCTTACGGGAGATAACAAAAAAGCTGCAGAGTACTTTGCAAAAACTGCCGGTATTTCTGAGGTTCGGGCAGATCTTTTGCCGGAACAAAAGGTGGAAAACATTGAGGCTCTCAAAACCCAGGGAAAAGTGTGTATGATTGGTGACGGAGTTAATGATGCGCCGGCATTAAAGATCGCCGATGTAGGAGTTGCCATGGGAGCCATGGGAAGCGATGTTGCCGTTGAAGCTGCAGATGTTGCTCTTATGACGGATGATATATCCAGAATTCCTTATCTTAAGTGGCTCTCCAATACAACCGTAAAAACCATCAAGGGAGCAATTGCCCTTTCCATGTGCATTAATTTTGCAGCCATAACCCTGTCTGTTTTAGGGATTCTGACACCGACTACAGGAGCCCTTGTTCATAATGCAGGTTCATGCTTTGTGGTTTTGCTTGCCGCACTGCTTTACGACAGAAAGTACAGCGTGTAAGCGGGCGGACTCTAATCTTACATATAGTGGCAAAAAGGACGGATTCGTGTTAAAATTGGTAAGGTAAAAGGCGAAATGTGCGAAAAAAACCAATAGAGAGACGAATCATGAAATTAAAGCAAAGAACCTGGAAGATCATAATAATTACAGCTATAGTACTTGCGGTAATCCTTCCGCAGGTTATAGGTACTGTAACCATTTCCGATGTAAACTCCCATATAGATGAAAATGGCATTCCGGTAACGGACAAAACCTATGAGGACTTGGAAGCAGAGGGCATGAAATATGCAGTAATTGCATCTGCCGACTGGGCCTATGATCTCAGAAAACGATTTCCCAAAGGGGAAATCCTTGAATTTAAATCATTTGTAGATGAATATGCCGCAGTAGACGCCGGAATAGCTGATGCCGCATGTGGGTTTATTAATCATAATGAGCAGATTAAGGCATCCTTTCCCGATCTTGCCTTTATTAAAGAACCTTTAGAGCATATCGGCTATGGTTTCGGAACCCATAATACAGTTAAGGGAAAAGCCCTTTGTGCAGAATTCAACGCATATCTTGAGGATATTACCGCCTCCGGGGATCTGGACAGGATGAGGGATAAGTGGATGGATCCGGCACGCAAGGGAAATGTAATGGGAACCTATCATTTCTCGGGAGAAAAAGGCGAATTAAAGGTGTGCACCGGCGGACTCTGGGAGCCCATGACTTTTTATTATGGTGACGAGATCACAGGTCTGTTTGTGGAACTTGTTAACGGATTTTGTGAAAAATGCGGCTATACTCCGAAGATTACTACCCTTCCCTTTGATGCACAGATTACGGCCCTTATGAATGATGCATATGATCTTATGGCCGACACTGCCAGAAATACCGAAGAAAGGCCGGAGCTTTGTGCGACTAATCCCTTCGTAGGGGACACTTTGTACCTGGTAGTAAAGGCTGAGAAGAAACAGGTAGAAGTGCCGAAAGCAACTGTATTCTTCTCAGGTATAGCAGACAGTATAAAACGTAATTATGTTAACGAGAACCGGTATGAGATGCTGCTGTCCGGTCTGGGTGCGACCATAGGGTTATCGGTTTTTGCAATTGCGGTCGGTACTCTGCTTGGAGCCTTTATCTGTTTTCTTCGTATGAGAAAACATCCGGCAGCCAGTGCATTTGCAAGTATTTATATCCGGCTGTTCAGGAGTATTCCTATCGTAGTGCTTCTTATGTTTATGTGTTATATAATCCTCAAGGACAGCGGCCTGTCTCCCTTCTGGATCGCAGCCATAGCATTTTCCCTGGATTTTTCTGCTTATTGTGCGGAAATATTCAGAAGTGGCATAGAATCAGTGCCGGAAGGACAGATGATCGCAGCCAGTGCGCTGGGGTTCTCGGACAAAGAGGGATTCTTAAGGGTTGTATGGCCTCAGGCCCTTGCGACCATTATACCGGTATACAGCGGTCAGATTAATGCCACTGTTAAGATGACAGCCGTAGCCGGCTATATATCCGTAGGGGATCTGACTAAGGCCACGGATATTATAAGGAGCAGGACATATGATGCATTCATCCCCCTGTTTTTTACGGCTGTTATATATTTCCTTATCTCGGCAATTCTTCTTCGACTTCTTACCATTGCGCAGAAAAAGGTTAATCCCGGGGGACGGACCCTGCCGCCTGCTATAGTCCGGGCAGTATCAGATTATGAATCGTCAACCGTGAAAGGGGCGAATATAAAGGCAGAAACAAGGGGCATACAGTCCGGGCCGCCTGTAATAGAAGTGGAACATCTGGTTAAATCCTTTGATGATGTTACACCTATTTGTGATGTCAACTTTGCGGTAAACAAAGGGGATGTGATATCCATTATCGGGCCCTCCGGAACAGGAAAAAGTACCCTGCTTTTGATGTTAAACCAGCTTATGCCCGTAACTTCCGGAAGGATTCTGGTGGATGGTGAAGACTGTACGGTTAAGGGATATGACTTAAGCGGCCTCAGAAGAAAGGTGGGCATGGTATTCCAGTCATTTAACCTATTCTCCCATCTGACGGTAATAGAGAATATTACCCTGGCTCAGGTGCGCCTTCTCGGCAGAAGTGAGAGGGAGGCAGCTAAGAAGGGAATGGAGCTTCTGGATATGGTGGGACTTAAGAGCAAGGCTCTTAAACTTCCGGAAGAATTATCCGGAGGACAACGCCAGCGTGTGGCTATAGCCCGCACCATGGCCATGGACCCGGAGGTTATACTCTTTGATGAGCCCACATCAGCCTTAGACCCCACCATGGTGGGAGAAGTGGTCTCTGTTATCCGCAGGCTTGCAAAAAAAGGATGCACCATGCTTATAGTAACCCATGAAATGAAATTTGCCAGGGATATTTCCACCCGGGTATTCTATATGGATCAGGGGATCATCTTTGAAGAAGGCACTCCGGAGGAGATTTTTGTTTCACCAAAGAAGGACCGCACCAAGAGATTTATACATAAGATAAAGGTATTTGAGACCCGGCTTCAAGGAGAATCCGTTGATTACCCGGAACTTATGGCAGGCATAGAGACGTTTGGTTTTAATAATCTGATAGATCCCACGTTGGTTAAAAAGACGCAGATGGTGACGGAGGAGCTTATAATAAATGCAGTAATTCCTGCTGTCGGCACAGAAACAGACATATCCCTGTTACTTGAATATGATGAAGGAAAGCGCTCTACGGATATAAGAGTGGTTTATGAAGGAGCGGACGAGAATCCCATGAACTACGCGGAGAATCTGTCAAAAGATATCATAATAAATATCTGCAGAGAGATTAAGTATACTTATGAAGAAGGCAGATGTATCATTTCGGCCGCTGTTCTTACATAATTTGGAGGTGCCAGGTGCTCATCGAATTGTTTTTATCCTTTGCCAAGATCGGGTTCTTTACCTTTGGCGGAGGCTACGCAATGTTGTCCCTTATTGAACATACCTGCGTTGAAGAGAAAAAATGGATAACCCATGATGAAATGATGAATCTTACTGTGATCGCCGAGTCTACGCCCGGTCCCATAGCCATAAACTGTGCCACATTTGTGGGATATAAGCAGGGGAAAATGGCAGGAGCGGTGGTATCAACTCTTGGAATGGTGCTGCCATCTTTTGTCATAATCTTTATCATCTCCAGTTTCCTGGACAGATTTCTTGAGATAAAATGGGTAGCCAGTGCTTTTCAGGGAATAAAGATAGCGGTAGGGATCCTTATTGTGGATGCGGCGGTTAAGATGCTAAAGAAGATGAAAAAGAAACCCTTTCAGATTGTTATGGTGACCTGCTCTACTCTTGCCATGTTATTGATAAGTGCATTTGCTTTTAATATTTCAACCATGATACTTTTGCTTCTTGCAGCACTGGCAGGAATAATCGTATTTGCAGTCGGGGATTCTTCAGGAAAGGAGCGGGTAAAGGATGATCTATCTTGATCTGCTTATCGGATTCCTTGAGGTAGGCTTCTTTTCCTTTGGAGGAGCATATGCAGCCATACCAATAATAAGGGATGTGGCATTGGCTCACCAGTGGATTAGTGATGAAATGCTTACCTACATGATAGCCATCAGCGAAAGCACACCGGGGCCTATTATGGTGAATATGGCCACTTACGTGGGAAACTCCAAAGGAGGACTTCCCGGAGCCATCATTGCCACGGCAGCGGTGGTCCTTCCGGCATTTGTAATAATCCTGCTTATCATGGTCCTGCTGAGGAAGCTGCTCCAAAACAGGTATGTTAATGCGGCTCTTGAGGGACTAAAAGCTTGCGTTATAGGGATCATTCTGGCAGTGGGAATATGGATGATCGTGAAAAATTGCGGATTGGCAGCTCAGATGAGGCCGGATATCTTAACCATATGCTTAACAGGCATTATAGCCCTTGTATATTTCGGATCCCGGAAAGTCTTGAAAAAAGGGATCACTCCTATTATGCTGATCTGCCTTTCGGCAGCAGCAGGGGTAATTGTTTATGGAATATAAGATAATCCAAGGGAAAGGATTAACAAATGGTTGATATATTATCTGTAGAAAATATGCGGAGATCGGACGCACATACTATAGAGACTGAAGTTCCGGGAAAAGAGCTGATGATGAGGGCTGCCAAAGGGATATTTGACAGTGTGGACTGGAAAGCTCCCGTGGGGATAGTCTGCGGCAGCGGAAATAATGCCGGAGACGGGTATGCTCTGGCGCTGCTTTTAAAAGAGGCCGGAACCGATGTCAGCCTGATCCGTTTAGGGGAGCGCTTTTCTGAGGACGGACGCTTTTACTATGATAAATGTATAGAGAAGGGTATCGCTGATCTTGTCTGGAATGAAGAGAGGGACCTTACCCGGTATGCCGTGATAGTGGATTGCTTACTGGGAACAGGCTTTTCAGGAAAAGTAAGAGATGATATGGAAGTCCTTATAGACAGGATAAACGAAAGCGGAGCTTACGTAGTATCTGCAGATATTAACAGCGGTTTAAACGGCGACAGCGGAATGGCAGGTTCGGGAGATGAAAAGAGCCTGTGTGTAAGGTCGGATATCACTGTTTCCATAGGCAGTTTCAAACCCGGCCATTTTCTGAACATGGCCAAGGACGTGATGAAAGCCAAGGTTAATGCGGATATAGGAATTAAGCCGGTGTCGGAGGAAGGCCTGTACCATTTAATAGAGGAAACCGATATAAAAAGCATTATCCCGGAGCGGGATAACTATTCCAATAAAGGGACCTACGGATACACGGCTCTTATAGGCGGATCTTTAAAATACTCCGGAGCCATAAGACTGGCTTCTATGGCAAATGCGGCCATGAGAAGCGGGGCAGGCGTGGTAAAGATCGGAGTTCCCGGGTCTCTGGCGAAGGAAATGATACCCCATATCCTGGAGCCTACCTTATTTCCAATGACAGACAGGGAAGGGGACTATATTTACAACGAGGACGATCTTAAGGAATTAACGGGAAACGTAAAAACACTTGCTTTCGGCATGGGTATCGGAGTCAGCGAAGAAACAGAAAAGATATTAAACTGGCTTCTGAAAAACTATGCCGGAAGACTTATAATAGATGCAGACGGATTAACCATCCTTTCCGGGATGGATAAAGGAATAATGGGGTCGGCGGGGTGCGACCTGGTGCTTACGCCTCATATCAAGGAATTCTCCAGACTTACGGGAAAGAGCATTCCGGACTTGCTTAATGCTCCCATAGAAGAGGCAGAGGCGTATGTTAAGGGATTAATGCGAACCTCAAAGACCGTTTTGCTTCTTAAGGGTCCCTCAACCATAATTACTGACGGACAGGAGACCTATATTACCGACAGGGGGTGTCCGGGAATGGCTACTGCAGGCAGCGGAGATGTTCTTTCCGGAATCCTTGCAGCGACATGTGCTTATATTCCGGAGCTGACCCGGGCAGTGGCAGCAGGTGCTTATATTAACGGCCGGGCCGGAGAGCTGGCGCAGGCCGAGAAGGGCCCGGTCAGCATGATAGCAAGGGACACGGTGGATAAGATATGCTTAACGGGTTATATGAAAAATTAAATACTACCGCCCCCGTAGCAGTCATTATCATTTCCATTTCATTAATGCTGATGCTTGGATTCTTAATGACCCGGGTGACGAAACTTTGTAAGCTGCCAAATGTGACGGCTTACATTGTGACGGGTATTCTAATCGGGCCCTACTGCATGAATCTTATTCCCCGGCAGGTGGTGGAAGGAACGGCATTTCTGCCGGATATTGCACTGGCCCTCATTGCATTTTCGACGGGAGAGTTTTTTAAATTAGAGACGCTGAAACGCAACGGCTGGAAGGTTCTTGTAGTAACCCTTTTTGAATCACTGCTGGCATCGGCACTTGTATTTGTGGCAGTGTTCTGGGGCCTGGGACTGCCCTTGGCATTTTCCATGGTTCTGGCGGCTCTGGCTGCGGCTACGGCCCCTGCTTCGACTATGATGACTATCCGGCAGACGGGCGCTAAGGGAACCTTCGTGGACACACTTCTGCTGGTGGTGGCTATAGATGATATCGTAAGCCTTATTGCTTACAGTATGGCCATATACGCCGCGGTTGTTGTTACATCCGGGGGAGCCCTAAATGCTTCAACCATTATCGATCCCCTGATCCGCAATCTGGTGGCCGTGGTGCTGGGAGGCCTTTTCGGCTTCGTTATGAAGGGGCTTCTTACAAACCGTAATACAGACAACCGGCTTATAGTATCTATCGCACTGATCTTTGCCTTTTGCGGTATATGTGCTGCCTTTGAGATATCGCCCCTTTTAGGCTGCATGGCAATGGGAACTGTATATATAAATGTTGCCGAGGACGAGAGACTCTTTCGCCAGTTGGGGTATTTCAGTCCGCCCCTGCTTTTACTTTTCTTTGTAAGGTCAGGCTTAAGTTTTGATCTGAGCGCTTTGTTTTCCACCGGATCCTTAGGGGGCAAGCCTTTGATCATAGTTGGTCTTGTTTATTTCATTGTGCGTATTTTCGGAAAATATGCCGGAGCATTTTTGGGTGCAGGGTTAACGAAGATGACTTCCTCAGTCCGAAATTTCCTTGGACTTGCCCTCATACCTCAGGCAGGAGTCGCTATAGGACTGGCGGCCATGGGAGCGAGAACTCTCGGAGGAGAAATGGGAAGCACCTTAGAGACCATTATCCTGGCATCAAGCGTACTCTACGAACTGATCGGACCAGCCTGCGGCAAATTATCCCTCTACCTTTCTCACTCATATTCTGATAAACTGGAAGAGGTGGCAGAAGTATCGGAAGTAGACGAGAACGGAGTACCCCTTTCAGCAGCGGAACTGCTGATAAGACGGATCCAGAAGATTCAGGAGGAACTGCCTGAACATGAGATAAATGAAAATGAACAGGCCTTTACTGAGGCTGCAGAAGAGCAATATGGCACCGTAGAGGATTTCTACCGGCGTCAACATCATCATTTCAGGAGGTAAGGCTATATGATCACAGATCCAATCGTAAGAGCTCTGGGAACATGGGCAAGTGGTTTAAATATCGGATCCCTTCTCCTTAGGGTATTACTATCGGCGGTTATTTCCACCATAATAGGATGTGAACGTGCCACGAAGCGGCATGCGGCAGGTGTGCGTACGTTTGTAGTGGTATCCCTGGCATCTACCTTTGCCATGATGATAGACTGCTGTCTTGCAAGTACGATGAATAACTATCTATACCTGCTTTCAGCGGCGTCCATCATTGCCGTTGCCACTATCGCAGTAAACAGTGTGCTTTATACGTCACGTAATCAGATAAAGGGCCTTACAACATCGGCGGCTCTTTGGGCCTGCGGAGTTCTGGGACTGACAGCCGGAGCGGGGCTTTTTACACTGACCCTGGTGGGGTTTATTCTGCTCATGATAAGCCTGTCCTGGATGCCCACATTTGAAAGGGATTTAAAGAACAGGTCGAACTTTTTTGAGGTACATTTAGAGCTTACAAACAGCCAGTACCTTCAGGACTTTATAACTACTATCCGCCGCCTGGGCCTGTCCATAGATGATATAGAATTAAACCCGGCCTATGCGAATTCCGGACTAAGTGTATATTCCATATCATTATCCATCCGCAGTGATGAGTTAAAGCAGTACAAAACCCATGCGGAGATTATCGAGGCATTATCCTCATTGGAATACGTATATCACATCGAAGAGATGGTATCATAAATTATATTACTTACAGGAGGTATTTTTATGTTAAACATTCCAAAGATTAAACTTGGTCTTGTGGCTGTAAGCCGCGATTGTTTCCCCGAGAGTCTGTCGGTAAACAGGCGTAAAGCATTGGTGGAAGCTTACAAGAAAAAATATGATGCAGCAGACATTTATGAATGTCCCATCTGTATCGTAGAGAGCGAGATTCATATGGTACAGGCCTTAGAGGACATCAAGAAGGCCGGATGTAATGCATTATGCGTATACCTGGGGAACTTCGGACCGGAGATTTCCGAGACTTTGCTGGCTAAGCATTTTGACGGACCGAAAATGTTCTGTGCTGCAGCAGAGGAAAGCCAGGGGGACTTACTCGACGGAAGAGGAGATGCTTTCTGCGGTATGCTTAATGCCAGCTATAACTTAAAGCTCCGTTCAATCGGGGCATATATCCCGGAATATCCCGTAGGTGATGCCGAAGATTGTGCCGATATGATCCACGACTTCCTGCCCATAGCCAGAGCAGTGAAGGGATTATCTGAGTTAAAGATCATTTCCTTTGGACCAAGACCCCTTAATTTCCTGGCATGTAACGCGCCTATCCAGCAGCTTTACAATCTGGGGGTAGAGATTGAGGAGAATTCAGAGCTTGACCTCTTTGAGGCATTTAATAAGCATGCGGGAGACTCCCGTATACCGGCTAAAGTTAAGGAAATGGAAGAGGAACTTGGTGCCGGCAACAAGAAACCGGAAGTATTAGAGAAGCTGGCTCAGTACGAGCTGACCCTTCTTGACTGGATCGAAGAACATAAGGGATATCGTAAATATGTGGCTATTGCAGGAAAATGCTGGCCCGCATTTCAGACCCAGTTCGGATTCGTTCCCTGCTACGTAAACAGCCGTCTTACAGGACAGGGAATCCCCGTGTCATGTGAGGTTGATATTTACGGATGCTTATCAGAGTATATAGGCGCCTGCGTATCCGAAGATGCGGTTACATTGCTGGATATCAATAACTCAGTGCCCAAGGATATGTACAAAGAGTCTATTGAAGGCAAGTTTGATTATAAGTTTACGGATACATTTATGGGATTCCATTGCGGAAATACCTGCTCAAGCAAGCTTGCATTCTGTGAGATGAAATATCAGAAGATTATGGCAAGAAATCTGCCTATCGAGGTTACCAACGGAACTCTTGAAGGCGATATCGCTCCGGGAGATATTACATTCTACCGTATCCAGTCTACAGCTGATAATAAGCTCCGTGCTTATCTGGCTGAGGGAGAGGTTCTTCCCGTTGCCACCAAGTCCTTCGGAGGAATCGGAGTATTTGCCATTAAGGAAATGGGTCGTTTCTATCGTCACGTGCTGATACAGAAGAACTTCCCGCATCATGGCGCGGTAGCCTTCGGCCATTACGGAAAGGCATTGTTTGAAGTGTTTAAGTATATCGGGGTACCCTTAGAGGATTTAAATTATAACCAGCCCGCAAGCCTGCCCTACCCGACCGAGAATCCTTTCAAGTAGAAATAATAGTAAAGTACGAGTCCGGGGATAATATTATCCCCGGACTCGTAGTTACTTATGATACTATCCCTGCGTACTCGTAGCCTGCGCCCTCTACAGCAGCCTTGATGGCAGCCTCATCCACATCCTTAGAGGTAGTGATGGTTGCCAGGCACTCATCATGAGAAGCAACAGCGCTTTCGATTCCGTCAATTGCCTCTAAAGCCTTCTTTACATGTGCCTCACAGTGTCCGCATGACATTCCGTTTACTTTGATCTTCATTTCTTTTTCTTCCTTTCTTTCTACATTTTCTGTTTGAGTAGTTAATAAGTTTCCGTTAATAGATGTTTTTAATTTTTTATCACTATGATGATCATGCACTTTCAACAGGTTAAGCCTAAGTGCGTTGGTCACTACACAAAAACTTGAGAGCCCCATGGCGGCTGCTCCAAACATGGGGTTTAGGGTCCAGCCGAAAGCAGCTACATAACATCCGGCAGCTAAGGGGATACCGATTACGTTATAGAAGAAGGCCCAGAAAAGGTTCTCATGGATATTTTTGATAGTGGCCCTTGAAATCCTTATGGCAGCAGCAACATCCATGATACTGCTCTTCATTACCACAACGTCTGCCGCATCAATGGCGATATCCGTGCCTGCGCCGATGGCGATTCCGATATCAGCCCGGGTAAGGGCGGGGGCATCATTTATACCGTCACCCACCATGGCGACTTTGCCATGCTTCATCAGCTGACGAATAACAGCTTCTTTTCCATCCGGTAAAACACCGGCTACCACTTCGTCTACACCGGCCTGGGAAGCAATGGCCCTTGCAGTGATCTCATTATCACCGGTAAGCATTACCGTGTGGATGCCCATGTTCCGCAGCTGGTTTATAGCAGCGGCAGAATCTTCTTTGATGGTATCAGCAACAGCGATGATTCCCATAAGAGTATTCTCCCCGGCGAAAAGGATAGGAGTCTTACCCTCTCCCGCAAGTTTATCCATCAGGGCTTTTTGGCTATCACTTATCTGCCCTGTTATGGTAGAGATGTATTTTGCATTTCCACCGTAAATGGTCTTTCCCGCCAGGTTAGCCTTCAGGCCGTTACCGGATAAGGCCTCAAATTCAGAGGTTTCCTTCAGGTCTACACTGTTTGACTGAGAGTATTCAACGATGGCCTTGGATATAGGATGCTCGCTTTTGGCTTCCAGAGCATAGGCTGCTTCAAGAAGGTCTCTGTCCGTAAAGCCATCAACAGGTACAACATCCGTTACCTGCATGATTCCGGAAGTAATGGTTCCGGTTTTATCTAAGGCCACTATGTTAACCTTTCCTGTAAGCTCCTGGGATGCTGCTGTTTTAAAAAGGATGCCTGTTTTTGCACCTACGCCGTTACCTACCATTATGGCTACAGGGGTTGCCAGGCCTAAAGCACAGGGACAGCTGATAACAAGTACTGATACCGCTCTTGCAATGGCATAACCGAAGGCTTGTCCCACCATCATCCATACTACAAGGGTAACAATGGCGATTCCTATAACAACTGGTACAAATACTCCTGAAACCCGGTCTGCGATCTTGGCAATAGGTGCCTTTGTGGCTGCGGCCTCACTGACCATACGGATGATCCCTGCCAGAGTGGTGTCTTCACCTACTCTTGTGGCTTCGCAGATTATGAATCCGGAAGTGTTGAGGGTGGCTGCTGAGACCTTATCCCCCACCTGCTTCTCCACCGGTACGCTTTCTCCCGTAAGGGCGGATTCATTTACAGCGCTTTCTCCTTCCACTACCACACCGTCCACCGGAATGCTTTCTCCAGGTCTCACCACAAATCTGTAACCTACTTTTACTTCTTCAATGGGTACGGTGCGCTCGGCGTTTCCGTCAATGATAACAGCGGTCTTCGGGGCCATCCTCATCAGGGATTTAAGGGCATCGGTAGTTTTTCCTTTTGACTTTGCTTCAAGCATCTTCCCGACGGTAATAAGAGTCAGGATGGTTGCAGCAGACTCAAAATAAAACTGATCCATGAAGTACATGGTCTGGTCCATGTTTCCTTCAAGCACGGCCCAGGACATGGCAAAAAGGGCATATACGCTGTATGCATATGATGCTGTGGCGCCAAGAGCTACCAGGGTATCCATATTAGGTGATGCGTGAAAGAGGCTTTTAAAGCCGCTTATGAAAAACTTTTGGTTGATCACCATAATCATCCCGGCTACAAGAAGCTGGTAGAGCCCCATGGCTACATGGTTCCCATCTAAGAAGGCAGGCAGGGGCCAGCCCCACATCATATGCCCCATGGACACGTACATCAGGGGTATAAGAAGGATAACGGAGGCGATAAGCCTCTTTTTTAATTTGGGCGTCTCGGTATCCTTAAGGGAATCCTCGTAATTCGCTGAAGCAGGTGAATCTGCCCTTGAGGATTTTAAGCTTGCACCATATCCTGCTGCTTCAACGGCTTTTATAACCTCCTCCGGTGAAGCACTGCCTTCAACTCCCATGGAATTAGTAAGAAGACTGACAGCACAGCTTTCCACACCATCCAATGCATTTACTGCTTTCTCAACTCTGGTCTGGCAGGCTGCACAAGTCATGCCTGTAACATTATATTGCTCCATAGTCACCTCCTGTTTTATTTCATTAGCTTTTGCATAGTTACTACGAACTCATCGATGATCTCGTCATTTCCTCCGCGGATATTCTCGGCGACACAGGTTCTCATATGATTTGCCAGAAGCACCTTGTTAAAACTGTTAAGTGCACTGGTTATGGCGGAAACCTGCATAAGGACGTCAGTGCAGTAAGCATCATTTTCCAGCATTCCCTCAACGCCTCTGACCTGTCCTTCTATCCGCTTCAGCCTGTTCATAAGGTCCTTGAACTCTTTGTTGTCCCGCGTCTTATGCTTTCCCGAGCAATGGGGACAACATTCTGTCGTTTCCATTACGTTCATATCATCAGCCATTTGTTTACCTCCCCTGGACCAAAATACCCCCGAGGGGTATACATCGATCTGATAACAATATATACCCCTCAGGGGTATATGTCAACATATATTTTTATATTGGAGTTTTTTAAGTCATAAACAGATTGATTAAAGACTGCGGAATGTATTAAACTGGAGGTAGCAGTTGACTTGAGAGTTTACAGATATGGGGGATTAATATGTATTATATAGGAATTGACCTGGGAACATCGGCGGTTAAGCTTTTGATGATGGATTCGGAAGGGACCATCGTAAATGTGGTCTCAAAAGAGTATCCCCTCTCTTTTCCCCATCCGGGCTGGAGTGAGCAGAATCCCGGTGACTGGTACAGGCAAAGCATTGCCGGCCTGAAGGAGCTGACGAAAGATTACGACAAAAGTAAGATAGCAGGCATCAGTTTCGGAGGACAGATGCACGGTCTTGTCATGCTTGACGAAAATGATGAGGTCATCCGTCCGGCGATTCTGTGGAATGACGGTCGTACGGTAAAAGAGACGGACTATCTGAATGAAGAGATAGGAAGGGACCGGCTCTCCGGGTATACGGCCAATATTGCTTTTGCAGGATTTACGGCACCGAAGATATTGTGGGTTAAGGAAAATGAACCGGAGAATTTTGCGCGTATAGCTAAGATCATGCTTCCCAAAGACTATCTGGCATATAAGCTCTCGGGGGTATTTTGCACGGATGTATCCGATGCATCGGGGATGCTGCTTTTCGATGTGAAAAACCGCAGGTGGTCCAAGGAAATGTGCGAGATCTGCCATGTTAAGGAAGAGTGGCTGGCTGAGCCTTTCGAGTCATATGAAAGAATAGGGACCTTGCTGCCGGACCTTGCGGTGGAGCTTGGTTTCCCGGAATCTACCGTCATAGCTGCGGGAGCCGGAGACAACGCGGCAGCGGCCGTGGGAACCGGAACAGTAGGAGACGGAGCCTGCAATATTTCTCTGGGAACCAGCGGCACCATTTTCATCTCATCAAAAGAATTCGGTGTTGATAAGAATAATGCCCTCCATTCCTTCTGTCACGCAGACGGCACATATCACCTTATGGGCTGCATGCTTTCTGCGGCATCCTGTAATAAATGGTGGATGGAGGATATCCTTAAGACAAAAGAATTTGCTAAAGAGCAGGAAGATATAGCCGGACTGGGAGATAATAAGGTATTTTTCCTGCCCTATCTTATGGGAGAGCGCAGCCCCCACAACGACCCGGCGGCCAGAGGAACATTTGTGGGAATGACCATGGATACCACAAGAAAAGAAATGACCCAGGCGGTATTGGAGGGTGTGGCATTTGCCCTGAGGGATTCATTTGAAGTGGCCAAATCTCTTGGCATTAAGATAGAGCGGACCAAGATCTGCGGCGGAGGAGCCAAGAGTCCCCTTTGGAAGAAGATGATAGCAAATATCTTTAATATAAAGGTGGATGTACCCACAGCAGAGGAAGGACCGGCCATGGGAGGGGCTATGCTTGCAGCGGTGGCGGCAGGGGAGTATTCTAACGTGGAAGAGATAGCTTCGAAGTTTGTAAAGGTTAAGGAAACCATTGATCCCGATCCGGACCTGGCAGCGAAATACGAAGAAAAATATCAGAAGTTCAGGCAGATATACCCGGCATTAAAACCTGTATATAAGATTCTTTAAGAAATATGAGCTCCCATCCCGGGGGCTCAAAAAATTTAAAAAAACATCTTGACAATTTATATTTGATAAAATATAATCTACTCAAAGGTAATAATCAACCAGTCATAAATCTGAAGGAGGACAATATTATGGGATTTTATGATCAAAGCGTAATTTCAGCAGCAGGTGAAGAGATATCAATGAAGGATTTCGAGGGCAAGGTAGTCCTGATAGTAAATACTGCAACAGGATGCGGATTTACTCCTCATTATAAGGATATCGAGGCTATGTATGAGAAGTATCATGATAAGGGATTTGAAGTAATCGATGTTCCCTGCAACCAGTTTGCGGGACAGACTCCGGGAACAGACGAAGAGATTCATGAGTTCTGCACCCTCAACTACAACACACAGTTTCCGCAGATGAAGAAGGCAGATGTTAATGGTGAGAATGCCATTCCTCTCTTTAAATATCTTAAGGAGCAGAAGGGCTTCGAAGGCTTCGGAAAAGGTCCCAAGGCGCTGGCTATGGGAGCTATGCTTTCAAAGATTGACAAGGACTACAAGAACAATCCTGAGATCAAGTGGAACTTTACGAAATTCATCGTAGACAGATCCGGAAATGTTGTGGCTAGATTTGAGCCTACCGAGAAGATGGAAAAGGTTGATGAGTGCGTAAAGAGTCTCTTGTAAATAATGCGGTTAAAGAGTAGGATAGTAAGGAAATCTTTTAGAAAAGGATGATTATCTATGGCACAGGAATACGAGCAGCTTTTGCTTAAGAATCAGTTATGTTTTCCGCTCTATGCCTGCGGAAGGAAGATAGTAAGCTCCTATACTCCATATTTGAAACCGCTGGGTCTTACATATACTCAGTACGTGGTATTTATGGTGCTTTGGGAAAAGGGAAGCGTAAATGTAGGGCAGCTGGGAAGCATCCTTCATCTTGACGCCGGGACCCTTACTCCCCTTTTAAAGACCTTAGAGAAAAACGGGTATGTGACCAGGGAGCGATCCAAGGAGGACGAGCGTATTACCATCGTCAGCCTTACAAAGAAGGGCATGGATCTTAAGGAAAAATGCAAGGACATTCCCTTTAAGCTTGCAGGAACCGGCACGCCGCTGAATGAAAAGGAAGCGAAAGAGCTGTACAGATTACTGTATAAATATCTTGAAGGATAGGATCGGAGGAAATGTCATGACATATGCAGTAAGATATTATACAAAAACGGGTAATACCAAGAAACTAGCGGATGCATTAGCGGGTGAACTGGGCGTGGAAGCAAGACCCATAAGCGATCCCGTCACAGAGCCTGTAGATCTGCTGTTTCTGGGGAATTCATATTATGCCTTCAATATAGATCCGGAAGTAAGGGACTTTGTGGCGTCTCTTGATAAAGACAAGGTTGGAAAGATTGTTAATTTCGGGTCGGCTGCTATGATGAATTCAACCATCAAGAAGGTCAGGGCAGAGGCTGACAAGGTTGGAATTCCCGTGGATTCAAAGGAATTTCACTGCAAAGGCGAGTTCAAAGGACTCCATAAGGGCAGACCAAACGAAGCAGACCTGAAGGCGATCATCGAATTTGCAAAACAATATAAATGACCCACTGACCCCGTCCCCAATGGGTCAGAGCAAGGCATTCTGTGCGCCGGACTGGTTTGAAAAAGGCGTAGAGCTGGCGCTTTTAGCCCCAACCGCCGTAAACCAGCAGAAGTTCGTTATCAAGCTGAAGGCAGATGAGACCGTGGACTTCATTGACAAGGGCGGTATTCTAAGCCAGGTGGATTTGGGAATTGTTAAATGCCACTTCGAGATCGGCTCGGGAAGAAAGCAGATGCCCTAGAAATACAAGATACAACATAATATCTTGACACTGCAAAAGAAATTAGTATATAATAGCCCGCATGAAGGCAAAGGCGTCTTTGAGTAAACAGACTCAGAGGCGCTTTTTTATTTGTAGAATATTAATGGAAAATGAAAACAGGGTGATAATATGTTTGATGCAAAAAGTGTAAAAGAAGAATGTGTAGTGTGGATCAGGGATTTTTTTGAAAAGAACGGTCCCGGATGCAATGCAATAGTAGGAATTTCCGGAGGAAAGGACAGCTCAACCGTGGCAGCCCTTTGCGTAGAAGCCCTAGGTGTAGAAAGGGTAATAGGGGTACTGATGCCAAATGGAATCCAGAGTGACATCAACGCGGCAATGCTTCTGGTTGATCATCTTGGGATCAAGCATTATATCGTTAATATAAAGGAAAGCGTAGATGGCCTTAAAAAAGCTATGCCTTTTGAACTTTCAGACCAGAGCACAATTAACCTTCCTGCAAGGATCAGAATGGCTGCATTGTATGCTGTAGCACAAAGTAATAACGGCAGAGTCGCAAACACCTGTAATCTTTCAGAGGACTGGGTCGGTTATGCCACACGTTACGGTGACGGAGCCGGAGACTTCAGCCCGGTCAGTCATCTGACTGTTCAGGAGGTAAAGGCCATAGGTCGGGAACTGGGGCTTCCGGAGGAACTGGTGGAAAAACCCCCGATCGATGGACTATCAGGAAAAACGGATGAAGATAATTTAGGGTTTACATATAAAGAATTGGACAGATACATTCGTATAGGAGAGATCGATAATCAGGAAATAGAGGAAAAAATCGACCTTCTGCATGAAAAGAATCTATTTAAGCTTCAACCTATGCCATCATTTGATCCGCATATTAAATTAAAAATTATCGAATAGGATGGGCATAAATGGCAGTAGAGTTAAAACGACTGATTAAAAAGGTAAAAGATATGGACATCAAACTGGTGGCAGGTGCCGAAGGAGAGCGCAATACGGTCACATGGTGTCATATGGTGGAAAATGAGATAGCAGCTGACTTCTTAAGCGGAGGTGAGCTGGTATTTATTACGGGAATAGGTCTCGAAGATAAGAATTCTTTGCCTAAGCTTATTCATAAGTTATATGGCAAGGAAACGGCAGGGGTTATCATTAATATAGGACCCTATATAGATGAAATTCCCGGAGAGATAATAGAGTTCAGCAACGAGAAATGCTATCCGGTCTATGCGGTGCCCTGGAAGGTTCATTTGGCTGAGATAATGCGGATAATCAGTTATTCCATAACCGAGGAAGAGCATAAGGAGATGGAAATAACAGCTGCACTTAAAAATGCCATCTGCTTTCCGGCAGAGGAAGAATTATATCTGGTTCCCCTTTCGGAAAACAATTATCAGGCAGGCTGGAGCTATTGTGCCTGTGTTATAAAACTCATATCCGAAAATGAGATTACCCACAAAAGAATGAAATCCTTCAGAAACACGCTGGATATGATAATCAAACACTATTCTCAGAATATAGAATTATTTGACTATGAATCTCAGCTGGTGATGGTATTTGCTGACTTGACTGAAACACAGATGCTGGAAGTGGTAGATGCGATATATCAAAGGATGAAGGTCTTACTGCTTCCCACGGAAAGGATCACGCTGGGTGTAGGCAAGGTGACAAAGAGTATCCGGTGTCTGTACAAGAGTTTTAAACATGCAAAAGCGATCCAGAAACTTCAAAACACGGGGATGATCCCGGAGGACAAGTATTACTACGGACAACTGGGAATATACCGCTTATTGATCGGAATTGATGACAGGGAGATCGTTGAGGATTATTATTCCCGGGTGCTGAAACCGCTGATAGACTATGATGAGCAGAATCAATCGGAATTAGTCGATGTGTTAAAGTGTTATCTGGACCATGACGGAAGTGTAAATCGCACGGCGGAAGAGCTTTTTGTCCATCGAAATACAATTAATTACAAGCTGAATAAGATAAAAGATATTCTGAATATAGACCTCGCCTCGCTGGAAACAAGAATGGAGCTGATGCTGGCCTTAGCCCTGAAGGAAATAATGTAGAAGAAAGTTGTGCTTTGTGCAAAAGCACAATTTTTTTTATGCTGCGATTTATTGTATCTGAAAAAGCCAAATCTATAATAAGCATTATTGAAAGGCAATTAAGTACAACTGATTTGCCGAAGAAAAGAAGGCGTAACAAGAGGAGGATACATTCATGAGCACAAAAGGCGATATGATCAAAGAAAAACAGAAGAAATACGTGCTTCAGTCCTGGAGCAAGCAGGGAGCCATTAATCCCATTCCGGTGGAGAAGGCAGAAGGGATTTACTATTATGATTTTGATGGTAACAGATATACCGATATGGCGTCTCAGCTGGTAAACCTTAATTTAGGATACGGAAATGAAGATATTGCGAAGGCCATAAAAGAGCAGGTAGATAAGTATTGCTACATAGGACCATCACTTGCATCTGAGCCCAGAGCTGATCTTGCAGAAAAGATTATCGGTTTATTACCCGATACCTTTGGGAAAGTATTCTTTACAAATGCAGGGGCTGATGCCAATGAGAATGCAATTAAGATGGCGAAAATGTACACCGGACGCAATAAGGTCTTCAGCAGATACAGGAGTTATCACGGATCATCTTTCGGAGCAGGAAACTTAACAGGCGAGCCCAGAAGATATCCCTTAGAGCCGGGAATCCCGGGGTTTGTGAAGTTCTTTGACCCCTACATTTACAGAGAGCCTATTGAATTTGCGTCAGAAGAAGAGGCAACCAAGTATTATCTAGCCAAACTGCGTGAGCAGATCATTTACGAGGGAGAAGACAGGGTGGCAGCCATAGTAATGGAGACCATTACCGGTTCAAACGGAGTGATCATTCCGCCGAAAGGATATCTGCCCGGAGTAAGGAAGATATGTGATGAGTTTGGTATCGTAATGATATGCGATGAGGTTATGGCCGGATGGTGCAGAACAGGAAAGATGTTTGCTTTTGAGAATTTCGACGTGGTTCCGGATATTGTAACATTTGCAAAAGGAGTAACCTGCGGATACATCCAGTTGGGCGGCGTAGCTGTTTCCAAAAAGATTGCAGAGTATTTCGATAATCATTTATTATCCTGCGGTCTGACTTACAGCGGACATCCCCTTGCATGTGCAGCGGGTGTTGCCTGTGTTGATTATTATGAAAAAGCAAATATCCTTGATAATGTTAAGGAATCGGGAGCAGTACTGGCTGAGATATTAGATGGCTTTGTAAAGAAGCACCCCTGCGTAGGAGATGCCCGACACATCGGATTATTCTCCTGTGTCGAACTGGTTAAAGATAAAGCAACAAAGGAACCTATTGTTCCATATGGAAAAGATCCGGAAGGCATTATGGGAAAGGTAATAGGATTGCTTAAGGAAAGAAAATTCATGACTTACTCCCATGAGAACATGGTATTCATCTGTCCGCCGCTTATCATAACGAAAGAGCAGGTTAAGGAAGAACTGGCAAAAATGGATGAGGTCCTTTCCATCGTGGATAGAGATTTTATTTAGAACATAGTGATTTGAGTGATCAAAAGGAGACAGCTATGGCAGATTTTACAATTCCAAGGCATGTGTTTACCGGGGAAAATGCTTTGACAGAAGCTGTAAAAACAATGAAGACTCTGGGTGGAAAAGCATTTATTGTAACGGGACCCCATGTGGTTAAGTCTCCGATGATGGAGAATCTGAAAACCAAATTGAAGGAAGTGGGATTGGAATACTTTGTTTTCAGTGATATTACAGGCGAGCCCACGGATGAAATGATAGAAGAAGGAACAAAATGCTTTAAAGATAGTAAAGCAGATTTTATCATCGGAATGGGCGGCGGAAGCCCCCTTGATTCGGCCAAGGCAATTGCTGTTATGAGTAAAAGCAACGGCAGCATTTCGGATTTTCTGGGAAAGGACATAGAGGGAGTTTTTCCGGCTATAGTTGCCATTCCCACCACTGCCGGAACAGGATCCGAGGCCACCAAGTTTACGGTAATAACGGACAAGAAAACAGATGTTAAAATGCTCCTCAAGGGAGAAAGCATATTGCCGAGAATAGCGGTCTTATGTCCCGGATTTACGGATGATATGCCAAAGGGCGTTACTGCAGCAACGGGGCTTGATGCATTGACCCACGCCATTGAAGCCTATATTTCCAGAAAGGCTACGCCTCTTACGGATGTATATGCCGTATCTGCAGTGAAAAGGATCATGGAATACCTGCCCACCGCATATAAAAACGGATATGACAAGAAGGCCAGAGAGGAAATGGTCCTGGCGTCTTTTGAAGCAGGAGTATGTATCAATAATTCCAGTGTAACCATAGTCCACGGAATGAGCAGACCCATAGGTGCCTTGTTTCATGTCCCCCACGGAAAAAGCAATGCGATGCTGCTGGGAAAATGCCTTAGCTATATAATGTGTGGTGCCCTGGAGCGTTTTGCACATCTTGGAAGAATAACAGGAGCGGCACTTGATACAGAGGATGATGAAACAGCTGCGAAGAAATTCATTTGCAGGGTGGAAGAGATAATAAAAACCTGTGAGATCCCTACATTAAAAGAATACGGAATAGATGAAGCAGAGTTTAGAAAGCAAATGAATAAGATGGCGGAGGACGCCATACTTTCAGGAAGTCCGGGTAATGCACCGGTGTATATATCCAAAGACGACTGTCTTGCAATATATGAGCAGCTGATAAGCCTGTAATTTGGACTTCAGCACAAAACAATTTGTGCTGGAAACAATTGAAGCCTCACTTGGGTTTATATATACTTGCAATATCAAAATTAAAGAACACGGCAATGGCGCTGAAATGTTAAGGCCATTGCCGTGTTCTTTGTTTTGAGAGGAGGAATAGCTATGAATGAAACAAGAGAAGTAGAAATAAAGACCCGGCATCTGGGAGTGACCTTTAAGGATAATAACAATAACGATGTTATTGCCCTGCAGGACATTAACCTGGAGATATATAAAGGGGAATTTATTGCACTGCTTGGTCCTTCAGGCTGTGGAAAAACAACATTACTTAGAACAATAGCAGATCTTCAGCAACCTACGCTGGGAGATGTTCATATACAGGGAATGATACCAAGAGAAGTAAGACTGGATAAGAAACTGGGATTTGTTTTTCAGCAGGCAGTACTTCTGGATTGGAGAACAGTAAAGAAAAATGTGGAGCTTCCAATGGAGATAATGAAGTATTCCAAAGAGGCTCGATCAAAAAGAGCGGATGAGATGCTGGAAATGGTAGGTCTGACGGACTTTGCAAAGCATTATCCCAACCAGTTATCCGGAGGAATGCAGCAAAGGGCAAATATAGCTAGAGCATTTGGACTGAATCCGGATATTTTACTCATGGACGAACCCTTTTCAGCTTTGGATGAATTTACAAAAGAGAAGCTCCATGAAGACCTTTTAAAAATATGGAGAGCAACAAATAAAACAATCCTTTTCGTAACTCATAATATCCAGGAAGCGGTTTTCTTGTCAGACAGGGTATGCGTTTTATCACCCCATCCCGGAAGGTTATCAAACATAGTAAACATCGACCTTCCAAGACCGAGGTCTCTCGATATAAAGGAGTCTCCGGAATTTAATGAACTGGTTAAAGAGGTGAGAAACAGCTTTGAAGGAGGTAGTGTTTAATGAAAGCAAAGCTGGGTGTAATAACTGAAAAAAAATGGTTTTCTACATTGATCTGGATAGTGCTTCTTATCATTGCATGGGAAATCGGTGCGGTGGTGGTGGAGCAAACCAAAAGAACGCCGGAAAACATTTTGCCCCACTTACACAAGATAGTAGAGGCGGCATTTTCTCCGAAAGCCGTATCAAACGGAATGAGCGCAGCAATGGTTGTTCTTACCAGTGCAGGGGCAACATTATTTCGAGCATTGCTCGGCTTTATTCCGGGAGTAGTCGTTGGATTTGTACTGGCCTTGGTAATGAAGATCTCTAACCTGATAGAAAAGACCTTATTTCCGTATTTAATGTTAATACAGCTGATCCCGGTGCTGGGCCTTGCCCCCATCATCTTGGCTATCACCGGAGACATAAATGCAGCCAGGGTAATAATAGCAGCCGTATTAAGCTTTTATCCCGTGGCGACAAATACACTGGCAGGGTTTAAATCCGTAGAGAAAGAGAAGTATGAGCTTATGTATATATATGCGGCAAGTCCGGTAACGCTGTACAAAAAAGTATTAATACCGGCGGCAATGCCATACTTTTTCACCGGATTAAAGATAGCAGCACCCTTGGCAATAACAGCGTCGATCCTTGTAGATACTCTTCAGGGAGATGGTGGCCTGGGATGTATGCTTTCACAGTCATTAAAGCATGCTATGAGTATTAATGTATTCTGGCTGATTGTATTTTTCAGTGCACTTATAGGAATCCTGAGCGGAAAGATCATCGGTCTTATAGAAAACATGGTCGCTCCCTGGAAAAGAGAAAAACAGTAGGAGAAAGGAGGAGGAGTCATGGCACATGATATAAGAAATGTTCAGAAAAAGAGAAGACCCAAGTCTTTGGCCCAAAGGGCTAAAGAAAGCAAGGGAATTCAACAGGCAACTTCCATTGTTTTCCCAATCCTGCTGGGTGTGGTCATTTGTCTTTTGTGGCAGAGCGAGGCCATGCACAGACTCTTTAATACAGACACCTTCACGCTGCCTTTGTTGGACAAAATAGGATCCATTATGGCAGATAACGCGGATAAGTTGGTGAAAAACTCTTTTGATACTGTAACGGTGGCATTTATAGGGCTTTTGACAGGAAGTCTGCTGGGATATCTCATCGCTGTACTGGCGGTTTCCCTTCCCCGGTTTGGAAAAGGGGGACTGGCGGTTATCGGAGCATTTGCAACGGTTCCTGTAGTGGCCATGGCCCCGGTGCTCGGAAACTGGACAAAGGATATTTCAAAAGATGCCAGTGTACGAAGCATGGTGGCAAAGATTCTGGTAGTAATGCTAATCTGTGCGGCAGATATGAGTTTAAACGCATACAGAGGATTAACGGAGGTTAAACCCTATTCGGAAGATCTGATGACCATATGTGCCGCAGGCAGGGGAACAGTTCTTTGGAAGTTGAGATTTCCAAACTCATTACCTTATGTGTTTACAGCATTAAAAGTCTCTGTCCCGGCCAGCATAATGACCACCATAGTAAGCGAATACTTTGCTGAATACATAACCGGTGTAGGAAGACAGATCAGGGAAAACATAGTTCTTGCCCAATATGCAACAGCCTGGGCATACATAGCAACAGCCTGCATTATAGGAATAGTAAGCTATGGAGTTTTAATGATAGTACAGTCCGTTCTGCTAAGAAGATATCACTGATTAGCTGAATATAAAAAACAAAGGAAATGAAAGGAGAAATCAATATGAGAAAATTTGAAAAGATTCTAACTGTAGTAATGGCCGGAGTAATGGCGGCAAGCATGTTAACAGCCTGCGGAGGAAGCACAGGAGCAGCAAGTTCAAGCGCACCTGCAAGCACAGCAGCTGCTTCATCTTCAGCAGCAGCATCCAAGTCAAGTGCAGATATCATCAAGGCTGCAGCAGGCCAGGGAAAGGTAGGTAACTGGGGACTCGGAAATGAGTACGAGATCCTTGCGCTGCTCGCAAAGTATGAACAGCCCACCAGCTACTTAAGCCAGGACTTCACCATGGACGGATTTGATGACGATTCTATCCTTCTGGCATCTGCTATGACCTACAACGAACTTGGTCTTGTTAAGAACAGTTATGAAGGCGGATATAAGTACGGTGATTCCGTGAAGTACATTGATATGAATGATGAAGGTGTAGCAATGATGGAGGATAATATCTTCACCACGAAATCATTTGCGGCAAAGAATCCTGAGACAGTAAAGGCATTCCTTTATGCATCTCTTAAGGGATGGGAATACGCTATGAAGAATCCGGAGGAAGCAGCGCAGATCTGCTATGAATATGGTTCATCCGTATCACCGGATCATCAGAAGTACATGGCAACAGAAGTTGCAAAGCTTGTTGAGACAGATACTAAGGGTAACAAAGTATCAGATATAGGAAACATGGATGATGCAGCTATGCAACAGACCCTTGATATCGCAAAGAAATATGTAAAACTCGACGATGCAAATGCCAACACCAAGTTTCAGGCAACGACTCTTGATGATGTAAGAGATAAGAAATTTATTGAGGCAGCTAAGAAGAGCGACGGTAAGTTTACTCCTGAGAAGAAAGAAGTATCTATCCAGCTGAAGTGGTTACCACAGGCGCAGTTCATGGGATATTTTGTAGCACTTAAAAAGGGCTATTACAAAGAAGCAGGATTTGACAAGGTAAACATCATTTCCGGTGGCGGAGATATTGCAGAGACAACAGCTGTTAACAACGGAACAGTTGACTTCGGTGTTACCTGGGAGACAAACCTTGTAACGGCTGATGCTTCAGGTATGGATCTTGTGGAGATCGCACAGGTATATCAGAGATCCGGACTTGTGTTGGTTTATAAGCCGGAGAAATTCTAACATTTACTGACTGTGGTGGCAGCAAAAGAGCTGCCACCACAATAATAAAACAGAACGGAGGCGTATTATATGAGACTTTTGATAAAAGGAGGAACTGTTGTTACAGCATCAGAGAGCTTCATAGCAGATGTTGCTGTATCTGATGGAACAATAGTAGGTATTGGAGAAAACATGGATTATCCGGATGCCCAGATAGTGGATGCTACAGGAAAACTGGTTTTGCCGGGAGCCCTGGATGCTCATACCCATATGGCGATGCCTTTTGGAGGAACAGTATCTGCGGACAGCTATCTATCAGGAACAAGAGCAGCTGTATGCGGCGGTGTAACGACAGTATTTGATTATCCCGTTCAGCATGCAGGAGAAACTATTCTGGGACTGGTTAATTCCAAGAAAGAAGTATTGGAAAAGGAAGCATGCTGTGATTACGCATTTCATTGCTGCATAACAAACTTAAATGACGGTGCCATCATAGAGGAGATGGAAAAGGCTGTAGAGGAAGGGATTACATCTTTCAAATGTTTCCTGGTATACAAGAAGGAAGGCATGATGGTAGATGACGGGACCCTTACAACCTTGCTGCTTAGAGCCAAGGAACTTGGTGCCATGATAAATGTCCATGCTGAGAATCCGGATCTGATCGATCTTCGAACAGCCCAGTATCTGAAAGAAGGAAAGACATCTGCCTGGTACCATTACATGAGCAGGCCGGAGTTCGTAGAGGCTGAGGCAGATAAAAGAGTCGTTCACTGGGCAACACATCTTGATGCGCCTGTATATATCGTTCATATGGCCGACAAGGAAGGCTTAGAGGAGTGTATCAAGGCAAAGGAAGCAGGGAAGGAGGTTTATGTGGAGACCTGTCCCCAATACCTTGAATTTACCTGTGATGTATATAAGAGAGAAGATGGCAGGAACTTCGTATGTTCGCCGCCGATGAAGGGAATTGAGAGCCAGGAGGCACTTTGGAAGGCTTTAAAAGCCGGGTTTATAGATACGGTAGCTACAGATCACTGTCCGTTCCAAAGTTATGAAAAGGATTGGGGAAAAGATGATTTCACCAAGATTCCCAACGGATGTGCCGGAGTGGAAAACCTTTATCCCTACATGCTTGATGCAGCCAATGCCGGAAAGATTTCTTTTGAAAAGGTAGTAGAAGTATGCTCCACAAATGTAGCGAAGATCTTCGGATGTGACAAGAAGGGATCCATAGCAGTTGGGAAAGATGCAGATATAGTCATTTACGATAAGGATAAAGATTTTACTATAAGCGTGGGTAACATGCATTCCGATTATGATCATACTATCTGGGAAGGAAAGAAACTTCACGGATATCCGGTAAAAACCTTTGTCCGCGGTGAACTCGTATACGATAATGGAGAGTTCGTAGGAAAGCCGGGCATGGGTAAGTATGTAAAGAGAAATGCAAGATAGGAGCATTTCCGGTATTTAAAACAATTGGCATCAGGAGGAAAAGACCATGGTATTTAAGAAAAGAGTATTGAAGGCCGAGGCCGGAAAGTGCCTGTTATGTCATGAGGCGCCCTGTGACAAGGCATGTCCGCAGAAGGTGGAGATTTCAAGGATTATAAGGGCGGTTCGGTTCAAGAATGAATCAGGAGCAGCAAAAAGAATACCGGATCTTACGATTTGTGACGGCTGTGAAGGATACTGTATGGAGGTTTGCAACAGGTCAAAGATTGACAGGCCGGTAGATATAAAAAGCATGTTTTATGTCTTGCCCTCCTTTAGCGCTGAGCCTTCATCGGGAGTAGATCTTTCAATAGAATCATTGGGTGTTAAGTTCGAGAACCCGTTTCTTTTATCATCTTCTGTGGTTGGCAGTAATTATGAGATGGTGGCTAAAGCGTTTGAAATGGGATGGGCAGGTGTAGCTTTTAAAACCGTTGGTTTTTTTATCCCAAATGAAGTATCACCCAGATTCAGTTCCATGGGAAAAGAGGATACGCCTTTCATAGGATTTAAAAATATTGAGCAGACCTCAGATCACACGGTGGAGGAGAATATGGACTTCATAAGACGGCTTAAGAAGGACTATCCGTCAAAGGTTGTGATTGCATCCATAATGGGGCAGAACGCTTCAGAATGGACTGAGCTTGCAAAGCTTATGGAAGAAGCCGGAGCAGATATTATTGAATGCAATTTTTCCTGTCCCCAGATGGTAGGGGAAGGGCTGGGAAGTGATGTGGGAACCAACCCCGGGCTTGTTGCAGAATATGTTAAAGCGACTAGGGCCGGAACATCATTGCCTATTCTTGCCAAGATGACCCCCAATATTACCAGCATGGAAGAACCGGCAGCAGCTGCGTTGGCAGCAGGAGCAGACGGACTGGCGGCCATTAATACCATTAAGAGCATTATGAATATCGATCTTTACGGATTCGGATCCTCGCCAAATGTGGAAGGGAAATCATCCGTAGGAGGTTATTCGGGAAAGGCAGTAAAACCTATAGCTCTGCGATTTATAAATGATCTTAAAAAAGATCCCCGGACAAAGGATGCGCCTATATCGGGAATGGGAGGAATAGAGACCTGGAAGGACGCAGCAGAGTTTATTTTCCTGGGATGTGAAACTGTCCAGATAACAACAGCGGTCATGGAGTATGGATATAGGATAATAGACGATCTGATTGAGGGATTACAGGATTATATGGAGACCACAGGGCTGAGATCGGTATCAGAGCTTGTGGGGAGAGCCGTGAGCAATATCATCGATCCCGGAGAGCTTGACAGAGATACCATCGAGCTTCCCCGCTTTGATAAAACACGGTGTGTAGGCTGTGGAAGATGTTATGTTTCCTGTTATGACGGAGGGCATCAAGCTATCATCATGGATAAAGAGACAGGGCAGCCGAAGCTTAACACACATAAATGCGTGGGCTGTCATTTGTGCAGGTTGATATGCCCAAGCGATGCCATACACAGATCAGGGGTTCGTATCCCTAAAGAAAAGATGATACATGAAGCTTAATACAATAAAAAAAGAAAGAAGGAAATAGTATGTACACATGCAGTTTAGAGAGAATGACGGACAAGATCAAGACGTTTGCAACATTTGGAGACGCAGGACATGGAGGAATCACCAGATACTCCTTGTCAGAAGCTGCTATTTCGGCGAGAAATGAATTTATAAAAAGAATGAAAGCCATAGGAGCAGAAATAGAGATAGATGATGTGGCTAATATTTATGCAACTATTCCCGGAACAGACCCGGATGCCAAAAGGATTGTAATGGCCTCACATTGTGATTCTGTAAAAAACGGAGGAAATTATGACGGTATCCTGGGAGTAATGTCAGCTATGGAGGTATTGGAAACAGTAGTTGCGGAAGGGATTCCCCACAAGCATCCCCTTACAGCTATGATCTGGACAAATGAAGAGGGATCTCTATATCCGCCGGCTATGATGTGTTCAGGAATCGTTTGCTACGATTATCTTCCTGAGGACATCAGAAGTAAATTCAAATATGAGGACATGATGAGGTCCGTAAGCATTTTAGACAGCACTAAGACATTCGGTGAAGCCCTTGAAAAATCAGGATTTAAGGGAGATAGGAAATACAGATTATCACCGGAAAAGTATTTATATATGTTTGAGACGCACATCGAGCAAGGGCCCATCTTAGAGGATGCCGGAAATGATATAGGAGTAGTAGACTGTGTTCTGGGTATGTTCAACTATAGAATTAAGTTTTACGGGCAGACTACTCACGCGGGAACATTTCCCATGCCAAAGAGAAAGGATGCCTTCCTTGCGGCATCACAGGCACTGATCTACCTACACGAGGAAATAGATAAGCTGGGATATTCAGACCTCGTTTACACAACGGGAGAGCTTGTATGTCATCCATGTGTTCATACCTGTGTGCCGGATTTCTTTGATTTCTCTTTCGATGCCCGTCATGAGGATCCCAAGGTTCTTGAAAAAGTACTGGCAATCGTCAAGAGCTGTGCGGACAAGACATGGGCAGGTTGTAAATGTGAGGTTGAAAAGGCTTGGAACAGAGATACCGTTTACTGGGACAAGAAGCTTGTATCTTATGTAAAAGCATCAGCTGAAGAAGCAGGAGTATCACATCAGTACATTCATTCAGGGGCCGGACATGATGCCCAGTTTGCCTCATATATGCTTCCCACAACAATGATCTTCGTTCAGTCCAAGGACGGTTTAAGTCATTGCGAGCCGGAGTATTCCTCACCGGAGCACTGCACTGAGGGAGCAACAGTCATGTTGGGAGCTGTATTGAAAGCAGACGGAGAATAACAGGTTGGTGATCATATGGCAAAAAGATTTGTAATAACTATAGCCAGAGGATTTGGCAGCGGTGGAAAAGAAATAGGAATGAACCTGTCAAAAGAACTTGGAATACCATGCTATGACAGACAGATTCTCACCATGGCATCCGATCAAAGTGGAATAGATGAGAGCATTTTTGTTGAAACAAATGAGAAACTGCGAGGAAAGTATATTGCGAACTTCCTTAGAAAGGTTCCCGTGACAGGAGTCCTTGAGCCTTGGGAGAGAGAGTTTACATCGGACGTAAATGTTTTCAATATCCAGGCAGACATTATCCGCAGTCTGGCTAACACGGAAAGCTGTATCATTATTGGCAAGTGCGCAGATGATATACTGAAAGAGTATAAGAACGTGATCAGTGTGTACATAGAGGCGCCGAGGCACGCCTGTGTGCAATCAATTTGCAATAAGATGCATGTAAGCGAAGAGAGAGCCCATAAACTTATTGCCAGCACCGATAAATACAGAGCTAATTATTATAGTTATTATACTGGAGGAAAGTCATGGACGAATCCCGTTAACTATGATATAACTCTAAACAGTGACCGCATAGGACGAGACAAATGCGTTCAGCTTATTAAAGAGTACATCAAAATCAAGATAGGACCGGATGTATTTGATCAGTGAGGCAGATTAATGGAAGCAAAGAAGCTTTTGGAAGCGCTGTCAGTGGCAGAGAGATTAAAGAGTATTAACAGGCATTGCTACACATCGGAAGGAGAACGTGAAAGCGTGGCCGATCACAGTTGGAGGATAGCTGTGATGGCCATGCTTTTGACAGACGAATTCCCTGATGTGGATATTAACAAAGTGATAAAAATGTGCCTAATCCACGATATGGGCGAGGCTTTTACCGGAGATATCCCCGTGTTTAAAAAAACAAAAGAGGATGAAAACCGTGAATATAGCAGGCTCCTGTCATGGGTTAAAGGACTCCCGGAGGTTATCAGGGAAGAGTGGCTGGCATTGTATCGGGAAATGGATGAGCTTGTTACCGTGGAAGCCAAGCTCTATAAAGCGCTGGACAAGCTGGAAGCCGTGATTCAGCACAATGAATCGGATATTAAGACCTGGCTTCCCCTTGAATATGATCTCCAGCTAGAGTACGGATGGGAGAATGTAGAATTCAGCGAGTACATGACAGAGTTAAGAAAGATTATTGCCGAAGATACCAGGAAAAAGATAATGAACGCCAGGGAATGAAGCCTTGCACATTTTTCGGGAATATAGTATGATACGCTTGTAGACAGGCGAAACAAAGGCGTTTCATCCATGGGGATGGAGCGCTTTTTTTATTATGAGCCACTAACCCCGCCATATGTCTTGTGCCTCCGAAGGAGGGATAAGACAGCATTCTGCGCAGCAGTGCGTTTTAAAGGGGTCATTAGGAGGTGTTGCTATGGCAGCGTTTGACAGAGTAAAAAGCGGGATCCCGGAAATGGACACCGCCATTGATAATATCAGGCTTGGAGATAATGTGGTCTGGCGGGTATCGGAGCTGTCACAGTTTAAACTATTCATGGAGCCATACGTTCGGCAGGCAATAGATGACAAGCGAAACATTATTTATTTCAGGTTCGCCAGTCATGAGCCCCTTCTGGAAGACTGTCCTGAGATAAAGAAGGTGGAAGTCCCTCTTTCCCACAGATTCGAGAATTTTACCGTAGAGATTCACAACATTATAGAAGCAGAGGGAAAGGATGCATTTTATGTTTTTGACTGCCTCTCTGAACTTCAGACGGCCTGGGCCACAGACCTTATGATGGGCAACTTTTTCAGAGTAACATGTCCGTTTCTCTTTATTCTGGATACGGTGGCATTTTTCCCGATAATTCGGGGAAAACACTCTGTCCAGGCCATAAACAAGATTTTAAATACCACCCAGCTTTTTTTTGATGTTTATGCAGACAATAAGCACATTTACGTAAGGCCGGAAAAGGTGTGGAATCGTGATTCGGATACAATGTTCCTGCCCCATACCTATGATCCGGAAAACGGACAGTTTCGCCCCATCTTAGACGGAGTAACATCAAGCCGCTTTTATCAGACACTGGGAAATGCCCAGCGTTCAGCCGAGGAGCAGTACTCAGATTCCTGGGACAGGCTGTTTAACCGTATAAAGATGTTCAGGGAAAATGGGCTTGATACATCTGAAGACTATGAGAATATGTGTGACATCATGATGACCCGGGACGAAAAAATGCGGGAAATGATAAAAAAACACTTTACCCCGGAGGATTATTTTGCCGTAAGAGATCACATGGTGGGAACGGGCATGATAGGCGGGAAAGCTTGCGGAATGCTTCTTGCAAGGGCTATCATAAGGAACAATGCCCCGGATATAGATGAGATATTGGAGCCCCATGATTCATTTTATGTGGGATCCGACCTCTATTATACGTATATTGTTGATAATAACCTTTGGGAAACGCGGATCCGGCAGCGTACTGACGAGGGCTATTTTGACCTGGCAGAGGAATTCTCCCATAAGATAATGGCGGGATCCTTTTCTGATGCCTTGAGAGAGCAGTTCGTCAGGATTATTGAGTATTACGGTCAGGATCCTTACATTATTCGGTCCAGCAGTATATTGGAGGATGGCTTTGGAAATGCATTTGCCGGAAAATACGAATCCGTATTCTGCATTAACAGGGGAAGCCTGGAGGAGAGGACGGCGGAGTTCGAGCATGCCATTAAGGTGGTATATGCAAGCTCCATGAGCCTGTCTGCCCTGGATTATCGAAAGCGACGAGGCCTTGATAAGCGGGACGAGCAGATGGCCCTTCTTATTCAGCGTGTGTCCGGATCGTACTACGGATCTAAATATATGCCCTGCGTAGCGGGGGTAGGGTATTCCTACAGTCCATACCGGGTAATGAAAGATTCTGACCCCACGGCAGGTATGCTGCGACTTGTAATGGGCCTTGGAACCTCGGCGGTTGACCGAACTGAAGGATCCTATCCCAGGATTGTTAACCTTGACATGCCGGAGAAAACTTCCTACTCTTCGTCGGCAGACAAGCACAAGTTTTCCCAGGGGAAAGCGGAAGTCATCGAAATGTCGGAGAAGACCCTTAAGAAGCTCTATTTAAATGAAATCGAGCCGGATATGCCGGACTATCTGGGTAAAGTGCTTTTGGAACATGATTACGATGCGGAAATGAGGCTTAGGGAAATGGGAAGGGACCGTGACGTGAAATTTATTTCCTGCAAAGGCCTTGTGACAAATGTTGTTCTTATGGAACAGATGAGGCGCATGCTTTCCTGTATTCAGGAGGAGTACCAATATCCTGTGGATACGGAATTTACCATAAATATTTCCGAGGACGGAGAGTATTCCGTAGACCTCCTGCAATGCCGGCCTCTTCAGATACAAAAGGGCGGTAAGGGGGCGGAGATACATGCTGACATTCCGGAAGAGGAAATCTTTCTGGAGAGTAAAGGGGCATCCATGGGAATATGCAAAACGACCACGCTTGACCTCATAGTGTACGTGGATGCGAAAAAATATTATGAAATGCCTTATAAAGAGAAAGATCTTGTGGCCAAGCTGGTGGGAAAGATTAACTGGCATTATCGGGATCAAAACAAGCACATGATGCTTATCGTGCCCGGCAGAGTAGGGACTTCCTCACCGGAGCTTGGCGTTCCCACTGCTTTTTCGGATATAAGCGAATATGAGATAATTTGTGAAACGGAGGAGCGGGAAGCAGGTTATAATCCGGAGTTGTCCTACGGAAGCCATATTTTTCAGGACCTGGTGGAAGCAGAGATCCTTTATACCGCAGTGTTCCATAACGAGAAAACAATACATTTCCATCCGGAGAAGCTTATTACGTCAAAGGATCTGGTCTCGGAATTTGAGCAGAATGAAATGTTAAGGGAGATAGTACATATTTACGACGTCTCAGACCGGGACTGCCGCGTGTACAACGACCTTGCAAATGAGCACCTAATGGTCTCTTGGGGACGGGGTTAGTGGCTCAAAAAATGAGCCACTAACCCCGTCCCCAAGAGATCAAAAATGCTACTTTGAAATTGGGGCTAAAGGTTGATTGAATAACTCCCTCAGATTGTATAAAATAGGAATGCAAAAGAATTTGAAGGCATTTCTTGTACAATAGGAGGGAGGATTTTTTATGTTACATGAGGTAAGTTTTAAGTCTACTAATGGTCGGGACACGGTTTATGGATGGATTTATGCGCCGGCATGCAAACCTAAGGGTATCATCCAGCTGATACATGGTTTCGGAGAGCATTCCAGGCGATATCTCCACATGATTGTAGCATTTATGGATGCGGGATTTATCGTTGCTGCAGATGACCATGTGGGTCACGGAAAGACCGCTCTTGAAAATGATACCTGGGGGGACTGGGGTAATGGCGGTGCTCATACCATGATGGAAGACGAGTATCTCCTTACCAAGCTGGTTAAGGAAAAATATCCGGGCCTGCCCTACTTTATTTTCGGTCATAGCATGGGATCATTTATAACCAGAGATTATATCACAAAATACGGCAAAGAGCTGGCAGGAGCCACCATCTGCGGCACCTGCGGAAACTTCGCTTCACTTCCCGATACCAAGAGCGCTATTAAGGTTGCGGTTGACGCCGGAAAGGGAGACGAGTCAGATCCTAACCTTACAAACTTGCTTTTCAGCTTTATGTTTGCACGGATAGAGGAGCCGGTGAAACTTGGGAATGAGTGGATCTGCCATGACAAATATGTTCAGGACGACCACGCGGCCGATCCCTTTGACGGATTTACCAAGACGGTTAATAACCGTTCACTGCTGTATTTCTGTGAAATGATGGAGTGTATCCAGGGAAAAGAGTGGGCCGAGAAGGTACCTAAGGACCTTCCAATCTATAACATCGCCGGAGATGAAGACCCGGTAGGCAACTGGGGAGAGGGCGTGTATCTGACCTCTAACCTGCTGGCCGATACGGGGCATAAAGTAAAGACCAGACTTTATTCCGGCTACCGCCATGAAATCCATAATTACAATGATATTAAGGCAGATGTGGAGAAAGGTATCATCGATTTCTTCACCGACTGTATAAAATAACAGGCAATAGCACAGGCCGCTCCATTCGGAGCGGACTGTTTTTGAGCCCTTGGGGACGGGGTTTATGGCTCATTTTGGTTTCTTGGGGACGGGGTTTATGGCTCAGAATGAGCCACTGACTCCGTCCCCAAGAGACCTTTTTTCGCATTTGCTAACATCTCCGGAAGCATTTGAATAATAAACTCTTGTCCGGATCTATCGTACTCAATACGGTAATAAGTTACACCGCTCATGCTTGTCTGCAACGAGTGGGTTATTCCAATAGCCTGTCCTTTTTCTGTTGAAACAGTTACCTTCTTTCCAAGTTGATCATCTTCTTTTTCTTGAAGATAGTCGTTTATCTTAAGCCAGTCTGTAATTGTTTTGTACGAAAGTTTCTTATAGTCTGTCTCGTTTACTACGGAGTTTAACTGTTCTGTTAATCGGGTAATGGTCTTTTTTTCATCATAAACAAATGAGGTAAGAGATTCTATCGGAAAATCTTTCTTTTTTACAGCCGATGTCCGGCCTATAACTCCGTTGTTATTCTTCAGTATGGTTAATGCTTCCTTTATGAAGAACATACACCGGATAATATCAGGGTTGTTCATAGTTGCATCATCCTTCGCGGGAGTATTATTGATGGGATCTTTTCCATCCGCTATTCTATCAACATACATTAGTGCCATATTCAATTTTTCCATATCTAATTTCTGCATTGTTTTATACTCTCCTATTAAATGTTTTTGTGTATTGACCCTGATTTGCACCGTCGATGGCTCATCAATCAGGGTTATTGGTTTTTTGCACACACTCGTTTTACAGTTGAATTGGAAACATCCATAATACGAGATATTTGCTTAATCGTTAACCCGGTTTTTTTTAAAATCAATATATATGCGTTTCTTTTGGGTTTGCTGAGATTGCCAGCTTCAGACGATGAGGGTAGGTTTGTAACAGACTTGAATACCTCTAACGCTTTGGCATCTGTCAGAAAATGTTTACCCTCATAGTGGATATCTGAGAACAGTTCTTTTTCCGTGGATTCACCTTCACATGCGAAGTAATAAAGTAAATCCTCTTTTGTCCCGGAAATGTCATATGCTAAAGATACATTTACCAGGGAATTCTTTTCCCCATAATATGCATTATAACTGCTCCACCGATATTCGGATGGGACGCGACATATAGCAGCTTTGACAGGATTGTTGTGTATATAGACGAGAGTTGATAAGAAATATTCCTGATTCTCAACCGGCCGGCTATGAAAACGATCCTGAAACAGATGGCCCGATCGCAGGTATTTTGTATTATACCAACGAACAAATCGGGTGCCCAGGCTTTGAAAATATTTAGACAGAACCTCCGGGCGCGACCTAATTAAAATATGGATATGATTATCCATCAAACAATAAGCATAAATATCGGTGTTATATTTGCTCTGACAATCAGCTAGTATAAATAAGAATTTCTGGTAATCAGTATCTTCTTCAAAAATTATATGCTGGTTGACAGACCTAAGAATAACATGATATATGCCTGTAGAACTGGTAATTCTTGCTTTTCTTGGCATGCATACCTCCTGTAAATATTTGTTATTTATGTCAGCGACTATAATATACCATTGTTTTGGAAATTGCAATACTAAATTTCAAAAAATTGTAAACTATTTCGTGCGGCTTTTATTGCGTTGGCAAAAATTATTTTTCCCGCTGTTTCTATTTTGTTGATGTGATATAATGTGATGGAAATGGTCTCTTGGGGACGGGGTTAGTGGCTCATTTTTTGAGCCACTAACCCCGTCCCCAAGAGACCAAAAGGAGGATTAAGGATCAAATGAACAGTGTACCAATAGCATCAATGGTGGGAATGGGTCTTTCTCTGGTGATTTCGGTGGGAGTGCCCATTGCTCTGCTTATTATTGCAAAGATCAAACTGAAAGGAAAAATCATAAGCGCGGCTATAGGTGCCGGCACATTTGTGGTGTTTGCGCTTATTCTGGAACAGATACTTCACTCTGTTATGCTGGCGACATTCGGGACATCGCTTACGGGAAATTTGTGGGCATCTATCCTGTACGGCGGATTGGCAGCGGGTCTATTTGAAGAGACAGGCCGGCTTTTATCTATGAAGTTTCTGATGAAGAAGACTCTCTCACGGGAAAATGCCATAATGTACGGAATAGGACACGGAGGAATAGAGTCAATCCTTATTGCCGGTTTAACCGCATTTTCTAACCTGGTCACATCATTTATGATCAATTCCGGCCAGCTTGAGACCGTCCTTGCAACACTAGAGCCCGGTATGCGGGAGCAGACCGTGGCTCAGATATCCGGATTATGGACCATACCTTCGTGGCAGTTCTATATTTCCGGAATAGAGAGGATCCTGGCCATTGCTTTGCAGATATGCCTTTCCTATACGGTATATCTTGCGGTGAAGAACAGAAAATATATCTACTATCCGGTTGCCATAGCATGTCATATGGTAGCAGATTCCGTTGCTGTACTTATTTCCAGGACCGCAGGTATTATATGGGCGGAACTTGCTTTGTTTGTCGGCGTTGCCATCTATTGCCGCTTTGTGTACAGAAGTTATAAGTCTGAACATAGGAAGATAACTACCATTGTTTTTGATATGGACGGAACGGTCCTGAACACCCTTGAAGATCTGACAACCTCCGTAAATTATGTAATGGAGCGTTTCGGCATGCCCACACATTCGCTGGAGGATTACAGGCAGCTCTTTGGAAACGGAATAAGGTATGCCATTGAAGGGGCTGTACCGGAAGGGACACCCTCTTCTGTGGTGGATGAAATGCTCCCTATTTTTAAAGAGCATTATGATGCGCACTGCCTGGATAAGACTGCGCCATATGACGGAATCCTTGACCTTATGAGGGAACTTAAAAACAGAGGCTATAAGATGGCCATCGTTTCCAACAAGATAGATTCTGCGGTTAAGGAGTTAAATGAGAGGTTCTTTTCGGAGGCAGTGTCCGTAGCCATAGGCGAGAAGCCGGGAATAAACAGGAAGCCTGCTCCGGACACGGTATTTGCGGCCCTTGGGGATCTGGGAAGCACTGTGGATGAGGCAGTGTATGTAGGAGACTCAGAGGTGGATTTTGCAACCGCGAAAAAAGCCGGACTCCCATGCATTTCAGTGCTATGGGGTTTTAGAACCAGAGAATTTTTGGAGAGTATAGGCGCCACCTGTTTTGCAGAGAGGCCGGAGGATGTATTAAAATATATATGATCTACAATAATATTACCAGGGCGGTTTTTTTAAACCGCCCAAATCGCTTTATAGCCGAAGTGGAGATAAAGGGTAAAAAAGAAACCGTACATGTAAAGAATACCGGCAGATGCAAAGAACTCCTGATTCCGGGCTGCGAAGTGTGGCTTAATGCCCCGGGAACGCCGGATAGAAAAACCCGGTACGATCTGGTGGCAGTAAGAAAGGCTACGGGAGTGCTTTTTAATATAGACAGCCAGGCGCCTAATAAGGTGGTAAAGGAATGGCTGAACTTTCAGGAGTACGATAGGGTTGTTCCCGAATATACTTACGGGGATTCCCGCATTGACTTCTATATGGAGCGGGGAAAGAAGAAATACCTGATGGAAGTAAAGGGCTGTACCCTTGAGAAAGACGGGATCGGATATTTTCCGGATGCGCCTACCCAGCGGGGAGTAAAGCACATCCGTGAACTGATTAAGGCAAAAAATGCTGGATATCATGCGATCCTTGCTTTTGTTATTCAGATGGACGGAGTAGCAGAAGTTCGGCCCAACAGGGATACCCACCCGGAATTTGGAGAGGCTCTTGACGATGCCAGGTTAGCCGGGGTGGAAATATTGCTCTTAAAATGCCATGTGGAGCCGAATCGGCTGGAAATAATCTGATAGGAAATACAAGCCATAAATAGTGAAATTCAACAGACCATGATATGGGACTCCCATTTCTTTATACTACAGGTACAATGACAGGCACGTGCCCGGGTACTAGAATTAGAGCAGGAAAAGGATGTGGTATAGGGATGAAAAGGAAGTACCCCGTAATAGATACTTTAAAAACAGGTAAAAGGATCAGAACTCTTATGCAGGAAAAGGGATATACGGTTAAGGATCTTCAGATATATCTGGGACTGGGAACTACACAGGCTATTTATCACTGGTTCAGAGGGAAGAGTATGCCCACCCTGGATAATTTCTATGCCTTAAGTGAATTATTTCGCGTACCGGTAGACGGACTTCTTCGGGGAAACCGTAGATTTGTCTATATTCCCTTTGCAGATGATGAATATAAAAGAATATATACATATTATGAAAAACTCATCCTGTTGTAAGCAAAAAGGTGCGAAAAAGCTCTGCCCATTCCGAACTTAAAAGTACGGAATGGGCACTGTTATTTTCCCCTGTTGCTTGATACAATCAATGACGGTGAGGTGATATTATGGGCGCACCGTTGACGCAATACGACATTGATTTAGGACAGAGAATAGAATCATTCAGTAAAAGAGAACGATATAGCCAGTCTAAAATGGCGGAATTCATGGGAGTTCCCCTGGAGAGGTATAAGCGTTTCATTTACGGACAAGCTAAGATACCGGCAGAGGCAGTTGCTAAGCTTATAGAATCTGTTCCTGTGGATCCGGACTATATTCTGTTTGGCAGGGAAGGCGGAGTTATGAAACTGACAGAATATCTTCTGGGATGCTCGGATAAGGAACGGGCGGAGTTTCATATGGAGATGGCCCGTGCATACCGGAGGCGGGAAGAAAACTCCGGTATAGATTATATGGTAGATAATAAGACCATTATTGAGACAGATACTAAGACCAAGCGCAGATAGGGATTGGTGAAGATGGATTCAAGAGTGCATCATGCCTTGTTTCGAATAGAGAAGTTGTGTAGTGATCATGGTTTTGTTCCTGCGGTAGTATCCCGGAAGGCAAAAAGGATGTTAATCCGGTACCGGGAGATGATGAATCATGTTCAAAGCAGTACCTTTTCTGAAGAGGAGGTCAGGGATAAGACTATAGAGCTTATTCGCAGGAAGCTAAAGAAGGTCCGAAACCAGAAAAATACCCTAATTGTAGAGAATCTTGAAAAGGAGCTCAACAGTATAATAACCAAGGATTATATTGATGACTTGATCGAAAGAGTATTTGACAAAATGGATCAATTAAATCTTCCTGTGAAGGAGTACAGGGCTATTATAAGTAATAAGTTTCTTAATCTTACAGAGCTTTCTGATGAGGAAGTTATAGAGAATACAGGGATGAGCAGGATGTCCTTTTACCGAAGAAAGAAGGAAGCCTTACCCCTTTTCGGAATATGTCTGTGGATCATAATGAAGGAGAGGGTTTGCAAGTAAAAAAATTGCATAAAGAAATAGTTGCAGAAGGTAATATTGCAGTTGCCGAATTACGCATATAATGATACAATACAAGCTGATTTTTGTGTGTGTTTCGGGAGGACTGTTTTAAATGTATTATTCTGCAATAGGGTTACTTGCGGTAATAATTCTGTTAATAGAGAATCTGGACGTCTTGATCAATCGAAAGGATGCTTTCGGTGCTAAAGAATGGAGAATATACAGGTTCTTTTTGCTCTCGATACTGATTTATTATATTACTGATATTATTTGGGGCGTGCTGGAGTATTATAAGCTGGCACAGCTGCTTTTTATCGATACATCTGTGTATTTTATTGCAATGGCGGCAGGCTTTTTGTTCTGGCCCTTATATGTTGTGCTCTATCTTGATGAGAATAAAGAATTCGGAAGAGGTTTTCTTTATGTATGTCATGGAGTGGCAACATCTGTAATTATCCTTTCGATCATTAATTTCTTTTATCCCATACTGTTTATCGTGGATGAGAATTGTGTATACCAGGCCCTTTGGGGAAGATATGTAGTTCTTGCCATTCAGATAATAACGCTTATTATGGTGTCTGTATATTCCCTGTCTGCTGGTTCTCGGAAGCATAATACCGGAGATAAACAGCAAAGATACCGTATAATCAGTCTCTTTGGCATTATTATGGCTGTATTCATTTTCGCCCAGGTTTGGTTTCAATACCTTCCATTATGCTCGGTTGCCTACATGATGGGAACAAGCATGCTTCATTCTTTTGTTATAAGGGCTGAGAAAGAGGAATACCGGCTCCGGCTGCTGGAAGTATCAAAGAGTGAAGCTTATAAGCAGGCCATGTCTCCCATGCTGGATAATATGCCGGCGCTGGCCTTTACCAAAGATGCAAAGACCGGGATATATATAGCCTGTAATCAGAAATTTGCAGAATATGCGAATAAAGAGGATCCGAAAGGAGTTATAGGGCTTACTGATGCGCAGATATTTGATCCGAACACGGCTGCACATTTCGAAGAAGGCGACAAAAAGGCACTTTCCATGGAAGAGCCCTGCATTTTTTGTGAAGATGTTCCTGATGCTAAGGGTAATCCCCGCCAGTTCCAGACCACAAAACTAAAATTTACCGATCCTTCAGGCAGACTCTGTATCCTCGGGATGGGACAGGATGTTACGGATTTCGTGCGTATCCAAAGGGAAAATGTCACAACAAAAGAGGCTTATGAGCAGGCCCTCAGCAGCGGAACTATATATACCCATATTGCCCAGGCACTGGCACAGAGTTATTCAGACCTGTATTATGTAAACATTGAAACAGGCGAATTCATGGAGTATAGCATTAACAAAGCAACCGGGACTTTATTTGAGACTCGCAGGGGCGTTGACTTTTTTGAATCCATCAAGAGAGACGTGGAGGACTGTGTGTATCCTGATGACTGGGATCTGCTCTTAAGAGCACTGGAGAAAGAACCTCTTGTAGATTCTCTGGACAGGAACGGTTCTATTGTCTTAACCTATCGTCTGCTGGTGGAAGGTGAGCCTACATACATGACTATGAAGGTTTCCCGAATGGTGGATGACCATCGCTTCATTATTCTGGGAGTGACAAATGTTGATGAAGAGATGAGGTGGCAGAAGGCAGCGGAGCGTACGAAAGAAGAACAGGCAGCCTATTCAAGACTTAATGCCCTGGCAGGTGATTTCTTATGCGTATATCTGGTGGATCCGAAGACGGCACATTACAGAGAATTCAGCACCTCCGAAGGCCTTCAGAGTCTCCGGGTTCCGAAAGAAGGGGATGATTTCTATGAGACATCCCGGGAACGGATGGACAAAATAGTATATCCCGTTGACCGGGAGCGAGTTATGGATTCCTTTACCCGGGAAAACATCCAGGAGCAGGTTGAGAAGGATGGATCATTTGCAATGACCTACAGGCTTGTTATTAACGACAAGCCAAGATATGTTCAGCTTCGGGTGGCTATGATCCATGAAAATGACGGAACAAGCCTCATAGTCGGACTAATGGATGTTGATGCCCAGATTCGACAGGAAAAAGAGGTTGAGAAACGATTGTCTCAGGCACAGAGCAAGGTTAACATAGACCCCTTAACAGGAGTAAGAAACAGAAGGGCATATCTTGACGAGGAAACGAAACTGGATCAGATGATCGTGGAAAAGGAAGATCTGAAGTTTGCAGTGATTATCCTGGATATAAATGATCTGAAAAAGATTAATGATACTGAGGGTCATCAGGCAGGAGATCAGTACATTAAAGATTCCTGCAAGATTATCTGTACTGCATTCAGTCACAGCCCTGTATTCCGGGTGGGCGGAGATGAATTTGTGGTTTTAGCCCAGGGAGAGGATTATGAAAACATAGATGCTCTGGTGGAGAACCTTCAAGATCGCAATGCTGAAGCCTCAAAAACCGGAGGAATTGTTATAGCCTGCGGAATGGCCAAATTTGAGAATGATTCTTTCGTGGCTGAAGTATTTGAACGGGCAGATACAAGGATGTACGAGAATAAGAGTGTACTAAAGAATTCATAGAATAAAATGAAAAACAGCATGCCGGATGACATGCTGTTTTTTATCGGGGCGACGTGATTCGAACACGCGGCCTCCACGTCCCGAACGTGGCGCTCTACCAAGCTGAGCCACGCCCCGCTTTACGAACATTCTATATACTACCATACAACTATCAAACAGTCAAAAGATTTTTTAAAAATCAGCTATAGCGCATATTCTGGAGATAATAATACATATTCGGGGTAGATAATCTTCCCGGAATTGATATAATGATAGTGTTAGGAAATGTATTTTCAAGGAAAATGGGGAGAAAGAACAAAGGGAGCATTTCCTATGAGGGAGGATTTACTATGATATTATCTGATATAGTGAAGGTAATGCCAAAAGCACAGGAGATAGTAGTATTCCAGGGCTTTAATGTTAAATATATAGGACGAGTATTGGATTGTCATGATGAACAGATTCTTACAGCTACGGTAAAAAATCTGGAGAGCAATGGCAAGAACATTACCATTAAACTAATATAGTCGATTGAAAGGCGGAACTGTTTATGACGCTGGCTGAGCTCGATATCGGCAAGGATGCCATTATTGAGAGCGTAGTTTGTGAAGAGATTTCTTTGCGTAAGCATATTTTAGATATGGGACTTACACCGGGAGTTGAGGTTACACTTATTAAAACCGCTCCCATGGGAGATCCTTTAGAGATACGTATAAGAGGGTATGAGCTGACACTTCGTAAGGAAGAAGCAGCTCATATTAATCTTGTAAGTATTCATGACGCTCACGAGATACCCCACTTAAAAAAGAAAAGAACCGATGTTAACCATCCCCAGACCGGCGAGATGGGTATTTTTCATGTTACGGAACCCGGGGAAATGGTACCTGATGATGAAATTCTCCGATTTGGCTTGGCCGGCAACCAGAATTGCGGTAAGACCACCCTCTTTAACCAGTTAACCGGTTCCAACCAGCACGTAGGTAATTTCCCCGGAGTGACCGTTGATAGAAAGGACGGAGTTATTAAAGGGCATGAGAATACCAATGTTACAGACCTTCCCGGTATATACTCTCTTTCGCCATATACCGGAGAGGAGATAGTATCCAGGGATTTTCTTATGAAAGACAAGCCCCATGGGGTGATTAATATCGTTGATGCCACCAACATTGAGAGAAACCTTTATCTCACCATGCAGGTTATGGAACTTAATATTCCCATGGTCTTGGCCCTTAATATGATGGATGAGATGCGGGAAAACGGGGGAACCGTTCATGTTAACAGGCTGGAAGAGATATTAGGGATCCCGGTTGTACCTATTGTTGCCGCTAAGGGAGAGGGTATTGATGAGTTGGTAGAACATGCCCTTCATGTGGCAAAGTATAAAGAACGTCCGGGAAGGATAGATTTTTGTGATGAGAACGGGCCTATGGCACCGGTACACAGGTGTATTCATGCCATTGAGCATATGATAGAGGATCATGCATTAAGGCTTGGAATTCCCGTGAGATTTGCAGCCACCAAGCTGGTGGAAGATGATGACATCATCATGGAGAGGCTTTCTTTAAGCGATAATGAAAAGGAGACTTTAGAGCACATTATCACCGAGATGGAAAAGGAAATGGGAACCGATCGCCAGGCAGCTCTGGCAGATATGAGGTTTACCTTCATAGAGCGGGTATGTGAAGAGACTGTAGTTAAGCCCCATGCCAGCAAAGAATATGAAAGAAGCGTGGCAATAGATAGGATCCTTACGGGAAGATACACTGCCATACCTGCCTTCATTATTATAATGGCCTTCATTTTCTGGATGACCTTCGGTGTATTCGGCTCCTTCTGCTCCGATATGATGGAAGCGGGAATTGACTATGTTACTTCCATAGCGGATAAAGCGCTGAGCATCTACGGAATAAATGAGGTGGTTCATTCCCTTGTTATTAAAGGAATATTTGCCGGAGTGGGAAGTGTGTTGTCCTTCCTTCCAACCATCGTCATACTCTTCTTCTTCCTGTCCATTCTGGAAGACAGCGGATATATGGCAAGGATAGCATTTATCATGGATAAACTGGTTCGTAAGATGGGTTTGTCAGGCAGAAGTTTTGTGCCCATGCTCATAGGCTTCGGGTGTTCTGTCCCGGCCATCATGTCCACCAGGACCCTGCCCTCGGAGAGGGACCGTAAGATGACCATTATGCTTACCCCCTTTATGAGCTGTTCCGCGAAGATGCCTATATATGCCTTTTTTACTGCGGCTTTTTTTGCAAGGAACAAGGCCTTGGTTATGGTTTCCTTGTATTTTACCGGAATAGTCATAGCCATTATCTTTGCGAAGATACTAAGCCTTACCAAGTTTAAAGGGACACCGGTACCCTTCGTAATGGAGCTGCCTAATTACAGATTCCCCGGAATAAAGAACGTATTACATCTTATATATGATAAGGCGAAGGACTTTATAACAAAGGCCTTTACTATTATTTTTGTGGCCTCCATTATAATCTGGTTTTTAAGAAATTTTGATATGAGGCTCAACATTACCACTGACTCGGCGGAAAGTCTTCTGGCCATGCTGGGAAATGTTGTTGCCCCCCTGTTTGTACCCCTGGGATTTGCAGACTGGAAGGTACCCACGGCCCTTATCACCGGATTTGTGGCAAAGGAAAGTGTGGTAAGTACCCTTACCCTCCTTATTGGAGAGGGTAATCTCTCATTAATGTTTACTCCCTTCCAGGCAGTTGTATTTCTTGTTTTTTCATTATTGTACACCCCTTGCGTAGCAGCTATAGCCGCTGTGAAGAGGGAACTGGGCAAAGGATGGGCTGTTTCCATAGTTCTAATTCAGTGCATTGTGGCATGGGTAGCGGCATTCCTTGTATATATACTGGGGACTGCCCTTGGATTTGCGTAAGTAAGAGGTGGATAATGAATCTTCAAAGTATAATTCTCCTGGCATTTATCTTAGTGGCCTTTGTTGCAGCCATAGTCTACATGGTCAAAAACAAGAGTCTCGGCGGATGCGGAGGCTCCTCCGGATGTGACGGAGATTGCGCCAATTGCAGTCAGATGAGAAGACAAAAAAATAAAGACAAAATAATATAAAAGGTGTAGAATACATGAAGTGACTTTATTAATCATAACAAGGTGATAAAAGATGAAGATAGTAATCGCGCCGAGCTGACGATTTCGATGCATCTCCTTATAAATGCTTAAATGACCTTAAAGCCTTATGGATACTGTATTTCATAAGGTGTCTTATTTCGATAAAACTCATTATAACTCTATGTTATTCTGGAAAAATTGGTACGTAAGTGGTACCAAAAAGTGAAACTAGATGTTATATCAAAATGAGCCCTAATACTTGAATGAAGTGGCACTTAGCATTAAGTGCCTTGATTAATACAAAACGAACCCGTCCGGGAATGTCAACGACAGAGAAGATTGCTCTGGTGCTTGACGTGCCTGGGCGGGTTTGTTATTTTGAAACATTAAAAAATGAAAATGTCGGTTTGAATAAAACAGATAAAAATAAGCGTGTCGAATCTAAAAGAGATGGCATGTGGGTGATTATAAAATAGATGATAGTGGAGTAGAGAGAGTATGCCTATGATAAATGAATTATGATATATACACTTAATTTGAGCTTATGGTAAGATTATTAAGAGTGCGAAGAGGTGCTAGATTAGTTGAAAGTAAATAATAAAATTAACAATGAGTATTTTTCAAAATGATAAGGAGAGAGTAGTTTTAAGAACTATTGACTATTTACAATGGGACAGGAAAAGGAATTAAAACTCAAAGAAATAATAAATCAATATAATAATTCTGTTATACAATCTGAAGCCGAAGTGAGATCTAAGTTGTTAGTTCCAATAATTGACCTGTTAGGCTATCCATCAGAGTATAGGTCGGAGGAATTCCCAGTATATGGTTGGGAGGGGAGAAAAGCAATTCCGGCTAAACCAGCAGATTATGTGCTTTTTAATGATTTAGATTTTGCAAATCACCGTGACAGAAAAAAAGATAGCATCGAATGGGTGCAGAATCATAGTCTTCTTGTTGTTGAGGCAAAAAAACCTGGAGAAATGCCCACTATAGATGGTCAGTCTATGTATTATGTTCAGTGGACTAAGGCTCTTTCATATATTGTGTGTGATGGAATGTCAATTAGAGGATATTTTAAGCAGGAATACAAATCTGATTTAGAGGTATTTAATTGTCAAGTAGATGAATTAGATTATTATAAACATTTGGATTTTATGTCATTTGAAAGAATGACTCGATTAAAAGATGCTATATGTTCTGAAAATGATTCTTCATTAATTAGCGTAAAGAATATCGATACCGTACCTGAAGACAACATAATTAGTGTTAATCCAGATACTTTAGATTATATGGCTCAATGCTTGAGTTTGGATAAGAATAGCATGAGCGCAAGAGAATTAATTCGCCGTTTTTTGGTTACTACGGATAATATTCTTGATTGTGAATTGCGATATAATATACCATCTTATATTTTTAGGTTTCCTCGAGGAGAGTTTTCTGCTAGGGTATATATTGATAATCAAATAGCTCCATTATTTATAGGGGGAATTACACAATACTATTGGAATGAATTTGAAAGATTTTATTTTGCAAATGATTTTATAGAAATTGAAGCTATTTTTAATGATGAAAAGGTAGATTCGTTATCTATTGGGTATAGTGTTTTAGATTATCAGGTTTTAGAGCGCTTGAGAAAACTTGATTTAGTTGAAAAGTGTTATAAGGCAAAAATTATTACATTAGAGATTAAGGACCTTGGAGTAAAGAATATCTGTCTGAAAGATCTAAGTATTGCGTGTAGAAAAGAATTAAGTAATCAAAAAACAATGATTAAGTTTTGGATGGACGAAATGCAAAAAATGCTTATGATACAGAAGTCCTTTGAAATCGAGTTTAGACTAGAACCTTTATACGGGGAGCAGATAAGTGAGTTGTATGAAGCTGTTGATAATGTATATGATTCATTAGTGGGAAATGAAAACTGTACTTTCCATTTTCCTGCTGAAATGATAAAAGATTTCCCATCAAAGTGCACTGAACCATTTTTCTTTGAAAATAAAGAACTTCCATTACCAAAACAGAAGATACATAATATAACTTTTAAAACATGTGCAAGTGTTATTCTTCCTTATAAGCTAAGAAAATGCGAAAAGAGGGATGGTCTTGTTTATTTACCTTGCTGTTGCCTATATGAGATTGATAATAACAATAATGATGTAAGCAAAGCGCCAATTTGAGGGTTCCGGTGCATCTCCTTATAGTTGCTAAAAAGGTATTAAACCTTTATGGATACTGAATTTTATAAGCTGCCTTATTTCGATAAAACTTATTATAACTCTATGCTATAAAAAATGGCACGTAAATGGTACTGAAAAGGTAAGACTAGATGTCATATCAAAATGAGCCCTAATACTTGAATGTCGGTTTGAATAAAACGGAAAAAGCTGTCCTTGGATTATTGATTGAAACTCCGGACAAAACTGCAGAAGAAATGGCTAGTATTGTCGGCGTGACAAAAAGAACGATTGAACGAGTATTTGTTAGTTTGCAGAAAAAAGGCAAAATTGAGCGTGTTGGATCTAAGAGAGATGGTATGTGGGTGGTTATAAAATAGATGATGAAAGGTTTAGGAGAACTGAGTTTTTCCATTGTAGTAAAATTCAACAAGAATTTGTTAAAATCTTAGTTGCAAGGTTGTTTAGTGGGTATGAAGGATACCTCCTTTTGGTATCTAGATAAATAGTGTATCTATTTATAAAAGGTTTGCACTTTTATAAGTATAGTACGATAAAGAAGAATAATCTTATAGTAGATTAATATGAATACATAGAATGACAGGAGAGGTTAGAATTGGAAGGTAGCAAAGAACGTGTTGAATTTATTACTGAATATATATCTGCGTATGAACAAAAAATAAAGATAGCAAATAAGAATAGTTTATTTGATGAGGCTCAGTTGTTTGAGCTTTTTGCTCAAGAGATTTGTAATCTTTGGTATGGGAAAAAGTTTACAAATTTAAATTCAATTAAGAAGAATTATCCCTGTGTTGATTTGCTTTCTGAGGATGGGAAGATATATGTTCAAGTGAGTACGCAAGGGGATATACCGGGTAAGATAAAAAAGACTTTACAATCTTTAGAAGAAGAAAAATATCCCAATCTGTCCAATATTAGTGCGCCTGTTTTCTTTGTATTAAGCAATGATACAGAACAAAAAGTTAAAGACTTGGTGGGCAAGAACCAGATTGGAAGGTTCCCTTTTTCCGTTAAAGATAACTTTATTTCTACATCAATGATAATTCAGCGAGCATGCAATGATATTGAATTTCAGAAATCATTATATGGTTTCTTGAAATATGAAATTGAGGGTATTTCAAGTACATCAACGAAACTATTAAACATATTTGATATCAGTAAAAATGTAGGATTAAGTAATATAAACACCATGATAAATGGTGAATATGAAATCGATAGAAGCTTGCTAATAAAGAGTATTCAAGATGATGATGCTCAATTCAAAATTGTATGTGGGGATGCTGGTAGTGGTAAATCTGCGATTTGTAAAAAAATTCTCATGGAAGAGGAAAGGGTGATTTTCGCTCGTGCTGATAAGCTTGCATCATGTGACAGTATAAATAATATTTGGGATCTTGATATGGTCGAAGCATTGAGATACCTGGGGGAGAGAAAAGCTGTTATTTATTTAGATGCCTTAGAATATATTTCTAGTGCAAGTGAATCCACAAAGGATCTTCTGCAATCATTGTTATATGAAATAAAAAAGCATCCTACAGTATCTTTTGTTACATCATGTAGAACTTGTGATGTTGGTGCCTTCATAAAATTAGTTGGATTATTTGATATTAAAAAATATATTGTTGAGGACATATCTAACACGGAGTTGAAGCAGATTTCAGATAAATATCCGGTTGTAAGAGCTATGTCATCATCTGGAAAGTATGCAGACTTACTGCGGTCGCCTTTTTATATCGATGTAATTATTTCACAGGGAATAGATATTGATAAAGCTGGAGATGTTAACGAATTTAGAGATTACATTTGGAATAACTGTATTTGTTTAAGTGAACAGTCAAGAAGAAAAGGTTTTCGTACAAATGATGTTGTTTCTATTATAGAAAAAATGGTGGTAGAGCGTTCTAAACGTTTTTCGCCAGGAATCAGTTGTGATGAGCTAGATTATGAAATCTTGGATTTCTTAAAGTCAAATAACGTAATATCAGTGACTGAAAATCTAGCTAGACTAAAATATGATATTTATGAAGACATTTGTTTTGAGAGACTTTTTGACAGGGAATTTGATCTGAGCAGAGGAAGTTACGCTGCCTTTTTTGCATGTATTGAAGGTATGGGGCAAGGAGCCTACCGTAGATATCAGATATGGGTATCTAATAAACTTCTTGCAAGAACAAATAGAGATAAGTTTCTAAAATCACTTGTGTTTGATAATGACATATCAACTGAATGGAGTAGAAATACTATCATAGGCTTGATAAAAAGTCCTTATTGTAAAAGCTTTTTTGATGAACAGGGAATCAATATCCTTGAACAGGCAAGATTAGAAGAGTTTATAAAGATTACAAATTGTTTCGCTTTTGAGATGGGAGATGTACATTCTATTGAATATGACTCTATTTCTATTTTTAGGCTTAATGCTTGTGGGTATGGTCGTCTTGCGTTGATCAGTCTCATTAATAAGTACAAAAAATATGAAGATAGGCAGCTAGAAAGTCAAATTACTAAATTATGCTCAGATTATGTATTGCGTTCTAAAGTTCGTGATGATGTAGTTGATAAATACGCTTTTGAAATTGTAAAGTATTATGTTGATTCATTTTTGGAGGACGGATTATCAGTACATATTACGAGAACATTGGACTATCTGACTCCAAGACTAGAAGTAATCTATGCGCTTCCTAAAATTGCACGTTTATGGATAATTGACTTCTGGAAAATGCTGCAAAGCTGGTATGTGGAAGATGAATCAAAAACTAGAATAGCTGCGGAAATAATCTCATGGACTCTTGAACATGCTACCCAACCATTGGTAGATGTATTATGTGACGAATTGTTTAAGATAGCTGAAACCATTTGGCTTGAAGAAAATAAAAGAGATATTATAAGCCATCAATTATATGGTGACGGGATTAGTCGTGATTTTCAGTGGGGATTACGAGGCGAAGGAAAAGATTACCATTATAAGCATCAGAATGTTAATAATGAAATATTCTTGCGCTTGATATATCAAAGAAAGTTTAAAGATGCTTTGATATGGACTATAACCTTAATTAATAAACTTGTTTCCGTGTATTCTGCTGAAGACTCAAATAGAGTAGAAGAAATTGTTTTGTTTGATGGCGCACATAAGTCTGAAAAAAAGTATCTTGGTTCAGTCGAAATGTGGTTTTCTGGAAGAGAAGAGAATATGATTCCTACTCTAATTGGGGACATGGTGTATTGGCTGAGAGAGTCTGCCATTCAAATACTTCATGTATGTGAGGAAGATAGCGAGTTATTTAATCACTTTGCGACATATATTAAAGAGCAGATTATGGAAAAATCGACAAATGTAATCCTCTTGACTGTTATTGAGGACATTGCATTTGAATTTAAGAGCACGCTTCCTGCATATGCTATAGAATTAGCGTCAAGTCTGGAACTTATATCATGGGATATTCAGTGGCAAGCGCATAGGATAATGACGCCAGAAAAGAAACTGTTATTAGATCAAATCAAGTTGGCTGTCGGAATTCCTGATTTTAATGGTAGATATTCGCATCGAGAAACGATGTTTCGAGGAATACAGGACTATATGGCCTGGTGTCAGTTGACGGCTGAAAAGGAAGAAGTTAGAGAGAGATGCATAAGTACATTGACTTATCTTTATGAAAAGATAGATTCCAAAGATGCGCATGCTTTATTGCAGGTTCAGAAAATGGATATGCGTAATGCCAATGTGAGAATTATAGAAGATAAATATATCTCAATCGAACCGAAACTTTCAAAGGAAACGCAGGAAATAGTTGATGCTAACGAAAAAAATAACGAACCGCAAAATGAAGTGTTGACTAAATTTAAGGATGTTATAGATAAAAAAGCGGATATCCATGAAGTACATGATTTGATAGAACAATTAGAGTCAATGATGCAATCTCCAGAAGATGAAGTTCGATATGAAGATTATTACATATTGGCCCTTTGCGTTGCGTTTAGGGATGATAATCTTGCAAAAGAAAAGAGGAAGGAATATGTCAATAAATGGCTCGACCGAATCGAAAATCTTCATTCAGGAAATAGTTATGTAGCTGATTTGAAACTATCGGCAGCATTGATTGCGCAATATTCAAAAGACATAGGTGATGAGAGTAGAAACAGATTAAAGAGATTTATGGTTGCGTGTCTTATGAATAGCGGAACAAATGGGCAGATTGGTCTCTTGCGTAATCTGATTACAACTTACTTATTCAACAATCCCGGGAAGGCGCGGATCTTTTTTAACACAATTATTGGTTGTGCACATGATGAATGGAATCATACAATTTACAACCAAAAAATTATGAAAAAATGCAGACGCAAAACATATAGTATTCCTGCTGCTTATGGGTTGCCTAAACCAGATGATATTGTTAAGGCTTATGGGGGAAAAGTATATGTTTCTGAGAAAGATAGCATAATAGAAGACTACTTGTATAAAGAGAAAAGCTTGGATCTTTCAGCGATAAAGATAGAAGAATTAGATCCGGGACTTCTTTTTGTTGCAATGAATGTAGGTTTAAAACTATCTGACTCAGATTTCTTGGATTTTGCTAAGAAAGTGATGCCTATATTTATTAAAGAACTAAGTGAAGATAATAGGGATTCTATTATGAATACGTATTATCAGAGACTTGATTTTAAGAAATTGTTCGAAAGAGAATTGGGTGAAGATAATGGTAGTTATCAGGAAGCGATAAATCTATTATTTGATAATGTGAATTATCAGATGTTTAGCAACGATACTATTAAGGCATATATATCAATTTTCGAGCATGTGGGGGCTTTATATTTTGACTCATATGAAAATGATGGGAAAAGGATGCAGCTACGTAAATGTCTCGAATACGCAGAAAGCTTTATTGATAGGATTCAAGTTCCGTTTGTAAAAAATGGATTGGAAAGAATACTTATTTTTGATTATGAACGTTTTGGAAGTAACTGGAATAAGTGTACAACCCGTTATTCTTACAATGATAAAACATTTTTGTGCAGATTATGGGGAAAGTATCATAAAGGACATGAAAAAGATGTAATAATGTCTATGTATCAAATGAAATTTGATGAATTATTACCAGAAGTTTTACCGGTTCTCGCTGAAGTAGTTGAAGCGCTGTCTGAAACAGGAGAAATAGCTGACAAAAACTGTGTTCTTATCTTGAAATCGATTGTACTTAAGGTTCTGCTTAAGTTTTCAGATGTTGTTAAGGCTGATCAGGATTATCATGATGCATATGAGAGAGTCTTGAATGCACTTATTAAATGTAATGATGAAAGTGCAGCAGTGATTCTGGATGAGTATAGAACACACTAATAAACTAAAAGAAAACATCTATAAATTATTTGGAGAAAAAATTGGGACGTGGAAAGAAAAAGCGTGTAGCCAAGAGAAGAAGAAAAATGTTTAACCGAAATGCAATAAGAGTAAAAATGGGTAAACCCATATTTTTTACTTTGACACATTGCTCAAAAAAGCTTGGTGGAGTTTCAAACAAATATAATTATAAGGCAAATATGCATAAGCTTTGTTTTGAGGGAGCCCGGTTCTATAATGTTAAATATCAAGCTTCAATAATGACAAATTGCAATTTTAGGAATGCTAATCTTATTGGAATTGATTTTTTTAACTGCAACTTACGAGGAACGTCTTTTAAAAATACTAGTTTTAAGAATGTTGTATTTTATAACTGTAATCTTAGAGATGCTGATTTTAAGGATGCCATTTTTGAAAATGTATTTTTTATTTGCACAAGTTTCAAGGAAGTAAAGAATCTCAATTTTGATAATCCTGAAATAAATATTATGAAGACATATAATAGAATTGATTTGAATAGCGATGTTGAGACACGATTACTTGTATTGGCCCAAAATGAATCGATATTTGATGCAAGAGTATTACATGTTAATAAGAACAAACTTAATCACTGGGTGCTAAGCTTGTTGAACGCGAAATATGGGGATAGAGCCATATTGTTTTTAAGCAAGATGCTTTCTAAGAAAGAAAAATGGAATAACATGTATACCGTTTTTTCTTATATGCAATTAATTGAGAATCTAATGAAGGCATGATATAATATAGGTGTCCTGCTCCGGAACCAGAAATGGTGTATGCTAACATGTATAAACGAGGACATATAACATTAGCAAGTATACGAGGAGGGATGTCTATGATTAGTAATATCTTAACAATTTTATCTTTTTTGGTACTGGTGTTGAGCTCTGTAATTGATTGTAACTTCCTATCCCGTTTACTCGGGGTTTCAAGCAAATAATAATGGATATGTATTAACTTCCTTAGTCGAAATGATTAAGGAAGTTTTTTGTTGTCCTTATATTGGGACAGGTCTTTTGCTACAATTATAATCATAAAAGGGGGAGTGGCTTTAATTGATCTGAAAACAACACAATATTTGCTAGATGTATAGATAATGGTAACTAGATATAGTATAATATTTGTGTTGTACGACCGACTATGGGTGAAACAACGTAATACAATAGAATAAAGGAGAGTTGTCGATGAGAGAATTTACGGCAGTAAGTCTGTTTTGTGGAGCCGGTGGTCTCGATATGGGATTTGAAAGAGCAGGCTTTAAAACAATCTGGGCAAATGATTTTGAAAAGGACGCTTGTAAAACTCATCAGAACTGGAGCAGAGCAAAGGTTGTTTGCGGAGATATTTCAAAGGTAGATGCTTCGCAAATTCCAGATTCTGACATTATACTGGGTGGATTTCCATGCCAGGGGTTTTCGTTGAGCGGTCCTCGTAAAATTGATGATTCGAGAAATGTGTTATATAAGCATTATGTTCGAATTGTTAAAGAAAAGAAACCGCTTATTTTTGTTGGGGAGAATGTGAAAGGTCTCCTAACAATGGGAGATGGAAAAATAATTGATGCGATTATCGCGGAGTTTTCAGAGTGTGGGTATGACGTATTTTACCAGCTTGTGAATGCTAGAGATTTTGGTGTTCCACAGGATAGAGAACGTGTTATTATATGCGGCTTCAGAAAAGATTTAAATATTAAACACTTTGAGATACCTGTGCCGAAAAATATGCATACTACAATGCGAGAAGCTCTTGCAGGAATGCCGGAGCCTGATCCCAATGATGTATGTAATGCGCCTTATTCATCTCGATTTATGTCACGTAATAGAAAACGTGGATGGGATGAAATGTCCTATACTATTCCGGCTATGGCAAAGCAAGTGACGTTACACCCAGGGTCACCAGATATGGTAAAACTTGGAACCGATCAATGGGAGTTTGGTCAGGGTGGAATTACAAGAAGATTTAGCTGGCGCGAAGCAGCTGTAATCCAAACATTCCCTCGGGATTTAGAGTTTTATGGTGATTTGACAAGCAAGTATAAGCAGATTGGAAATGCAGTTCCAGTTAAACTTGCAGAATATGTAGCTACACAGTTATATGCGATTCTTAATATCAAGGAGGTTGATACATCGTGGCGACTGGAATACAAACCAAGAACGGAAAAGCGTTCGAGTATGCTTGCGTAGAAGCATTATATGATGAATTGACTGCCTTTGGCGGAGTGGAAATAGAGGAATCAGCACAATTGGAGACAGCACGCGATTTATATGATAGTGTGGATCCTGATATGAAGGAAGCTCTTGATAAAGCTGCAAAAGCTGCAGTTCGTGTTATTAATAGACTAGAGCCGCAATTATGGAATGCAAATGGAAATGAACCGTTATACCTATCCATACAGCCAGATTCTGCAGGAATAAAAGGTGATGTAAGAGATGTGATTTGCTTGAGAAAGCAAAATGGATGGGAAATTGGTTTTTCTTGTAAGCATAATCATCATGCAGTAAAGCATAGCCGTCTGTCAGATACAATAGATTTTGGTAAAGAATGGTTAGGTGTACCATGTTCAGAAGAGTATTTTAATACGGTTGTTCCGCTATTTACAGAGCTGAGAAAGTATCGAGATGAAAGTAAGGAAGCAGGGAAACCGATGCTTTGGGAAGAAGTCGATGATAAGGTAGAACGATTCTATAAACCGATATTAGAGGCTTTTATGCGTGAATTAAGAAATATAGCGGATAACAATAATGATATTCCGGAACGCTTAATTCACTACCTACTTGGTAAAAATGATTTTTATAAAGTTATCACGGACGATAAGAATAGAACAACTCGTGTTGAAGCAATAAACATTAAGGGAACCTTGAATGCTGAATCGGGTGCAGATAAAGCGATTACAAAAGTCCCATTATTGAAAATGCCGAAGCAGTTTTATCATATTGATTTCAAAAAGGGATCTGACAACACTGTAGAAGTTGTTTGTGATGAGGGATGGCAGATTTCAATGAGAATTCATAATGCTAGTTCGCGTGTGGAGCCATCTTTAAAGTTCGATGTTCAATTAATATCGTTTCCATCATCGGTATATGCACAGGTTGAACCGTGGGAGACTGATCAAGAAAAACTTAAAAGAAGAGTAACAGCGTATGTTGAAAAGATGCCAGATATTTTAAATAATTAGTAGAGATTACAGATGTATTAAAATGCCTTCTAATCCAATGGATCAGAAGGCATTTTTGAATTGCTAGTAAAAATTTATAAATTATGATACTATTTTTATGTAACTGAAAATTGGGGCGTGATGTTTTTTAAATTTTATGGTCTATTTGTACGTGATTTATTTCTGCATATGCAAGTGTGCTTTAGTAAATACATGAAAATAGAAAAGAAAATTTAAGATCCATGTCTGATGCAGGCGATTACTATCTCACGAGTAGTCTTTTTGTGTTAGCTTATTATGCCCTTTCCGTAAAGATTTACAGAAAGGTTTTTTATTATGAAAAAGAGAAAATCATTTGAAGAGAAAGTAACACGTGAACTTGGTGGCTATAAGTTTAATAATCCACTATTATTAAGGCAGGCATTTGTTCGTCGATCATATACAGAAGAGAATGGCGGCGAAAACAACGAAACCCTAGAATTTATTGGAGATAAAGCATTAGATATTGCGGTTGTAAGATACTTGATTAAGAAGTATGGAAATCAGCCTACGAGAAAATTGAATCAATTTGAATATAGAACTTATTCTGATTTTATGAATCCGTACGCAAAGGAAGCGTTCTGTTGTCAATATGATGAAGGTCAACTTACTAGAATGAAGCAAAAACTTGTTCAGAAAGAAACGTTGGCTCAAAGGATTGATGATCTGGGATTGGCTGATTTTTTATTAATGGGAAAAGGTGATATTAAAAATAATAGAAATAATGAAAAGTCAGTCAAAGAAGATTTGTTTGAAGCAATAATCGGAGCTGTTACATTAGATTGTGATTGGAATTTGGAAATAATTCAGGAGGTTGTTGAAATCCTATTATCCCCTGAATCTTATTTGGATGATGACGAAGTAGATTATGTTGGTGCAATCTATGACTGGGCTGCAAATAAGATTGATGATGTTCCTCAATTTGAGTATGTAACTGAAACATTCGGAAACTTTGTTAGTACATATCAGACGATGACACGCAAGTATATTTATCAAAAAATAAATGGTGGTAATCTTAATTGGATAAAGTTTCATTGTTATGTTAAATTTGATGAATTTCCGTATGTTTATGTTGGATATGGAAAATCAAAAAACGAAGCGCGAAAAGCTGCGTGTAAAGTTGCTTATGATCATCTTGAACAGGAAGGGTTGCTTTTTTCTATTAAAGACGAAATAGAAAATCCATCTGAAGATATGGCAATTAATCAGTTGGAAACATTAGCACGAAGAGGATATTTCCCGCTTCCGGAATATGATTATATTGAGACACATGATGCAGATGGAAATCCCGTATGGAATGTCCGATGCTATATAGATGAGTTTGGATATTATGAAACAGTAGCATCTTCTAAAAAACAAGCAAAAAAAATGGCGGCGTACGATATGTTATTGGACGTGCTTGAAAACTATGAAGAAGAGTAATAGAGTAGAACGACTGATAATCACTTGTGCTCCAGTGGAGCACAAGTGGAATAGAATTAGTTTGAAGATGACTTTTGGTCCAATGGACCAGAAGTCATTTTTCATTGGAGAACTTGTGGTCAATCTGACCACAAGTGGAAATTTAGGTTTTAGGATATGCCTAAAGCGGGCGACATGGGAGCGCGGAAATTTGCGTAAAGGAAAGTATGCACCTTTATGCGTATCCTGTTATTTTGAATATTTTTGTAGTGCCGGATGATGCCCAACGCTTGGTATAATCGCAGTGAACTTGCAAAGTGCTGTTATTCCAAGGCATCAAGATGTCCGGATAATCCGACAGAGGGTCTGTCTTGGCATATTTTAAAAAGACGATTTCGGATACCCTGCCAAATGGTGGCGCTCACTACGCGGTCTCGCTGCAGAACGCAGACTACAGAAGGGTTTGGGGCGATTTGAGGTATTTAAAGTGACCAAGAGTTGGCTAGGGGGGCTGACCTTAAAGAACGGGATAGGTCAGACCATCTGTCCAGCGTGAATTTCGAGCGCAGGATAGTTGCAAAGCACTGTATTTACATGCAATAATGGATTGTATAAAAGATTGGAGAACGGAAATGGCGCTTATTTATGATATTTTACAATGGACATGGGGATTGCCGCAGACAATTGTCGGATTTATATATTTTTTGATTAATATAAAACAGGAGCATTATTATTATCACGGTTCGGTAGTGACAATATGGAAGAGTAAATCAAGCTTATCGTTGGGGATGTTTGTATTCGTTTCAGATGATCCGTTTTGCTATTATGATTCCTTTAGAAAAAATTGTAAACGGCAAGTGCTTTTCCATAAAAAAGGGCAATTAATTTTCCAGAAATGCGGCAAACAATTTTCCATAGTTTGCGGCATTTTATTTTCCAAACCCTTAGTTTCTTGCCAATAATCCTTGGTT